>Ga0126331_1000232_pt1 | contig 22124 bp, 17 predicted proteins | sample InaspJWI98metaG_FD_96379 | JGI IMG/M metagenome (GOLD analysis project Ga0126331, IMG submission 96379) | Marine gutless worms symbiont microbial communities from Oahu, Hawaii - Inanidrilus sp. 2 OAHU.JWI-98 metaG | ecosystem: Host-associated > Annelida > Digestive system > Unclassified | place... | reverse complement strand
GATTCGACTTCACCATCCGCAACGCTTGGCAGAAGTAATTAGAGGAGTTAAATTTGTCAATGGTGTCGAAGAAAAACGGATTGCCGCCTAATTTCTTCATACACAACTATTGACTATATCTCGTGCGATATGGACGGCAGGCTGCAAGGCAAAGCGCCTGCTCTGCCATCGCTTGACTGCAGGGGCTGTCTCGGCTCCGCCGAGTGGGGCCCACGCCGGTATCTCATTTCCATTAGATTCAGCTCTAGGATGAGATTCATGTACACATTTTCGGGATATTTGCAAACCTTTTTGCCACTCCAATCTCCCATATTTCCAGAAAGTCTCATTCAAGAATTAATACCCGTACCATACGGATCGAAAAATCTCTTGATTCGATTATCGCTATAAATTATTAAACACAGAGTCCCTTTCCAAATTTCATGTTGCTTTGGACTTGATGTGATTTTCTATTCCTGCTGTACGCGATCTTTAATATCCCCGGTCCCTATCCGATAATCCGGTGTAACTTCGATATACCACCAGAAGACAGAATAGATATGAGGGTAACTCCATGGCACAAGAAGAATTTAAACGCAAACTAGCTGCTATCCTTAGTGCAGATGTCGTAGAATATAGCCGTCTCATGCGGGAAGACGAGGCAGCGACGATACGAACGCTGACGGCATACCGCGAAGTGATGACCACACTCATAAAGCAGCACCATGGGCGCGTCGTGGACACGGTAGGAGACAACCTGCTGGCTGAATTCGCCAGCGTGGTCGATGCGGTACAAGGGGCGGTCGCAATACAGAAAGAGATAAAGTCCCGAAACGCTCAAATGCCGCAAAGTCGCTGGATGTTGTATCGTATCGGGATCAACCTGGGTGATCTCGTCGTCGAAGGTGATCGGATCTACGGCGATGGAGTCAATATCGCAGCCAGATTGGAAGCTCTGGCAGATCCAGGGGGAATATGCATCTCCAGGACGGCCTATGATCAGATTGAGGATAAACTGCCATTGGGATACGAGTATCTGGGAGAAAAGACCGCTAAGAATACTTCCAAGCCTCTTCGTGTTTATAGGGTTTTAATTGAGTCTGACGGGGAAAAACCCGGCACAGACAAAGGCCAAAACGCAAGACGAAGTGAAAAATATGAGAAGATAGAGAACAGGATAAAAGAAAGACTAACTAAGCCCGGAAAAAAAGGCAAATCCTTTGAGGATGAAATAAAAGAAATAGGAGCCAAGTTCAAGATTTGGGACAATCGCCCGTTTCATAAACACATATGGATTTATGCAGGTGTGATCGGTTTTCTATTTGTCATAAACATCTTGATATGGCACGACACGATCTGGTTTCACTGGCCGGCCCTTGGCTGGGGACTTTTACTCTTTTTGAAGTGGGCTAATGCTGACAAGAAATATGGAGGCAAGAATGAAAAAAAGGCTAAAACCCGGTTTCAAAAACATCTGGGCAAGTATCTGGGCGTGATTGGTTTTCTATTTATCATCAACATGTGGACATGGCATGGCACGATCTGGTTTCATTGGCCGGCCCTTGGTTGGGGATTATTCCTCTTTCTCCACTGGAGAAAAGCCTCGAAAGCTCCGTCAAGCAGGAAACCATGAGTATTTACTTAAATCGCATGTCAAAAATTATAACGATCCTCCTCGGGTAATAGCACTTTTGAATTTGTTCTATCACTGGTGATCTTTCGTGTAGTTGGAATGTCCACGGTTTCCTCCAAAACTCTAAATAGACACTCGAGTAAAATTTGAATTTTTACATCCCCTCCAACTCAGATGTCTTTACTTCGATTCAAGATGCAGGAAATTTCATGTCAGATAATTTCTCAACTTAAAAGGGGGGATAATTATGAATAAAACTGCTTTGATTACAGGTGCATCAGCTGGTATCGGTTATGAATTAAGCAAAGTTTTTAATTTTACATCTATTGTAAAAAGATTAATTGACATTTTTACGGACAAATAGTAATACAAAAAACGACATAGATTTATATCAGAGATTATTACGCAAATTTCTGTGATTATAGGTCATGCAAGAGGGGAAAATATGCAACTATCTCAAAGTGAAATTATCCAGATTTTAAGAAAACGGGCTGGTCTCAACCAGGCTGAGCTGGGGTCGAGAGCCTTCGAAACAAATATCGATTCGGGACGCACGAAAATAAAAAACATCGAGCTGGGAAAGCAACGCATAAGCGACGATGATCTCAAGCGCATTGCTGCATGTCTGGACGTACCCTTTGAACAGCTTAAGCCATCGCCGGGTAACAAAAAGATAACCACGGCTCGATTTAAAAATGGAATCTTGATTTCTCAAAAGGTTGTTGACATGTTTCCGGATTTACAAGAGTATCTGGAAATGTTAGATAAAGCATCTAAAATCGACGACATAGAATTAATAGAGTATCTATCCAAAAGGATTGCCGGTATTTGGCAAAATGGGCCAAAATTGGTTACGCAATATCCGAAAAGAATCATCAAAACCACCAAGGGGAGATCCGATCGTGGCTGATTCACTTGGATCTGTTGCACAAAAGCGTGATTATTATCTTCAAATGATGCAAAAAGCGCAACAACTGAATGATCAGGTATTAATCAAGCTTATTTTAAAAAAGTTGGCGCGTCTCGGAATGTCAGGTGCAGTGTCCACAAACAGTGGATGCATCGTTATTCCTTTTCCCACCGATCATTGCGCAACTAGAGTCACAGAATACGAGCGACCGACCTGGTGGACGCTTATTAAACTCACGCTGGCAATACCTGGAAGCCTTGTAGCGTTGATTCTATTGGCTCACTACAGAATGTGAACCGGCTGTGAACTGATAACATCTCGTGCCTCCCCTTTCTTATCAGCTTCCAGCATTTTTTTTGACCACTGATCGGTTTCTTCTTTCTATTCAAATAAACCACCGCGCCTCATTCCCTGGGTAATATTCCCCCATTCGACTTTATAATTTTATACGTCTAATTGGACTTAAAAATGGTACATTTTTTTCGTTGGCCAAGGCTGCAAACCCAAGGAGAACGCAGTCCAGGGTGAAAGCGGCGATTAAATTTGCCCGTGCAGATAAATATCCCCTGGCAGAAATGATCTGTCACAGGTTTTCATTGGAACAAGCGCATGAGGCCATACAGCTTGTGGGCGGTGAGGTTGAAAGGGAAATGCCGCTAAAAGTTGTTCTTGATCCAACAATGTGAAAATACGCTAAAATCGCGAGATTGAAGATCGTATTTTCTTGTATATCCCTGTTGGGCTGCAGCAAGTACGGTTTCGGCAAAATGGCTATCGTCTCCGCTGGATAAGATAGCATGGGTAATCCCTTAACGCCCTATCTGTTTCCATTTCCTTGGAGCAACGGATGAAGGATACTGAATTATTCTAAAGTTACGAGGTTTAAAGCCGATTTACTAAAGTGACTTTTACCGGTGAATAGCACGCAGAGCTTGCCGAATCGATTATCACATTAGTTGAGGGGTCGGGAAGTTTTTTGACCCTGTGACCCCAGATGGTCGGCACTTAAACATTACAAAATTTTTTCAATCCACAAGAGGCGTTTAATGAGACTCAGTGTTAAAAAGAAAATGATCCTTAATGGCGCCCTTTCGGTCGTCTTCTCCCTGGTATTATCAATGGTCATCGTTGGGATCTTGATCAAAAACCAGAATGAGGATGCAGCGCTGAAAATAATTCATCAGGGCGCACAGGTTACGGTGGATCAGCTGAACGAGATGAATAAATCCCTCATGGACAACGCAAGGCAGATCGGACGCAATCAGGAATATGCCATTCGCGCGAATTTCATCCTCCAAAACAGATCCAACAGCGTCATGCAAGAAATGGTTGAAGAGGAAAGCAAGGCGATCGTATTGAATTTATATGAAGTTGCCCAGGTAAGTCATATCGAACAGGTCGTTCTATATGATAAACAAGGGCATTGGGTGTGTGCCATTCGGCTGGACAAAGAGCAGGCCCGCCTGAATTATCCCATCGGTAAAAAAATTAAAGAAGCACAGGTTCCCCTGGGCAAAATTCCCTTGTTCGATCAATGGAAAGAAACGACAGAAGCACCGGCGATTGTACTGCGGCAACCGTTGCCGCTGCCGCAAAGGGTCAACAACAGGCAGAACGTACTTGGTGGGATGTTATGGCTGGAAGCGTATGCCCCTATTGCAATGACGGCAGCCGACCTGCAAACTCCCGATGATAAGCCTACGGCGATCGGTCTGGTGCAGGTATCAAGTCAGCTGAATACCGGCTTTATTCAAAAACTTGTCCGCCTCACGCGCACCCGCATCAATCTTTTTCTGGGATCTGATTTGAGTGTAGGCACCCTGAATTCTTATCAAAAATTGAATCCACAAATATTGTCTGCTTTGCGAACATCAACCGGTCAGGGAATAAATGTCAACGGCGGGCTGGATCGTGAAGTTGAAACCTCCGAAGGATTTTTTTTCGAAGGCCTATTTCCAGTAATTGTGGAAGATAAAGTTGCGGGCGCATTAAGTATCTTATACTCCCAGGAGGACGCCAGAAACAATGTACGCAAAATGCTACAGTCTCTGATTATCATTGCGGGCGTGTGCCTTTTGGTAATTTTGCCGTTTACGTGGTTTTCCGCCAGTACCATTGCAAAACCGATCAACAATGTTATAACATCATTGATCGATGGTGGGAATCTTGTGTCTTCGGCAGCCGGCCAGGTATCGTCGTCCAGCCAGCAGCTGGCACAAGGATCAGCCGAACAGGCCGCATCCCTGGAACAGACCTCAGCCTCACTGGAAGAAATGTCTTCGATGACCCACCAGAACAAAAACCGGGCGGAGGAAGCCAATACTCTGATGAAACAGGCCGGCCGGGTAGTTGAAACGGCCAATAATTCCATGTCAAAGTTGACCCATTCCATGGCCGAAATTTCCGAAGCCAGCGAGACGACCTCTAAAGTCGTCAAGACCATCGATGAAATTGCATTTCAAACTAATCTTTTGGCTTTAAATGCTGCGGTAGAGGCTGCCCGAGCCGGTGAAGGCGGTGCGGGCTTTGCAGTGGTGGCCGATGAGGTTCGAAACCTGGCCTTGCGCTCTGCTGAGGCCGCCCGAAACACTGCCGATCTCATCGAAGGGACGGTTGCCAAAGTCAAAGAGGGTTCAACCCTGGTCACCATTACCAACCAAGCCTTTGCTGAAGTTGTAGGAGACGTCATCAAGGGCGGTGAGCTTGTCGGGGAAATCACGCTGGCATCCAACGAGCAAGCCCAGGGCATCGAGCAGGTAAACAAAGCTGTGGCCGAAATGGATCAATTGACCCAGCAAAATACCGCGAATGCCGAAGAGTCGGCTTCCGCATCCCAGGAAATGGAAAGCCAAGCTGAACAAATGAAAGCAATAGTCGATCAATTAGAGGTCATTGTCGGTGGAAATCGCCTACATCAGCAGATAGGCAAAACTCCCCGGGTTAAAATTTCCCAATCCGAAAATTGCCACGCTCTGGTTGTTCCGGTTAGAAAGATCAGGAGACTTAATCCGACGAATCTGAAGAATAAAGATCAGAAACTCGTGACAGGAGTAAACGACTCTGAATTCGATGATTTTTAGGCGATCAAACGCAATGGGAACAATAGCTTGCCTTGACATTCATTTGTTATGCGGACGAATCCCACCATGGCGTAACCGGCAAAGTTCAGCAAGCTAATCGCCTAAATGAACCAAACGGGCTCAATCCCGCCTCGACGGGACAAGCACGGCCCAATTGGCTAAACGGGCCAAACGGGCTCAACGGACCCCACACGGATCTAAAGAAAATGCAGACCGTTATCAGAGACCATCCCCAACCCCTGCAACACTTTACATTTCCCCCAACTCTTCCTTTGCTTGTTATGGCCCCCCATCCGGACGATTTTGATGCCATCGGGGCGTCGATGCGCTTTTTTCAAAAAAATGGCAGTCCGCAGTATGTTGCCGTGGCCGGAACCGGGATTAATGGCGTTGAGGATTCGTTTTGCACACCGCCAACTAGAAAAATGAAGACGCAAATTCGAGAGCAGGAACAGCGGGCCAGTTGCCGTTTTTTTGGCCTGCCGGATGACCGTCTATCATTTCTGCGTCTCGAAGAGGATGAACACGGGCGTGTCATGTCAAGCGATGCAAACACCGATCGCATGCGCCATTTATTTGAATCGATAAACCCGTCCATGGTATTTATGCCGCATTGGAATGACCCAAACCAGGGGCATCAAAGAACTTACGCGATGTTGCGACAGGTGGCACTGGCAGCCAAGTATCCGTTAGCAATCTTTTTGAATCGGGATCCCAAGACGATTCGGATGCGATGCCATATCAGCATGGGGTTCGGTGAGAATACGGCCGCCTGGAAAAGCAAAATGCTGCGCTTTCATCTATCACAACACCAACGGAACCTGAATCAGCGCGGCCACGGAATGGATGAAAGAATTTTGAACGTCGATCGGGATAGTGCCGCTGGTTGCTCGATAAATGCACCCTATGCCGAAATTTTTGAGATAGTACTCTTCAGGACCGGCCGCTTAGAAGATGTTTTAAAATGAAGAATTTAATTCTTTCGGCTTTCGCTAATTTGGGTGAATTTTTCAGAATTGACTACTTATTCAGAATCTGATATACTACTTACTAAAATTAGCTTAATTACAATAATCCATGCAAAAGCCACACTTACCGCGAGGTAAGGCCGGAAAGCCACGGGCCTTGACAAGGCAGCCGGGTTGCCAGGATGTACTGTATATCTAGCCGGGTTGCCGGAAGGCGGCTCGGCTTTTCTTTTATCGGTAGTACATTCGGCAAATGGAAAGCGTACTAGAGATCCATATATAGTAATTAGCGGCAGCACGGCAAATAAGATTTTAGGCATAAATCGCATGAAACCTCGAAAGAACATTGATTCAGCCCACAGGACTCTCATTCTTAAGGCATTCTGTGCGATCTTTCCCTTGACAGGAATACTCGGCTGGATATGGCTCGGTATCGTTGGGGTGTTCGTTGCATTTATTCTGTGCACTATCATAGCCTTATCAGCTGTGTATTTGGCCGGCGGGATCGGCGGCGTTGTCGGAAAATTTTATGGTGGTCGTGATCCCATCTGGAACATCCAGGAACGTTATTCAGCCGAATTGAGCCGTACCCGGGTCCAAAAGATGAAGGGTAACCATAAGGATGCCCTTATGATAATCGAAACAGTCCTTGCCGGACAACCAGATTTTAATGAAGCCTTATTGCTGAAAGCCCAGATCCTGGCAGAGGGTTTTAGGGATAATCAGGAGGCCAAGAAATGTCTTACCAAGATATTTCAAACCGAGCCAAAATATACACAGCTGTTTCAATGGAGTGAGACATTGTACAGAGAGTTGACCATTCAAACTGATTAGTAATCCAGAGGCTAGCATGACACTTCGCATTGTTGTTTGGAACTGCAATCTGGCACTTCAATCAAAAGTAAAGCCGTTGCTGTCTCTTCGGCCTGACATCGCCATCATTGCTGAGTCCGCAAACCCGGCAGTTGTTCGTGAAAAAGCCCCTGATTTCAATTTTTCAGATGTCCTTTGGATTGGTCATAATGATCACAAAGGACTGGGCGTGTATTCATTCGGGGAACTATACCTGGCTGCCCATCACAGTTACAATCCGGCCTATGAACTTTTCCTGCCGATCAAAGTGTTAGGCCGGCACAAGATAAACTTATTGGCCGTCTGGGCCTTCAATCAGCGCTCACGTAGATCCGCCCTAAAAAACGGTGCACCGACCCGAGCTGCCATCAACTACTACCGCCATTTCATTCAAGACCAGCCGACTTTAATTGCCGGCGACTTCGATAACAGTATCGTTTGGGACAAGCCCGGCAAGAAGGGTAACTTCGCCGATATTGCCAAGGATTTGAATAAAGCTGGTTTTGTAAGCGCCTACCATGAAAAAGACAACCACAAATATGGTCAAGAGCCTGAACCCACTCTTTTGCAGAGAAAAAGCCACGCCCAAAACTGCCACATTGATTATTGCTTTGTACCAGGCGAGTGGATGTCAAATGTACTCGATGTCTCAGTCGGAAAGGCCGATGATTGGATTCAGTTCAGCGATCATGTCCCTTTGGTGGCTGATCTGGTTCAATAGGTCCCGCATTTATACCCTGATCGCGTGATAGCCGCAGACGCATTAGGCACAGCCTCAAGGACAATCCAGTACCTCCCGCATAAAAGGGCGAAATCTTTGATGAGGACGGGCTTCATCCCGACGCTGTGGCTACCTGTCAACTTCGCGGTTTCTTCGGATAGTCTCTCGCTTTTGGACAGTGCCGGGCCGAAATCAGTGCAGGGTCGACGAAACCCGGTCTTCGACCAAGCTCAACGATGCAAGCCTGAAATTGTATTTCCCGTTTAAAAAACCGGTGCATTCATCACAAAAATTCAGTCCGCGTCCGTCAATAATTGCGCGCACATATCCTTTGTATCCGAATTTGTTGATTTCACCCCGGCTCATAGGACACAGTGTTCCGTTCGGGGCTTTGCGGTAAGACGCATGATCCGTCAGGCCGAGGTTATGCCCTACCTCATGCAGCGATACTTTCAACGTTCGCCCGATAAAGATGTCATATTCCTTTTCAGAACTTATCTTTCTAGGGCTTAGTTTTTTGGTGGACACGACGGCCACGTCGTTTTTTGGATTTTTTCCACCGAAAATCGAATTGTAGAACTCGTCATCGTCTTCTGTTTTCAAATCCGCATCCGTAATACCCAGCGTGTGACCGCCAAACTCTTCATGCAGAATCATGGTCAGCAACTGGGCATCAATACTGTCCATAACCGGAGCACTGTGATGCGACAATTCGAAATTCTTGATCGTGCCGCGAAATGAATCAATAATCCCGGCGCCGATTTCCTTCAGGCTGCTGTAGGTGATGTTACTGCCGACGCGAACAATATTCAGCTTCGAGAATTTTTTACGCATTTGGTGTCCCACCGATCTGATTTAGAACCGAGTATATGAGCGTTAGTTTTGGTCATCTGTGTCTGCAAGCACTATTCAGTTTCCGGGACGCTGCTGCTGTTCAAACTCGCATTCAGTACCGTATAACAACCCTGAATAGTTGATTTAATTTTATTTTAACAGTGTTTCTGTTCCAGGTCAACGCTGTATTCAAAGGGGTTTACAGATGGGACGTCGATGCCGCCGTATACCTTACAGCGTGAAAAACATGTATGATAAGTTCAGATCTCGTAACTATCTTTTAAAATGAGTCAACTTATTTGGACACTATCTACGTCTATTTTGGCCAAAATTCAGGGATTCAGGAATTCAGGGATTGAGGGATTAGTGGATAAAATCAATAAATTAAAATAGATAGAATTCCTTCAATTCCTAAATTCCTAAATCCCTGAAATCCTGAATTAGACCCATGTCCAATTTTCATGCAATTGTGCGACATTTAAAGGTTCGCAGTCATTTTCCCCAGCTGATTGACGAGGTCTGGAGTTTGAACACTCAATATGAAAGTCTTATTAAGCGAGAACGGTGTCAAATATATGAACGGTTTCTATCGATTCATGTTGAAGCCCTTTCAGAAACCGCGATTACGACCAATTCATCTGCCTTTATATTTGGGCGGGCGCTTTTCCAAGAAGGACATAATACCTTCCTGGCAGTCCTCTGAGCCTTGGGTTAACGCAAACTGATCCATATCCATGAAACTGACCGCATGGTTGAGGGCGTTGGCGGTCACGGAAATGGCTTGCTTGCACATGCGCACCTGCACCGGTGGCATGGCAGCGACCCTTTCCGCCATTTCCAAGGCCTTGGACAACGCCCCACCCGCCTCAGTGACCTCATCGGCCAAACCCCAGTGCAGTGCTTTTTGTGCCTCGATTTTCTCTGCCATCACGATGATGCGTTTTGCTTTGGCCGGCCCCACAAGACGGACAAAGCGAGGAACCGATTGCCAGCTCATGTTCATGCCCCGCTCGATTTCCGGCACATAAAAGACGGCACCTTCATCGGCGATGCGCAGATCGCCTGCCACCGCCAGGGCCGCTCCGCCGCCGACGCAAAACCCCTCAATGACCATGAAAGTCATCGGCTCCAGTTCCTCAAAGATGTGGCAAAGCTTTGGCCCCAACTGCAGGGCTTTGCGGCGCTTTGCCAGTCCCATCTCCGGGATTTCAGCTATTTCACGGTCTTTGAGATCGAGCCCCAGGGAAAAATTACCTCCGGCGCCATGCACCACAATGGCCGAAGTCTCGCTTTCCGCATCAAAGGAAGCAGCCGATTCGACGAGTTCCGTCATTAGGCGGCGTGATAAGGCATTAATCCCGTCGCCCCGGTCAAACCTTATGATCGCTATGCGACCGCGCCGCTCAATATCGACATATTTCATAGCCATGACCGTTCCTTTACACGGTTTAAAAAATATGGATCATCCCCAAAAAGTTTATGTAAATCAAATATATTGTCGAACCATTCCGATTCACGGGATGGTTTCTACAATTTACCGCACCGGTTCAGGCGATTCGCATGCGCCATCCAAAGGGGTCTTCTTTGTGTCCGTACTGGATACCGGTGATTTCATCATAGAGTTTTTGGGATAACTCGCCGACCCTGCCGTCTGCTATTGCATAATCTTGACCTTTGTATCCGATTTCACCAACCGGCGAAATTACCGCTGCCGTGCCGGTGGCGAACATTTCTTTTAAAGTCCCGCTTGTGCAGCCGTCGATTACCTCGTCGATGGCAATCGGTCGTTCGACAACACTGATTCCCCAGTGTCCGGCAAGCTGTTTCACCGAATCCCGGGTGATGCCGGGCAGGATGGTTCCGGCCAGCGGCGGTGTAACCAGTTCATCGTTGATGTAAAAGAAGATATTGCTTGTACCGACCTCCTCCGCATAGCGGTGCTCTTTTGCATCGAGCCACAGGACCTGGGTGTAACCTTTGCGAGCGGCCTGCTGCTGGATAAACAGTGTCGGCCCGTAATTGCCGGAAGTCTTGGCCTCGCCCGGACCTCCCATGGCGGCACGCACGAATTGATCGGAAACATAAATCCGTGTGGGACTGAATCCCTCGGGGTAGTAAGCACCCACCGGGCCAATGATGATGTAAAAAAGATACCGGTCCGAAGGCCGCACTCCGAGAGCGGCTTCTGTGGCAATCATCGTCGGGCGGATGTACAAAGAAGTGCCTTCGGATTGCGGAATCCAGTTGCGATCGAGCAACACTAGTTCCTTGATGGCCCTGAGAAATAGGTCGGGATCCAGCTTCGGCATCACCATCCTGCCGGTCGAAGCATTCATGCGCTCGATGTTCTTTACGGGACGAAACAGGCCGATACCGCCGTTCTGCAATTGGTAGGCTTTGAGCCCCTCGAAGACTTCCTGATTATAGTGCAGGACCATGGCAGCCGGATCCAGCTGCAGATCGCCATACGGTTCAATACGCGCATTATGCCAGCCGTTCTCCGGGTCATAGTCCATCAGAAACATGTGATCGGTGGTGTACTTGCCGAATCCCAATTCGGAATCCCGGGGGTGCGGTTTTTGACCGATCGTTGTCGATTTGTTGATTTTGATCTCCATAATTACTCCTTTCAACCATAAGAATATTCGCTGATTTGCCTTCACCCTATCTGCTTTTATCGCCGCATCTGTTAGATGGCGGATTACGTCCGTCTTCTTCTGGCGACAGCCCGCACCCTGAGCATGACCTCGCCAAAGCCCAGGCATTCGACCCCGACATCCAGGCAGCGCACATGGTGCATGAAATGAAAATCGCTCGGGTCAAGGCCTTCACTGAGTCTTTCATTAATCTGCACCACCGGTATCGTCAGTTGTGAGATGAGATACACACACATCTTTTTGGGGCAACGCTTGGTAATGAAATTGCCGTCGACATCCAGAACAATTTTCTGACCGACGACATGCCCCGTGTTGCAATGCCTGGAATTGACGACTTCAGCCTCTATCGTGTACAGCCTGGCCGCCTCGAACAGTCTTCTGACATGGCGCGTTCTGTGACCGCCTTCTCTGAATTTTTCCGTTTCCGTTTGGCTATAGCCTATCCGCTCGGCGAACTTATTGATGATATCATCAGACATGATCTCTTTCCTTTCCTGTATTTTTATTCAGACCGGTCGGTTTATTTCTTGCTAATTAAAAACCCAATCCATCTGAAGTTGCCCGGCTAGTTTTTCAATTGCTGAATAAAAAAGTGGAGCTGATTGATTGTTTGCTTCAAAATGGTCGCATTCCGACTGGGGATATAAAGAGCAGCCGCACCGTTTAAGGTTATGACGATAAAGTCGGCGATTTCTCTGTGGTCCAGGCCCTTCTTAAGCACGCCCATCTGTTCGGCTTCGTCCAGCCAGTTACGAATCAACTTGGACAGTCTGACAAAACCTTTGAGTATCTGCTTACTCATGGCGGCTGATTGGCCGGACAACTCGACCAGCATGTTCAGGAAAAAGCATCCTCCCTCAAAAGTGTCCGCCCCCATGTAGTATTTCATGTCATTTTCAATAAATTTTTCAATACGTTCCAGAGGATCCGTATTGTTGCGGATGCCTTTGAAAACAATGTTTTTCCATATACCGACCGCTGTTTCATAGGCCGCGTACCAGATGTCCTCTTTGCTGGCGAAGTGTCCGTAAAGACCGCCTTTCGTCAGACCGGTCGCTTCGAGAATATCGCTTATGGATGTATTATAGTACCCTTTGACTGAAAACAGCTGGAGTGCTTTCTCAACGATGTTGTGTCGCGTTTGTAATCCTTTAGTCTGCATACTCGTTGCGCCAACCTAAAATATACCAATTGGTCTATTTTATTAATATAAAATATTGAAGTTGTCAATCGCTATTTTCCCGCCTGATCGGAAAAATGAATGATAGGCCTCATGCCAAGGCCCAGGAGGATATGCTTTGCTATGGATTTTGCTTGAGGTGTATAGACGATTTGCCGGCGGATATTAAAACAAACGGTTGCCCGCCCAGCCGAATCCCTTTACGGGCATCTTTTGGGGTAATTGTATGATGATAGGCAACCTCCGGATCCAGGTCAGCGATATATACGGCGATGTGAATCTTGCCTTCATTAAGTCCATGGTAGACCATTTTGTTCCTGCCGACCATTCGCTCCCGGCCGAGCGATAACATAATATCCACACCATCGGTACGGGTTTGAAGGCTTGCCGCCGTACGTTCCAGGCGACGATTGCGAACATCCTTCGACCCCACATAAGCGGCGTAGATAAAGCCGATAGCGAAAAAAGCTATCAAGACGATATACGAGACGACCAGCCAACGATTTTTATGTGTCTCTTCCATATATCAAATTATTCATGTAGTAGACAATAGCATTGATAATAATGGCTTACAAACCGGGGTCATAGGAATTGCGTCACATGGTATTTTTCATCCCTTTGTGGACTCTCGTCTCGTCTAGAACGGCAATTACTGGCCATATCCGTAATGAGGACGGCAGATGTCTCACTCATGGGAACTTCTGGAGAGCCGTGAGCGGTGTCGCATTAGTCCTGCAGTCGGGGAGAATTTAATCTGCAATGAGGCGTGATGCAGTCGGTGATTCTGCAACCAGATTCGTGTCCGCTTAAACGTAAAATTAATACGATAGAATAGTGTTTGTCAAGATACCTCCCCACAACAAATTTGTCCTATCTGTCTATAGAAACCGAGACTAGTTAATAATCCGAGCCCAGAGGACCCGGCTTCGCCAGGCTACGCCGCGGCAGGCCCGGCTTTGATTTCACCCCAGCTTCCGGCTCGGAGAGCCTACAGCTCGGAGAGCCTACAGCTCGGAGAGAGGGGTGGCGTTTACCTTTAGACGTCCAATGGAATGACGGAATGGTGGAATAATGGCCCGCCCTGGTGCGACTAACCTATAACTTTTTGATTCTGGTGTAATATTTAACATCCATTAGTAAAACGAACATTTTGTATAATCGGTCTGGGCCAGGGAATATTGGGTATAAGTACGGAAAATATCTTGATTTTTTCCTCTTATTTACAAAATCGATCTTAAAAGATTTCATCCTTATGAAACCACTATTCCAACATTCCAGTATTCCATCACCCCAAGACCTTTGTTTACGGCATAACCAGTAGGCTAGGACCTGGACCAGATGACCAGGATTTCTATGTTTGATTAAAGATTTAGATTGACATTGTATGGGATAATTCGTTAGTCATCATAAAAATCTGACCACTCGCTTCAGCACTGATTTTGAATGGGTGTTAACGATTTCCATTGGTCTCTCCGTATTCATTCCAACCATATAATCAACTAGTTATAAGATCCGGGTGAATATGAATTCAATGAAATATTTAGCGTTTTGACTGCAGGATTTCGGTTATTATTCCCCAAACATAAGAAAGGAGGAGGCATATGAAAAAGTTAATTATTTTAATGAGCATGTTTCTTCTGCTGGCTTTTTCAACAACCACCGTGATGGCCGGCCCCAAAAATCCGGACACTTTTATTCTCGCCAACTATGGCAACCTCCGGACACTTGATCCGAGCGTCGCCTATGACGTCACTTCATCCCAGCGGCTGTGGAACATTTACGAGCCGCTTATTTTTTTTGATGGATCCTACACCGACAAGTTCAAGCCGCTGCTGACCACCGAAGTTCCGTCCCTTGACAACGGCGGAATATCGGCCGACGGTAAGACCTACACATTCAATATTCGCCAGGGAGTGAAATTCCATGCCGGCGGAACACTGACACCCGAGGATGTGGTCTACTCCTTCAAGCGCAACATGATAGCCGACCCGGACGGCGGCCCCATGTGGATGCTCCTCGAAGCGTTGACCGGGGAAAGCTCCACCCGGGACAAAAACGGCAATATCATTCCGGGGATTTTTGAAAAAATCGACCAATGTGTGGAGGCCCAGGGCAACAAGGTCATCTTCCATCTACCGCGGCCCTACCCGCCGTTCATGGGTATTCTGGCCTACTCCTCATCCATCATTCTCGACAAAGAATGGGCCATCTCAAAGGGCTGCTGGGACGGCAATATCACAAACGCGGCCCATTACAACAATCCGGCACCCGGGCACGAACCGCTGCAGAAAATCACCAACGGCACCAATGCCTACAAAATGATATCCTGGGAACCCAACAGGGAATTCATTTTCGAGCGCTTCGATGGTTACTGGGGCCCGAAGCCCAAATTGAGAAGAGCCATTGTAAAATACGTGGACGAGTGGAGCACCCGCAAGCTCATGCTCCAAAACGGCGACGCCGACCGGGTCCGGGTCGACAACCCGTATGTTCCCGAAGTCAAGGCCATGAAAAACCTGAAGTTTTATGAGGTGCCCCAGCTGTCGGTGACGGCTGCTTTTTTCTGCCAGAAAATCAATCCCACCGGCAATCCGAACATCGGCAGCGGAAAGCTCGACGGCAACGGCATTCCACCGGACTTTTTTTCCGATATAAACGTACGCAAGGCATTTCTGCATGCATTTGATCGCAAAACCTATAAAAAAGACGTCTTTAACGACCTGGTGATCATGCCTTCCAGCCCCAACATCGAAGGTTTGCCCTACCACAAAGATGTGCCGGTGTATGAATTCGACCTCAAAAAATCCGCGGAGTATATGCAAAAAGCCTGGGGCGGTGAGATCTGGGAAAAAGGATTCAAAATGATCATCACCCACAACACAGGCAACGAAATGCGTGAAGCCGCCGCTCACATGCTGGCGGAAAACGTCATGTCGTTAAATCCCAAGTTCCGGATCGAAGTGCGCAACGTGGAGTGGAGGGATTATCTGGTCAAATACCGCAATTTCGAATATCCCTTGTTTCTCATCGGCTGGGGGGCCGATTATGCCGATCCGCACAATTTCATGTACACGTTCATGCATTCTCGCGGCGTGTACGGGCGTTACATGGCCTATGAAAACTCCCGGGTGGATCAGCTTTGTGAGGCCGGTATTCAGAACGTCGATCCTCAAAAACGGGAAAAAAATTACCATGAGCTTCAGGACCTCTGGTATACGGAGGCTATTGCCGTACCACTGTATCAACAAATCGTTGTGCGGGCTTACCGAGACTGGGTCAAAGGCTATGTTCCCAACCCGATGCTAACCGATGCCAACGAAATGCTGATGGATATCTGGAAAGAGTAAAACGAATTTCTTACAGAAAGAGATCTGTCTTGATATATCCCCGGGGACAGCGATCACCCCTGGGACATTGGACGAATGATTGATCGGCCCGTTGGGCCTCGAGGAGCAGCCCGTCGGGCTTTGAGGAGCGTTCACCTTCGGTGAACTCGAGGATTATTTTGCACCTGTGCCATAAACCTCGAGCGAAATCGAATCGGCTGAGCGCTCCTTTAGTCCTTATATTCCATCATTTCATTGGATATCAGAAGATAAACGCCACCCCTCTCTCCGAGCTGTAGGCTCTACGAGCCGGAAGCTGGGGTGAAATCAAAGCCGGGACCTCTAAACCCGGATTCTTTACTATTAGAGTAAAACAGTAATATTTCTCAACCACTATGCGCGCCTATATAACCAGAAGGTTTCTACTGCTGATCCTGGTGCTTTTCGGCGTATCCGTGCTGATATTCGGCATCCTCATGACATTCAGCCCTGAACGTAGAGCGGCAGCGTATGTCACCACTCCCCAGCAGGCCAAGGATATTCCCAAACTGATCAAACAGTTCGGTCTCGAAGATCCTTTTTATGTTCAGTATGTGCGCTGGATCAAAGAGGTGTTCCAGCTCAATTTGGGCTGGTCGCTGGTGGCGGCCCAACCGGTCAGTGAAGCTTTCTGGCGGTATTTTCCTGTCACCCTGGAGATGAACCTGCTGGCCGCTCCGCTTGTCATCTTTATCGGCATATGGCTGGGAACCGTGTCCGGCACCCACCGCAATAGCTGGATCGATCATGTCACCCGCATCTTTGCCATTTGTGGATGGTCCCTTCCCACATTCCTGTTCGCCCTGCTGCTGCTGATGTTCTTCTACGGGTATATCCCCCTGTTTTCTCCGGGGATTATCAGCGACAAATTTACCATGTACTTCCTGGATCACCCCGGTGAATTTACACGCTATACCGGCATGTACACCCTGGACGGTCTGCTAAACGGACGGCTGGACGTTACCTTCGATGCCCTGCGCCATCTGGTGCTGCCGGTTTTTACTTACGTGATCGTGGTGGTGGCCCTGAACATGCGGGTGATGCGCTCGGGAATCATCGAAGAACTGTCCAAAGATTACGTGATGACGGCCCGGGCCAAAGGCGCGGACAAGCGCACCGTTAACATCAAGCATGCCCGCCGCAACGCGCTCTTGCCCGTCATTACCGTCGCCGGGCAGCTGGTGGCCTTGTCCATGGAAGGGAGTATTTCCGTGGAGGTCGTGTTTAATCGCCAGGGGATCGGCTGGTGGCTAGCCCATTCCGCCCGGCAACTGGACATGCCGGTTCTCATGTGCATCTGCCTCTTCATGGGGGTGGTATTTGTCATCACCAACCTTACGCTTGATATTCTTTATGCCTACATTGACCCGCGAATTCGTTTAGAATGATGAAATCGGAACATCCGCGCCTGCGCGAACTAAAATATACGCTCACCCGAATTTTTAAAAATCCGTCGGCCATTATCGGATTCACCCTGCTCTTGGTGTTTACCGGCGTGGCCGTTTTTGCACCGCTGATTGCCCCGCCCAAATACGCTCACAATCCATACCTGATGCCGCACAAGGGATTTTCGCCAACCCCCAAACCGCCCGGCGCGGGCCGGATTTTCGGCACGACCTCGGGACAGTACGACATTTTCTACGGCGCGGTCTGGGGCACTCGCACCGCCTTTAAAATCGGGCTGTTCGTCGTCATCATCGCAGGCCTGGTGGGGGTCACGCTTGGGGCGGTGGCAGGATATTACGGCGGGATCATCGATGAAGTCTTGATGCGCATAACCGACATCATGTGGGCGATTCCGACCCTGGTCTTGGCCATGGCGATCGTCGTGGCCTTTGGCCGCGGTCTGGACAAAATCATGATCGCCTTGGCCATGGTTCAGTGGCGCTGGTACGTGCGGGTGATCCGTTCGGAGATCCTGACCCTGCGCGACCAGGATTTTGTCCAGGCCGCGAAAATCATGGGGGTTTCGGACCCGGTGATTATCCTGCGTCACATCCTGCCCAATGCCATTTATCCGGTGCTGATCATGGCTTCCATGGACATGGGATCCATGGTGATAACAGCGGCATTTATGAGTTTTCTCGGGTTGGGCATGCCCAAAGGTTATGCCGACTGGGGCCAGATGGTGGCCCTGGCGCGAAATTACATCGTCGGTCCGGCAGATGATCCGTTGAAATTCTGGTACACCATCGTGATTCCGGGTGGATGCATCATTTTGTTCGTCCTGGCCTGGAATCTCATCGGCGATGCGCTGCGGGATGCATTTGATCCGAAACTGCGGAGAAGGTAAATGGCGCGCCTTATCGAAACAAGGGATCTCGTCACGAACTTTTACACCTACGAAGGCATTGTCCAGGCCCTGGACAGGGTGAACCTGTCCGTGGAACACGGCGCAACATTCGGTCTGGTGGGAGAATCCGGATGCGGCAAGAGCGTCGCCGTTCGCAGCGTGATGCGGATTATCCAGGAACCGGGCCGCGTTGAAAGCGGCAGCATACTTTTCTATCCGGATTCTGCCCCTGACGGTCGATCGAAAGCCGTTGATCTGCTGCAACAGTCCGAAGCTTACATGCGGGGCCTGCGCGGCGATAGCATTTCGATGATCTTCCAGGAGCCCAACGCGGCCTTGAACCCGATCATGAGCATCGGTGACCAGGTGGCCGAAAGCTTTGTATTTCATCGCAAACAGGAAATGTGCCGCAAGATCAACACCGACTTGTCGTCGTCACAGTGCCGCACGGTTTATCCGCTAAAAAAGTTCTTGCAGGTAATGTATCGAATAGCGGAGAAAAATCCGGAATCACTTCTGTTGAAAATTAGCAGCCGCATTCCGATCTTGAAATTATGGGACAGGCCACTGCGGCGCGAAGCACTGGCACGCTCCATAGAAATTATTGCCAAACTCGGCATCCCCAACGCGGAAGAGATCGTGAAGCGCTATCCGCACAATCTCTCCGGTGGTATGAAGCAGCGCATCGTCATCGCCATTGCCCTAGCCTGCAATCCGATACTGCTGATCGCCGACGAAGCGACCTCGAACCTGGACGTCACCATTCAGGCCCAAATCCTGGAGCTGCTGCGGGAGCTCAAGCAGAAAGAAATCTCATCCGTGCTGTTGATCACGCATGATCTGGGGATAGTGGCTGAAACCTGCGACCGGGTGGGAGTCATGTATGCCGGTGAATTGTGTGAGGTCGCCGACGTCAAAGATATATTCGGCTCGCCCCGGCATCCTTACACCAAGGCATTGCTGAATTCGGTACCAAGGTTGTCTCAAGAAGGCGAACTGCAGAGCATCGAGGGCAGCGTCCCGAACCTGGTAACACCGCCGACGGGTTGCCGTTTCCACCCGCGCTGTCCGCATGCAATGGATAGCTGCCGTAAGAAGTTTCCGAAAACGGTGACGGTGGGCGAGAACCATCATGTGGCGTGTTACCTGTATACGGATGAAGCACGGAAGGACGGTTGAGCCGGTTGAGCCCGTTGTGCCGGTTTAGCCGGTTCGAAGAGGAAAGAACCTTACTTTTTATGATATCAAGCTAAAACCACTCAGCAAGTTTGCCAGACTCAATGAACTCAACATGTCCAACTGGCCCAACGGGCCCAACGGGCCCAACGGGCTCAACCGGCTCAACGGGCTCAACGGGCTCAACGGGCTCAACGGGCTCAACGGGCTCAACCGACATATGCAAAAAATACTGAAAATCGAAAACCTGAAAAAACACTACCCGGTCGCCGGCGGGGTCTTCCAGCGCCAGGTTGCCTCGGTGAAGGCTCTGGACGGTATCGATCTGGATATTTTCCGCGGAGAGTGTCTGGGTCTTGTCGGTGAATCCGGTTGCGGCAAGACCACCACCGGTAAGGCGATTATCCGCCTGCATCAGCCCACCGGCGGTTATATCCACTATTATCCCGGGGGCAGCGGCGGCAGTCGATCCACGGAAATTGCTTCCCTTGGGAAAGGGTTTTTGAAACGGATGGGGATTCGCGGCAAACTCCAGATGGTATTCCAGGATCCGACCACTTCGCTGAATCCGCGCATGCTGATAAAAAACATCATTGCCGAGCCGATAAAGGCCCAGAACAGCATCGGCTCCCGCGAACTGGAGCACAGGGTCCTGGAGCTTTTAAACCTTGTGGGGTTGACCGCAGATCACTACCTAAGGTATCCCCACGAATTTTCCGGCGGCCAGCGCCAGCGCATCGCGGTCGCCAGAGCTATTGCCACCAATCCGGAGTTCATCGTCCTGGACGAGCCGACATCCGCGCTGGACGTGTCCGTCCAGGCCCAGATCCTTAACTTGCTAATGCAGCTTCAGCACAAACTCGGGCTGACCTACCTGTTCGTCACCCACCATCTTCTGGTGGTCAAGTATATCAGCCATCGTCTGGCTGTGATGTACATGGGCAAGATCGTTGAAATCGCCCGAACCAAAGATTTGTTCGAACACCCGCGCCACCCCTACACCCATGCTCTGCTGTCAGGTATTCCGGTGCCGGATGTCGACCACCAGTCACGCCGCATTGTCCTGTCCGGCGATGTGCCCAGCCCCTTGAACCCGCCGGTCGCCTGCCGTTTCCACACCCGCTGTCCATTTGCGATCGAGATCTGCCGTGAGATTGAACCGCCGCTGGAGGCCGTCGAATACGGCCATCTTGCCGCCTGTCACCGCAAGTCGGATGTCGAAAAACTGGTGTCCCAAAAGTACGGTCGCCACTAGTTTATCAAAACGCGTCACCATCAAGAATTGGATCATTTTAGCATAGCCATTGTAATAAAAAGGCAGTCAAAGATTAATCTCCAACTGCCTATGCTTTCTTCAATTTTTAAGGCCAGACCCCGATGATCTTCCCTAAATTTTTACAACCTCTTGTCTTTCTCGTTGCTTTCAAGTCGATTCAAAAGAGCAAATCTTAAAATAAGTATCTCTGTTCCAATAATGGCTATAAAAAAAATATAAATAGGAATCATATCCCATCTTACGAATGCCCAGAATAAGCAAAAAAAGAGATACAAAGTGTAAAAGGCTGCAAATATTCCTTGCAAGTTTTTACTTATCACACTTGACTCCTTACAATAAAGGCATGCCGAAGGAACAGCAGGTCTAGCTCTATATTTGCTCCATGCGGTAATCCCAAATTTTGAACAATGCGGGCAACGAAATTTCATCATCCCTACTTTTTCCTTTTTCGCTAGCTCTATACTATTCACCCCCTAGTACCGTAGCGCCTAGTATACGAATATAGCCGTAATGAGATCGTCCGGATTATTTAGTACATACGCATAGAGATTTATCCCTCCTTCTAAATCAATCGGATCCTGCGTCAGATATCATCCGGAGGCAGTGTGATAATACCGGAAGTAATTATAGTGCAGTCCAGACTCGGAATCGAAGTATTGGCCAACAAACCTGAAGTTATATTCAATTGTACTAATTGTAACATTAACTCTGCCGAAAGGCAAATAATCCGCAGGGGAAGCATTAGGGACATTTTTTCTTCTAATTCTTCTGTTTTACTCTTAGAGTTATAATTTCTAGTTATTCTATTATATAACGTCCATTGCATTATTGGTTTACGAAGAAAAATTATAATGATACACAGAAAATATGCCGTAAAGCCCGCATAGACGCACCTGGTTCCTTACTGTAGTGGCGCCCGGCAAATATGCCTAAAGGGTTAAGGCCGCAGCTTGCTGTGCTACTGGGAAACGCTTAAACTTGGGATGACAACCGTCGAGCTGACAAGGAGGCTAAACTAGGCCCAGCCTACCGTAAGTCAAGCAGTCATAAGAGGGCAAAAAATTGCAGAAGATCAGGGTCTAAGTCTCATAAATGAGAGAAAACAATAATCCAATGGAATGTCCCCTAACCTTTCATTCGTGGAGGAAGCTGCACCCCAACTATAAGGGAAATAGAGCTACGTATATTAAGAAGTAATAT
>Ga0126331_1000231_pt1 | contig 22146 bp, 18 predicted proteins | sample InaspJWI98metaG_FD_96379 | JGI IMG/M metagenome (GOLD analysis project Ga0126331, IMG submission 96379) | Marine gutless worms symbiont microbial communities from Oahu, Hawaii - Inanidrilus sp. 2 OAHU.JWI-98 metaG | ecosystem: Host-associated > Annelida > Digestive system > Unclassified | place... | reverse complement strand
GGCTATTTCTCTCATAGCGGCCCCCGTACATATCCAATAACTAGAAAAGCCATAGCAAGCAGAAGAAATTCTCTCGGCTGCGCTTCAATAAGGTGAAACTCCGACGGATATAGTCAAAATATTCCGGTATTCGTTAGGATAGGAGGAATTGTTTATGGGCCTGAAATTGCCGCGTTCCTTGAAGTCGGTGTAGTACAAGGCCACGAAAGAATACTGCAAGCCGAATTGCACAGGCTCATTCCAAAGCCTTGTATCTAGGGTTCCGCCAAGGGTGACAACATGAAACCACTCATATATGCCGTCGCACAGGAAATTTTTCTTCTTGCCGCTGTATGCACCATTTGGATCGTTATCGGGAGTCATTACTACTTCCCCCTCTTTGTCCCCCTCTTTGGGGTCCTCCTTTTTGAGGTTCTCCTTTTTGGGGCTAAAGCCCCAAGCATCGAAGCTGCTCCCGGGTACGCTCCCTGGAAAACCGTGACGAATCATGCGATATTCACCACTCCAAGTTATTCCACGGCGGAAGTGGCTTGTTAGTTTCAGCATTAGCTCGTCCGAATTTGGCTCCAGGCCATAGCCGAGCGATTCGCCGCCATTCATGTATCCCGTATCCATCGCGTAATCCGGAACTCCGTTCGGTTCACCGGTTCTTCCATTTTCACCGGCAGCATCGGGGGGAGTAAACCAGGGAGAATCAACGTAGTAGTAATGAGTATAGGTGAAGGGTTCGATCTTAGTGTACTGCAGCGTTAAATTGGACCAGGGTATGCCTGGTATCGGAACCTTTATTCCTGCCTGAAAGCTGTGCATATTCGCAGGATTATGGAAGAAATCGCCCGCGGTGAATCGAGCCTCATCAAGATAAACAGAAAAATAGGTTTGTAAGATACCGGGCCAGGATAAGCCAATCGTACCGCCCATCATTAGATTATCGAAGTCGCCGGAATTGTTCTGACTTAAGAACCTACTCATGATCGGGAAGATATAACCCCACTCGGGTCGTTTCACATAGACGACTGCGTCAAAGAATGACAGGTATAGCCAATTTAGTGGTGTCACCTCCACATGCAGGGCGGAAAACATGTTCTGCTGCTCCCGCGATGTATACTTTATGTGGTAGTCCTTATGATTACGGAAGTTTTCACCGTATTCCAATATCCCGGCAATAGAGGTTATGGAAACTTGCTTGAAAGGGCTTATGTTCCATTCATATGCAAAAAAGGGTCTCGCGCCCGAATCAAGTTGAAGACTCCCCTCCCCGATTCCCCAGTGGTGACGAATCCTGCCGAATCGCAGGCTAACACGGTTATCCCAAAAGGCTGCTGCAATTTCGGGAGAATAAGAATAACCCACGGATGGCGAGGTTGGCATTTGCACAAAGCTGCTTAGCCTGGTAATGGGATGCAAACCACCGTCCCAAATTTTTGTGTATGAGTATGGAGTCCAGCCCTTAGGCCCGTAACTTCTTTTCGTGTCGTAGTTGTCCACAAGGAATCCGCCCGCGGACGCATCGATCCCCCAAGACACATATTCCCCGATATCGCCCTTGATATAAGCGCCAACCAGGCCATTGGCGCCCAGGCTGTCTTCTTCGCCCGCATCGAGGCTCATCTTGCCCCTTATATACGCGCCGAAGGTTGTCGGAAAGATATCGTGAGAAATTCGGACATCGCCATCCAAATTGAAGGCCTTATCTGTATCTACTGCATAGCGCTCAATCATATCTTCCAACACCGATTGCTCATGAGCGCTCAATCTGTCCTTTTTCCCTTCTATCTCATGGAGAGTCGCGGCAACAAGCGATTTAGCATAGGGTCTGGTGGCCCTAATGGAACCTGTAAGTCCGCGAATTCTGGCTATTTCCAAGAAATAATACAGCGCTGTTTCTGTAACTGGTATCGCATTGTGAGATTGCGCCGACAGAATAACTAATGAAAAAGGAAGAAACGCTGTTGCAATCAGTACTTTTTTACTTAGCAAGCTATTTCTCATATTGGTAAAAATATAGGCTAAATCCAACCCTTGTAAAGGAGCGATAGTTTTTAAGTACTTGTTTTCAGTATTCTTGAAAAGATATAGTTCATCAATGAGGCGTTCTTGCCTAGCTCTAATTCCTATCTGCCTTGGGTTTCCAAGTATAAAACTGCACGCAGTGCATAGCGATGAAGTTGTATTCGTGATTAAGGAGATAGTTTATTCGATTGATGGAACCACCAAGGAAGGGGCCCTAAGAGCTCTTTCGAATCTGGAGGCTGGAATGAGTTTTGCTTCATTGGAAGCCTTGAAGGAGTCTGTCGAAAACGAGCTTCAAGAACTCGTAAACGCCAGGGTTTTTGAATCAGTGAACTCAGATGTCATACTGCTTTCTACAAGGGGGAGTATTCATGAGTACATGGTTATTATTTCCATTGTCGACGCCATAAGCTTTGCCCCCATTTTTTACCCTAAGTATAGCTCAAATATCGGTGTTAGATTAGGAGCCAAGATCAAATGGAACAATTTTCTTGGAACTATGACGAATGCCTATCTGGGCATGGGCATCAACATTCGCCCAGAAGATTCCGGGAATAAATGGGAAATCGGTGGATGGAATATCAATCCGTCCATATCGGGCATCAGATTGAGCAGGGGGGTTTTTCTTTCCGCCTCGATGAGGCAAGAATACGATGAGAAGGAGTTTAAAGATAGCGTGGATCCTCTCAAGTCTTATCTTTATGGATACTACCTCACTGGTTTAAGCGCTGGGATATCTCTCGCGCTCTATGAAAAACTTAGCTATTTGGTGAGCATGGGCACCAACTTCAGATACGGCTACTCCGGAAACCTCGGACCAAATTCAAGAAGACCATATGAGCTTACTCCATCTCATGGTTTGAGCTACGGAAAAGTGGACTGGGTTGAGAATTTCAGGCAGGGCTTCATCACTGGATTAGTGAATGGCTATGGTTTCGGTGTGGCGGATAACGGGAGTTTTCAATTCTCCGGCAGTATCAATGCTTCCGCATCTTACTACCTGACATTTTGGGAGAGATTCAATCTGTACACCCGCTTAACTGCATTTTATCAGTGGGGCGTGCCTAAAAATCCGGGATCCTTAATTCGCGGCGTTCGAGACAATGTGATGTCCGGCTATGTCGGCGCCGTGTTCAATATAAGCCTCGCCTTCCAGTTTTGGCGTTTCGAGAAGGTTTGGGATGCGCAAATCCACCCATTTTTCGATGCGGGCATTGTCTACAACAATGAAGACTTCAATGCCTTTCGGGATTACAACTATGGCCTGGGTTTCGATTTGGTTTTATTTCTTGATGTCCTGCCTGGATTTGTAGCAACCGGATCAGTTGGAATTGATCCTAAGCGCTTCGACAAAGAAGATCTGTTCGGCAGTCTGGAAATTTCGATAACAAGTTCGTTGTTCTATTAGAGATGATAGGAATCCGAGACAATTCCGCAATGATTCTGTACCGTATATTCGATTTTCTCATTGCGATAACTTGCTGGAATGGCGCATATATCGTGCGATTCGGCGTGATGGCTTCCAATATCAATTATTCCAATTTGGAAATTCCCATCATCGGCGTAGGAGTGGCTGTTATCACGCTCTTGTTCTTCTCTTACAATGACCTGTATACATCTCAGCGCTATTTCTCCTGGTATCATGAATTATTCTCGGTTTTCAAATCGCACTTCCAGGCCATCTCCACGGTAATTGTTCTTTTGTATGCTCTAAATCCCTCCAGACTGTCTAGAATCATGCTGCTTATTTACAGCATCTCGGTTGTTATCTTTTCTTTATCAGGACGACTTCTCATAAAATCATTCTTAATACAGCGCCGGCGTAAGGGCTTCAATCTCAAGCAAGTAGTATTGATAGGCGCGAATAAGTCGATTCTCGAATATGCTCAAAAGGTGATTCAAACTCCTGAATTAGGACTTAGGGTGATAGGCTGGCTGGATTCTCAGGGCAAGGCCAAGAAACTTGATATTATGGAGCTGTCGTCAGTAGAGGACATTCCCTCCGTACGAGGGGAGGGACTGCCGGATGCACTGATTATCGGCTATGAAGTAGGGGATTATCCGAGTCAAAACGCCATCTTGGCGCATTTCAACAAGACGGTGGTTCCAGTATGGATACTACCTGACATAGAGCATACTCTCATTGGATATACAATCGAGTCGTTTCATAGCATCCCCATGCTCAAGATAAACGCGCATCATCTTTCGATTTTGGAGAGTCTAATCAAACGCGGCATTGATATTCTGGGAAGCCTCCTGGCTCTGATTCTTCTATCCCCTGTTTTCCTATTAATTTCAATCATCGTGAAACTGAGTTCCAAAGGGCCTGTTTTCTATAGACAAGAGAGGGTGTCGCAAAATGGACACATATTCTCCATGTGGAAGTATCGTTCGATGATTATCAACTCGGAAAGAGAATCCGGCGCGGTATGGACGAAAAAGAACGACTCTCGCGTAACGGCGGTCGGTTCGTTTCTACGAAAAACGTCGCTCGATGAAATCCCGCAGTTTTGGAATATACTAAAAGGCGATATGAGCCTGGTAGGTCCAAGACCGGAGCGGCCGGTTCTTATTGAGAAGTTTCGCGACCAAATACCGACGTACATGCTGCGTCACAAGATGAAATCGGGGCTAACCGGCTGGGCTCAGGTAAATGGCTGGCGGGGCAACACCAGTCTGGAGAAACGAATCGAATTCGATCTTTATTATATCCAGAATTGGTCTATATGGCTGGACATCAAGATTCTATTCTTGACATTTTTCCGAGGATTTGTGAATCCCAATGCGTATTGACTCCCTAAGTTCTTTGAAAGTTGCCTTGGTACACGACTGGCTGATATCTCCTGGGGGGGCCGAAGGGGTTCTAAAGGAATTTGCTTCCTTGTTTCCGGAGGCTCCGATTTTCACTTCCGTATACGATAGGAAAACGATGGGGAGCATGTTTGCCGAAAATCGTGTTTCGGCTTCTTACATGCAAAAAATCCCGTTCGCAAAAAGACATTACAGAAAAATGCTTGCCCTGATGCCCAGGGCATTCGAGGAATTCGATCTTAGCGGTTTCGATCTGGTACTATCGAGTTCATCATGCTGCGCCAAGGGTGTTATCAGCCCGGCAAGCACGCTCCATATCAGCTATGTCCACACGCCAATGCGCTACGCTTGGGACCTCTATCCGGACTATGTCAGGCAGGTTGGATTCTTAACCCGCCTTGCAATGAGATTCCAGATGACCAATATACGCCAGTGGGACGCGCTTTCCGGAATTCGAGTCGATAGATATCTTGCCAATTCAAGAGAAGTCGCAGCTCGGATTTCAAAAACCTATAGACGGGATGCCGTGGTTCTCCACCCTCCAGTTCAAACTGACTTCTATTCGCTAGATTCTAATCCTGATAGATACGAAAATTTTTATCTCGTCGTATCAAGGCTGGTTGCATACAAGCGAGTAGATTTGGCCGTAAACGCCTGCAATAAGTTGGGCAGGAAGTTGATAGTAATAGGCAGCGGTCCGGAGGAAAAAAGACTGAAGAAATTGGCCGGCCCAGGGGTCTCCTTTTTAGGACAGGTCTCAAATAACGAGATTAGAGAGCATTATCGAAGCTGCCGCGCATTGTTGTTCCCAGCGCTTGAGGATTTCGGAATCACTCCTGTTGAGGCTCAGGCCTGCGGAAAGCCAGTAATCGCCTTGGGACGAGGGGGTGCATTGGATACGGTGATTCCCGGTTTAACAGGCGTGTTTTTCAGTGAGCAGACAGAGAATTCACTCATCAGCGGAATCAAAGAATTCGAAGACCGGCGCTGGGATAGAGCCAGAATTAGACGTCATGCCGAGAAATATGATAGGAAAATCTTCCTATCGAAGTTGCAGAATTTTATACTGGAAACTCTGAATGATTTCTCCAACATCAAGCACCGAGTACTTTGAGCATAGGAGAATCGAGAGTTCCAGCCAGGAACAATCTTGACGCCGCTTGCCTGGTTCCGAAGAATCACCAAACATTTAAGACTTTCAATTGAATTTTTCTCATTCTTCTCAGCGTTTACGTACTCACCAATCGATTGTCCCACTCGGACTAATTTTCCAAGATTCCCCCCATCGATATGGATAACCTATCTCATATGCCTTCCCCTGGGCTTCGAAGCTCTATAAATGGCCTTGGAACCGCCGTTTTCCGCAGGTTGAAACACAGAATCCAAGTTGGTGTCAGCATGGTACAAGCGCGCTTGAGTATGTATTCAACCGAACCGCGGGGAAGCAGTAGCGAAAACTCGGCCTCTCATTCCCAAATCAATGCCGATTACAAGAATCACTTTGCAGAAAGCACTGAGTGGGCGGCAGGTTCTGAGCTTAGACCCGTTCCCAAGCGCCGCTTTTTTCGGAGCGGTACACCGCATCTATCACGGCCATATTGGCAACTGCGTCTTCCGATAGGGTGGGCGCGAAACCTCCTTCTCGGAAAGCCCTTGCAAAGGCATCAAGCATCAAACCGTACTGATCGGTCGGCTTGGTCAAAATCTTCCTGGTTCCAATTCTGTTCTTGACTATGAGCTCGATCGGCACATCCGGGAAGGGGTTAAAGGGTACTATCAGAGTTAGGTGTCCGGCATTTCCATAAACTGACACCTTCTGTCTAGCGGCCATCCGCGTGCTCACCGTAAATAAGGTGCGTACCTCCCCGAAATCCAGCATTGCCGAGGTGGTTATATCGGTTCTACCAATTTCGTCCCTGCTAATAAGGGAAATAACACGCTTGGGCTCCTTGCCCAAGAGGAAGCGTGAAGAGGCAATTGCATAGCAGCCGATGTCGTAAAGCGCTCCCCCACCCCTATCGATCTGATTGCGGATATTCTGCTGGTCCTCCAAATTGAAGCCAAAGATTGTGTGGATAGTTCTAATATCTCCTATCTCCCCTATGTCGACCAATTCCTTGGCTCGAGTCCACTGTGGATGAAAGTGGTACATAAACGCTTCCATCACAAGAACGCCTTTTTTTTCGGCATATTCAAGCGCTTCGGATGCTTCTTTCCTACTAAGCGCAATTGGTTTTTCGCAAAGTACGGCCTTCCCCGCATCAACGCAGCGCCGAATCCACTCTGCATGCATGTCGTTTGGAAGCGGAATATATACGGCCTCCACCTCGGGGTTGTCCACCACCTCCTGATAACTCCCATAGGCTCTAGGAAATCCCCATTCTCTCGCGCCTCTCTCTGCCCGAGTAAGAGACCTCGAGCCGAGCGCCCAAGGTTCGACGCTTTTGCTCCTCGCGACCGGGATACGCATTCTAAGTCCGTAGTGCCTTGAAACTCCAAGCACACCGATTTTTATTTTTCCCATAATAAGATCCTCATTGAGCAGAATACTTTAGCATTTCATGAATTCCTGTACGGCGTCTAGCACGCCAGCGTTGTTGCCATCGTTTTATATGCCGACTCCTTTTGAAATGGAAAGCAGTCGTTCCTGCGGGAAGAAACAACTGGTCTATCGACAATAGAATTCGCCCATACGCCTCACCCACCCCACTCTGATTGTACGCACTTACAATGCCAGCGGAGAAGCTCCTGATGGTTTCAAGCAGAGCGGCCTGGCACAGTTTATTCCGTCGGCTTGGGCAGCGGATTCGGATAGGCAATATCTATGGACAGGTGCTTACAAACACGGCATACGCAGACTAGAATACAGAGCGTCCATCTTGCGCTCTCTATCCTCCTGCCTAAAATCCGAGGCGCGGACAAGAGAGCGAAGCCATCGCCACGGGTTATCCTCACACAGGGCAGCGGCAAGTGGCTTCGCGGTGGATACAGCAAAAAAGCCGGTAACTCACTGCCGATACAAAGGAGCCCGGATGAACGACATGCGCCTACAAGCCATGGAATACCTCGGTCAATCAGGCATTGAGTATCCCTCCGCCGGCAACTGGCGCCCCCTAACGAAGCTGGAGCTTTCAACTCTCAAAGCGAATCACAATCACGCCGAAGATTGGTCCAAACTTGAAGTAGCCGAGGGCTTCAATCCAAACTTGGTTAGCAACTGCAGGTTCTACGGACGAGTGAGAATAGGCAAACTCAAAGACAGGGTAATCGAGCATCACAGCCTCATCCTTCCAGTGGGGTTATACTCCTCCACGATAGTGTCCTGTATCATCAAAGATGATGTTGCTCTGCACAATCTTGATTACATATCGAATTTCATTGTCGAAGACCGCTGCATGATTTTCAACGTAAACGAAATGATTACCACTGAGCGGGCAAAATTCGGAAATGGAGTTGTAATGGAGGGAGAAGGTGAGGATAAGCGCATCTGGCTGGAAATCGCCAATGAAAATGGCGGACGCAAAATCCTCCCCTTTACCAACCTAGTTCCCGCGGATGCTTGGCTCTGGTCCAAATACCGCGGTGATTCGGAACTAATAAAACGGATGATAGAGATGACCGACAAGGTTCATAACCCCAAACCCGGGAATCTCGGCCGTATCGGCGAAGAAACTGTAATTAAGAACTCTCGCACCCTGAAGGACGTAACAATTGGACCGAACGCCTATGTAAAGGGTGCGAACAAACTCAAAAATCTAAGCATCAATTCCAGTGCCGCACGACCTAGCCAAATCGGCGAAGGATGTGAACTTGTCAACGGAATAATCGGCTACAACTGCCGTATATTTTATGGCGTTAAGGCCGTTCGCTTCGTACTCTGCGACAATTCTAAGCTCAAATACGGCGCCCGCCTGATTAACACTGTCCTTGGCCCTAACTCTACCATCAGCTGCTGCGAAGTGCTGAATTCTCTTATATTCGGATTGCACGAGCAGCATCACAACAGCTCCTTCCTCTGTGCAAGCGTACTAAAAGGACAAACAAACATGGCCGCGGCCGCAACAGTGGGTTCTAATCATAATTCCAGGTCCCCCGACGGTGAGATAGTGGCCGATCGTGGTTTTTGGCCGGGTTTAGCAGTCAGCCTGAAACACAACTCTCGTTTTGCCGCCTTCACCCTCATTGTCAAGGGTTCCTACCCCGCGGAACTCGACATTCCCCTTCCCTTCACCCTCGTTTCCAACAGCCAGGATTCGAAAAACCTCCTACTCAGCCCGGGTTACTGGTTCCGCCACAATTTATACGCCCTCGCCCGAAATGCCGCCAAGGCCGAAGCCCGCAGCGAGCACAACGAAGAAGCCCCGGAGTGCGACTGGCTTGCTCCCGACACAGTGGATCAAATGCGCTTTGGTCTTAGAATCATGGAGACCTGGGCGGAAGAGGCCCCGGAGGTTAAGAACGGCACTTATCCCTCCGGCGCGGCCTTACTCGCCTCCAAGCCCAACCCGACTCTGTTTGCCACAGATAGCTACAGAATCGAAGCAAGCCATCGCCCCGTTCGCATCCTTCACGCCGGTCGCGCCTGGAACGACTTCCATAGGATGATACGCTTCTACGTAATCCGCACCCTCCTAGCCACAGCTCCCCGGAGCGCTTCAACTGCTTCCAGAGCATCCCTCGATCCTTGGGTGAATCTTGGCGGCCAACTAATCACCCGCCCCAGGCTCACCAAGCTTATATCCCTGATTAAAAGTGGTGAAATCCCAGACTGGCCCAGCCTTCATCAACACTACCACCGTCTCGGTCAGAACTACGCTATCGACAAAAAAAACCATGCCCTCGCCCTGCTCCAGGAAATATTCGGAAGTTCCGCGATGCCTAAGCCCCCGGCGATAAGTCCAGCCCTAATTGCCGAGGCTATTCAAACCGCCGAATTCATTCTCGAAGGCATCAAGGGAAGCCGCCTGAAAGATTACCGGAAGCATTTCCGGAACATTAGCTTCGACAACCCTGATGAGCGTGACGCCGTTCTTGGCCCTTACCACCAAGATTCCTTCATCCGGCAAGCTACTCATACTCTGGGCGCTCTCCAAAACACGCTCAAAGCCCATCTCCAATAACTGGGCCGGCATCACATCCTTCCATCCCCAGAGTGAGAGAGCAGATTTTTTCCTGATTAACACCAGCCTCCTCATACGCAGGAGGGCAGCACTGCCCCAAAGGAATATTGTTTCCCTGATGTTGACAGCCGTCGGAGTGATTTTGTATTGTTTCACTGCGCTTGCCGCTGTAGCTCAGTCGGTAGAGCAGTGGACTGAAAATCCATGTGTCAAGAGTTCGATTCTCTTCGGTGGCAACTCTGGGCCGCCTTCGGGCGACCCCGGCTTCAGTGGACATAGACGGGCGCGGCTTGAAATTCAAGTGGAAGCCTCAGTTCTATCGCTCCCTAGCAGGTACCAGCGTGGCCTCATCGAAGGGACATATACTGCGATCGTCGTAGAATATGGCGCCGCATTCGGGGCAGCGTGCAAAACTGCCATTGTGTTCGAAGACAATCTTCTCCACCTCGTCGTTTTGCAGCCAGTACATTCCGTATGTGCCAAATTCCTCGTCTATCCCTCCTAAGAAGCCATCGGTTTTCACGAACACTTCCTGTACTTCATTGTTGGTAAGCGTGATGCGGGCGGGGGTGAAGGATGGAATGGGTGGTTCTCTGATGCCGAAATACCCTCTGAAGCGCTCCGGCGCCTCCTTACCGAATAAATATATCCAAACATTCCTTGTAGTCCCGTCGATGCTAAGCTGAGCCTCCCGCATCGGATTCGATAGTCGTCCGCCGTGGGGACCAATGAATTCAATCTCCTTGATCTTACTGAAAGTGAGAGGATATGTTATCGCGCCAAGCTCGCCGATTCGTCGAATCCAGAAGAAGTACTTTGAATTTGCGGGAGGAGGCGCCCCTGTATTCGCGGATGCTACTGGGGGTGATTCGAGGGGAGTGGATGAAGCCGGTTTGTCCGAACTCGCGCCGCCATCTATTTCAAGTTCTGGCCAGGGGGAGGAATCGCCACCGTAGGACGCGACATCAAAGAGGGTAAATTGCTCACCACCGGCACGGTGAATTCTCACAGCGTAAAAATTATTATACCTCAGGCCATCCGAAAATTCAAGACCCTGAGGCAGAGTCGAAAGCGAGATTGTCAGTAGGAGAGCCAATACAAAGACGAGACGGAGCGCCGCGTTTGGGGTCATTCCAATACCTCCAGGATGGTAAATACGGCGGATAACTCGAATATGTCCACTTTTTTTAATTCCAGCCTAACACAGCTGCCAAGTTTTATTTCCTTCTTGAGGGCGATTCGAGTTTCATAAGCAAGCTCGGGAATGATTACATATCCCTGCCGCTCGCGGCGGTCCACCAAGAATGCCTTGCATGTGTAGTTGGGCCTGAGTGTAAGCCACTGAAGTTTCCAAAATATGTTCGACCTACGTTCAACCAGTGTCAAAGCTTCTATGCGGGATTCGACAGCGCCCACGGCAAGTAGAATCGACTTGTCATCCCGTGTTTTTCGGCCAAGTATTGCCGCTCGAATCTGCTGGGAACTAATCAAATCGGGATATCTGCGTAGTGGGCTAGTTACCCTCGTATAGCTTTCTAGACCAAGTCCGGCGTGGGGCGCACTCTCCAGCGTAATGCGGCTGCGTTTCATTCCCCTACGCAGATTGAACTGTACGAGGTAGCAACTCTCAGAATTCTCAGGAGCCGAGGAATTCGGAGACTCATCAGGGGCATCCTGAACGGCGTACGGTATCGGGATTCCGCGTTCGCGGCACCAAATGGCCGAATAGGAACCAGCCATTAGCATGGCCTCGGCAACCAGGTTTCTGCTCTCGTAATCACGCAGGGGCCTTATTTGGACATTCCCTGCCTCGTCTAAGTGCAATTTGACTTCCGGCATGTTTATGGTGATGGTTCCAGCCTTCTCCCGCCTGAAACGGAAGGCGGTGCATATTTTTTTCATTGTCGCAAATGGTTCTTCGCCGAGGCGCTTGTCGGCCTCCTTATAACTAAGCCTGGTAACGCGTATGGTGCTGAGGTGGATCGAAAAATCACTGATGCTGCCTTCAGTGTCTATTTCGAAGGCATAGGATAGGGCCGGCGAAGTAGGATGCAAGCCTAGGCCGAGTTTGGCCGTTAATTCCAACGGAAGCATCGGCACTTTCCGCTCCGGAAGGTATAGGCTGCTCGCGCGTTCCCTGGCCGACTCATCCGCCGGGGAATCGGCTGGTATCAAGCCTGCCACATCCGCCACATGAACCCAAAATTTCCTACCGTCCCAGCTAATAGCATCATCCGGATCTGTGTTGTCCTCGTCGTCAATCGCGAAAGCCTCGGTATCACAGAGGTTGAGTCTTTTCTCTCCTTTGGTGAATTCCACTGGGATATATGGGGCAGGTTCAAGCGGGACATCAAGACGAAGGGGGTGAGGGTTCCAAAACGGCGCTTTGACTTTCTTCGAAATTAGCAGGCGATGGGCATTCTTCGGATTCTGTACCCTGCCGAGCGCCTTCAGAATGCGTGAACCCTTAGCGCGCCCTAGTGCGCACATTTCCAAGTCGCGGAGATAAATTTCATCGGCATCCGATTGAATGTCTCCGCTGTTAAATCGCTCAAGAAATTCCTTCCATCGCGCTTCGGCGTCAGTTTTCCGTTTTTCCGATGCAATTCGATCGGAAACTGCTTCCTCGCTGGACACCTCAATGGAATCGGGGCTGCCGCTGAACCAGGGTGAACGATTGAGTAATTTGAATGTCAGCCAGGAGCTGCTGGGGCTGTACTCTCCGTAAACCAGTTCTGCCAGTTCTTTTAGGCTCGGATGCTCATCCCTAAGCAGCTCCCATGCGATTTCAGGCTGTCCAGATGGCAAATCCTTCTCCAATTCGGGAAAACTCGGAACCGGACCGGGATGAAGGGCCACTACATCTTTTTCGCGGACGCTTTTAGTTTTGCCTCCGGGCAGAAGTATGCTCAGTTTCTCACTGACATCAAGCACCAAGGCCGGGCTCTGCTTATAAAGAACCAAACTATCTTTTGCGGCTTTCATTGGCGTTGGTTAAGGCTGCCACGGCGGCGCCGACCAAGGGGGCATTGTCTACTTGGACTATTTCGTAGTACTTGTCGCGGGAGCAAAGGTAGGGGCGCAGGTAGGATTCAACTCGGTGGGCGAAGCGATAATAGCGATAATAGGTGGTGCCATCGATGGTGATGCATGCTGGCCTAAGTGGTCCGCTATCGCTAGGTCCCTTGAGCACGGCGGCAGCCAGATTGGCCGCGCTGAGCTTGGCCGCTCGTTCCAACAATCCATCTATCAGGTGCCATAGGCGGTGGGTGTCCGCTCCATCGCGAGCCTTGGCAGCCATCTTCTCCGCCGAGCCAACAGTGGCCAGCAACGCCACTAAGGGATTCCTTGAATCCGAAGGGTTGTGGAGATAGTTGTCGGCATCTCGCGTACTGAGGCCGCCCAGTTTTTCAATTGCCAACGCGGTTGGGCGGCTTATAAGCTTGGCCTCTGCCGCAAGTGATATGGTTTTCTGAACCAGGGGACCAAAATATCGTCCCGATATCATTTTTTCAAATCGGTAGGACTCCGGCATTCCCGTTTCCTCGCAGAGCAAATCATCCGCCCGGCCACTGAAGTTCAAGTCAAGGCCTCCGCTCTCGCAATTAATCACCTGGCTGCGGGCGGGATTGAGACCGCTGATTTTTCCAATTGCCGAATTCGATTCCACATAGCAGCTATTGGTGCCGGTGCCGAGAATAAATCCCACATAAGCGCCCCAATTCCGTCCCCTTGTTGAGGCTCTTCCCGTTAGAATGGTGGCAACTGTATCGTTAAGCATTACTAGAGAGGGCGTATTTACGAGTCCCTTCTTCTTAAGCGCTTCTTTCAAACAGGCGCCTATTATCTGGCCCACAACACCCGGCGCCAGCACTTCCTTGCTCCATCGGATGAGTTGGCCGTCCTTATTCGGATGAATTTCCACCGGATAGGAGAAGCAGAAACCTATTTTCTCACCATGTTCTTTCAACAGAGGCCAGATAAGGCCCGCGAGCGATTCAAAGAACTCCTCGTTGCTAACCCGAATTCCGTTGGTTCCAGGCATGGGCTGCTTGAGGAAATTGCTTATCTGCGTTTTGCCCTTTTCATCGAAGTGGATAATTGCAGCCCTAAGGTTGGTTCCGCCGGCGTCCAAAACCACCACCTTCTCGTTATCAGGCAAATCGGCATTAAGCTCCAGGTAAGTTGGAATCATAGCCAGGGATGATGGTTCCCCGTTCAGTCCCTTGGTCATTTCATCCACAATGTGCCTAACTATTAAATCCAGATCGATGTCGGCTGGATGCATTTTTACATCCGTGAGAAATCGATCGATCAATCTCTTATCCGTATCCATTGAATTCACAATATGCCTTAGGCCCTGTTTCTAAGCAAGCACATTCATTTCCAATCTAAAGATGGGCAATTCGTCTTGGGAGCAGGGCAGGGCTTCCGTACTCGCCTGAGCGCCGGCAATCCCGCTTCTATCCCAAGTGAGAAGTTATCCGATGCGCCGATTCCGGCTCGAATAAGGCTTTCCAATGCTCAAGTTCAGATATTGTTTGGACTTGCGAACGTAGTGTGCGGAATTCTCCAAGCATTCCTCAAGTACTGCATCCCCAAGACTCCTCACCACCCTAGCGGGAGAGCCTAGCACCAGCGAGCGCTCAGGTATGCTCATACCTCCTGTAACCAGGGAACCCGCGCCTATAAGGCAGTTCTTGCCAATCACCGCGCCGCTTAGAATAATGCTGCCCATTCCAATCAGGCAGCCGTTTCCGATTTCACACCCGTGAATAACGCAGTTGTGGCCGACGGTAACATTTGCTCCAATAGTGGCTGGGACTCCGTTATCGGTGTGGACGGAGCTGCCATCCTGTATATTGCTACCCTCGCCTAGGAAAATCGGTTCGATATCCCCTCGCAGCGTGCAATTAAACCATACGCTGCTACTCTCACAGAGTATCACCGCTCCGATAATATCGGCGCTGGGTGCAACAAAGATTCGCTCTCCGCGAAATTCAGGGCTTCTACCCTCGAAGTCATAAATCATAGCCAATCCTACCACGATTTTCCGCCTATGCGCCCCCTGTAACTTGGATGCTATTCAATAGCCTTTCTGCCAGGCCGGCTAAGGGAGAGGCGGGAATTTTACCTCAGCAGAAGCCTTAGTTCGGGACGAACAACAAGCTGCGAGGGGCTCAGGCCGGCATAATCTTCGACTCTGGAATTGGCGCCGGTGGAGAGCAGCCTTCGAATCGCCTCCTCGTTTTGGGCAAATGCGGCATAATGCAGGGCTGTTCTGCCCTCGCTGTCTTTGCCGTTGGGCAGTGCTCCTGCCGCTAGGAGATCGCCCATTATATGCCAATGTCCAAGGCGGGCGGCAATCAGCACTCCTGAATAACCACGTGCGTCCTTCTGGTTGGGATCAAGGCCATCTGCCAGTCTATCCCTTACTAGATAGGTCTGTCCGTTGATTATCGCGGATATCAGAGCCTCCGAGTTATCCGCGGTTTTTGCCGGAGACCTGCTCGGTGCGCGATCGAAGCCAAGGATTAAATGGGCTCCGATGAAGCGGTAGGACCTGCCCTCGTAAACAACCGCCAATGCACGCTGCTCGAAGGGACTCACGAACGCGCCAAGGAGTTCAACTCTATTGGCTTGCCCATCTGGTGGGCTAGTATAAACCTTCTTGAAATCACCTCGGGAGGATTTGATGCCGAGACTGTAGCCCCCTTTCGATTGTGCGCCTGATTCCAGTACAAATTCGTAGTTATGCCCGCCGGTGTAAAGCCGAGCATTCCTAACATCGGGGCGGAGGGAAGATTCCAACTTGTAAGTGGCGATTATTTCAGCAACCCGTCGATCATGGCGCTCCCAGAAGGCAGCGATCGTTTCCTGCCCGCCCCAGGGCAGAGGATCGGAGCGATAAAGTATCTCATCGGTAACGGCATCGATTACCAAGATGACTATGCTTGATTGACCGGGTTTACTGTCAGTTCCGATTAGGGCGCCCCATCGTCCCTCGGAAGACCAGCCAAGCGGGTAGAGATGGAGGTTGCCAGCTGAGAAACCTCGGGCCTCCGAAGGCGCCTGGACACTAGTTGTCTGGGCAGGTGAAAAACCGGCGTTTAGCAGTAGTCCGATAGCAAATAGTGCTCTATACTGAAGCTGGAACATCTTGAATAGCATAAGTCGGAGAATAGTTGCATGCAATGGTTCAATGGACGGATTGAAGCCTTAGAAGGCGATATCACAAAATTTGAAGTCGATGCGATAGTAAACGCGGCCAATTCTTCGCTGCTTGGCGGAGGAGGTGTAGACGGCGCGATTCATCGTGCGGGAGGGCCGGATATTCTGGCCGAATGCAAGAAGATTCGCGATACCCGGTATCCATCCGGACTCCCGGTTGCAGAGGCAGTTGCCAGCGGCGCTGGAAGACTGCCCTGCAAGTGGGTAATCCACACTGTTGGGCCCGTATGGAATGGAGGGAGAAATCGTGAGGAGGAGCTGCTTGCGACGGCGTATCGGAATTCCCTCGAAGTCGCTTCCGAATTGGGAGCGCATAGCCTAGTCTATCCGGCCATTTCGACGGGAATTTATGGATTTCCACAGGATAAAGCGGCCAGGGCGGTTTGGAAGACTCTGCCACCCCTGCTTAACTCTCGCAATCTTCCCGAGAAAGTATACTTGGTATTCTTCTCCGCCATTGCCCTCTTTACCTTTCTAAAGCATGTAGCGCCAATGGAGGCATCGCAATGAAGGAGCTTACTTCTTCCGAGGATCGTAAAATCTTGCTCGTAATTGCCCGAGAAGCAATTGCGGAGGGGCTAGACCTCAGGCCGAGGCAGCCGTCCCGCTCTCTCGCGGGGAGCGGCGGCGTCTTTGTAACCCTTACGTTGGATGGCAGACTTCGCGGCTGCATTGGACAACTGCGTTCGAACGCTCCAATCGACGCCACCGTAGCTAGAATGGCCAGAGCCGCCGCCTTCGAAGATCCACGCTTCCCCCCCCTCAGTAAAGAGGAGTTCAATAGGATCGAGATAGAAATTTCGAGACTCTCGGAATTCTTCCCCATTGATGCCGAAAAAGTGGTGGTGGGTCTCCATGGCCTTATGCTGACACTCGGAGCAAGAAGCGGCCTTCTCCTGCCCCAGGTTCCAGGTGAGCAGGGTTGGGATAGAAAGGCATATCTCCGTGGGCTTTGTGAGAAAGCCGGCCTTGCTAGTGGGAGCTGGGAGAATCCTAAGGCTAGACTAGAGGCCTTCACAGCCGAAGTCTTCGGCGACAAGTAACCGGGTCAACCATGTCGGAATCCCTTGCATCAGCATCAAATATTAACGACAAAACTCTCAGCAAAATCGCAAATCAAATTCGCATTCTCTCGGTGGCTATGGTGGAAGAAGCAGGCAGTGGGCATCCCGGCGGCGCCATGGGAGGCGCCGAGTACACAAGCCTGCTCTTCGCGGAATACCTCAATTTCGACCCCTCGGATCCCAATTGGTTCGAGCGCGATCGCTTCTTCCTAGATCCCGGCCATATGTCGCCCATGCTGTATGCAACACTCAGCCTTTACGGATTTTACAGCACTGAGGATCTAAGGAATTTCCGTCAGTGGGACAGTCCGACGACGGGTCATCCCGAACTAGATGTATCCCGCGGCGTTGAAAACACCTCCGGACCCCTGGGGCAGGGACATGTGTTCGCCGTAGGCTCGGCAATCGCCGATAAGTTTCTACAGGCCCGTTTCGGCTCTCACTTGGCGCACAACCACTTCGCCTTTATTTCCGATGGAGGAGTGCAGGAAGAAATATCCCAGGGAGCCGGACGCATCGCGGGCAGGCTGGGTCTAGATAATCTGATACTTTTCTACGATTCCAACAGTATACAGCTCTCCACCCCAACTTCCGAAGTTAGCTCAGAGAACACTTCCGCCAAGTACCGCTGCTGGGGCTGGAACGTCATCGAGACTGACGGAACAAATCTGGCCCACCTCCGCTCGGCGTTGAACAAGGCAGTCTCCGAGAAGAATCGACCCTCAATTATCATCGCCAGAACCGTTATGGGCTTAGGAAGCCTTGATTCCGACGGGAACTCCTTCGAAGGCAGAGTATCGACTCACGGTCAGCCGCTAAGCGCCGCGGGGGCCGATGTGAAGCGTACAATCGCGAATCTTGGCGGCGATCCCGAAAACCCCTTTGAACTCCTTGCGGGCATCCCCGATGCCATGGCCGAGATTATCGAGCGAAAGAAAAACGCCGCTGACAAGAAAAAGAAAATCAAAGAAACCTGGGCCAAGATGAACGGCGAAGAAGCAGCCAAGCTTGCCTCCTGGATAGCCGGCAAGATTCCCAACCTGAATTTTTCCAAGGTTAAACAGAAGCCGGGCATTGCCACCCGCGCCGCATCCGCTGCCGTTCTATCCTGGCTAGCCGGCAAAGTCGAGAATATGATTGTTTCATCGGCGGATCTTTCAAATTCCGATAAGACCGACGGTTTTCTGAAAAACACTCGGGCCTTCAACAACAACGATTTTGGCGGCGCATTCCTTCAAGCCGGCGTTTCCGAGTTGAGCATGGCGGCCATACTGAGCGGTCTTGCACTGCACGGAGCTGTGATTCCAGCCGGAGGCACCTTCTTCGTGTTCTCAGACTATATGAAGCCAGCCGTGCGCCTTGCCGCCCTGATGGAACTACCCGTAATCTATATCTGGACCCATGATTCCTTCCGCGTCGGGGAGGATGGTCCCACCCATCAGCCGGTGGAGCACGAGGCGCAGATACGGCTCCTCGAAAAGCTGAAGAATCACTCCGGCAGACCCTGCCTGCTGGCCTTGCGCCCCGCCGATGGAGCCGAAACCACCGTTGCATGGAAACTCGCCCTTGAGAATCGTAATACGCCAACGGCGCTTATACTAAGCCGCCAAAGTATAGCAAATTTACCATCGGCAGGTCTGAATCGCTACCAGGAAGCACTGCAAACTGAGCGCGGAGGCTACATAGTGGAAGATTGTCCCGGCAAGCCGGATATCATCCTTCTCGCATCGGGTTCGGAAGTTTCCACCTTGGCGGCGGCGGCGGCCCTACTAAGAGCCAGAGGTAGAAAGGTTCGCGTGGTTTCGGTGCCCTCCGAAGGCCTATTCCGCAGCCAAGACCCATCCTACCAGGAAGCCGTTCTTCCCGCCCATATCCCCAAACTCGGGCTCAGCGCCGGACTGCCCGTCACCCTGGAAGGACTTACCGGCCCCGGCGGTAGGGTATTTGGGTTAGAGAGCTTCGGGTATTCCGCACCAGCCGGCGTACTCGATAAGAAACTCGGTTTCACCGCCGAAAATGTCCTCAAGGAAGCCGAAGCGCTTCTATCCTCCAGCTCTCTCGCGCCGAAGTAGGAACACATATACAAGCGCCGCGGAGGCAATCATGGCCAGAGAGAGTAGCTGTCCCATTGAGAGACCAAGAAACACCAGCCCTAAGTGGGCATCCGGCTCCCGCAGGTACTCAATAAAAAATCTAACTACCCCATAAGCAGCAAGGTATAGCGAAATAGTAGCTCCCTTTACACCCAAGCGATTTCTCAGCGGCCAGAGTATACAGAATACAACTATCCCCTCAAAGAATCCTTCATATAGCTGGGAAGGGTGTCGCAGGCCCACGCCGGGCGCATCCGGGAAGTGCATTCCAATTGCCATGCTGGTTACACGACCATATAGCTCCCCGTTAATAAAATTGCCAAGTCTGCCAAAGGTGTAGGCAAGCGGGATGCAGGGTACGATGAGATCGGTAAACAGAAAAAAATCAAGTTGGAATTTGTGAAGAACAACGATCGCGGCTAAGACAATCCCTATCACACCTCCATGATAGGATATGCCGGAAAAACCAACAAAACGAATTCCATCCTGGAATTCTAAGGGTAATATGGCCTCGAGCGGGTGCTGAATGTAATAACGAAGTCCATAAAAGAGTACGTATCCGAGTCTCCCCCCAAGCAGCATGCCTATTATCAGAGCGATCATAATCGTTTGCAGCTGCTCGGAACTTACTTTGAAGCGGGGTTCCCGCCTGAGTCGCCACTTTGCCAATCCATACACTGTTAGAAAGGCCGCTATATACATCAGTGAGTAGTATCTCACGTCGAGAAAACCAATCGAGAAAGCAACTGGGTTAATCCGCTCAGGCAGGTGCTGCCACCAATCTACCATCCCAAAACCTCCTAGCACCGCATTCTATCTGCCCATCGCGGTTCTTGCCAAACAGAAGTCGCTCTTCATATAGTGAGCTGAGAATTATGGAAGAAATTCGCCTAAGGGGCATTCGAGCCTTGGTAATGGGGCTGGGACTTCATGGCGGCGGTGTCGAAACCGTGCGTTATCTCGTTCGCATGGGGGCCGTGGTTCGCTGCACTGATCTGAACTCAAAGAAGCTTATCCGACCCTCGATTGAAGCGCTTTCAAACCTAGATGTCGAATTTATACTTGGCGAGCATCGTTCGGAAGATTTTGACTGGGCAGACATAATAATTAAAAACCCTGCGGTGCCTGCATCATCGCCCTGGATTGCAGGCAGAAACAATGTCGAGACCGATATCTCGCTATTCTTAAAACGCTGTAAATCGCCAGTTCTCGCGTTAACCGGCAGCAAGGGCAAGTCGACTGCGGTATCAGCGCTTCTGCACTTCCTAAAAACCCGCCATCCAGGGGCGCGGCTCGGGGGAAACATCACTACGAGCCCCCTTGTATTTTCCCACCTTCTAAAACCGAGCGACCCGGTGATTCTAGAGCTTTCGTCTTGGCAGCTGGCCGATCTTCGAGGCCTTGGACTCCTGCGGCCTAGAATAGCAGGTATAACCAATATAATGCACGATCACCAAAACCGTTATAGTAACTTTTCCGACTACGAGGCCGATAAAACCACGATATTCGAGCTTCAAGGAGCGGATGATTTCTCGATTTTTCCGGATGATGAATACGGACTAAGGTGGAGTGCTGCATCAAGGGCCAAATCATACCTGGTGAGAAAGAATGAGCCGCGAGAGAAATCTTTTAGGGGTTCGTTCATCGGCAGCGGAGAGCTAGGATACTTCAGCGACGGTAGGGAGCGGGAACCATTGCTAGCCAAGGAACTTCGAGTGCCAGGCGAGGCCTTTCGCCTGAATCTTCTGTTCGCAGGCACAGCGGCGAGGCTTTGGGGCTTAGATTCCCAGGAGATTTTGGAAGCATCGGCCAGCTTTGCGGGAATACCCTACCGTATGGAATTCTTTTTGGAGCACAATGGAATACGCTACTACGATGACACAGCCTCTACGATTCCGAATGCCACCGCGGCCGCTCTACTGGCAATTGACCGCCCAGCCATATTGATTATCGGCGGCGCCAACAAGGAGCTGGACTTCTCTCCCTTCGACAAGCTCGCAAAAAAAGCAAAACGCATCATAATGCTGGCCGGCAGCGCAACCGATATCTGGCTCCCTCGCCTACGCGCCATGGGTTTGAAAATAGAGGATGCCAAGCACAGCATGGCCGTTGCCGTCGCCGCGGCGCGGAAGGAAGCTGAAAGCGGCGATGCGATTATCCTCTCGCCCGGCTCAGCTAGTTTCGGCATGTTCCGCCATGAATTCGAGCGTGGCGATGCCTTCAAGGCCCTGTGTACTGCAAAAGAATTATAGCCCTACAACGCCATCTAGCCTCGTACAAGCGCGAGAGCCGCGCAGCTTGGCGTTCTCATCCTTAAGACTCTCGCACGCTCCATTCGGATCTACTAGCTAAAGGTGTAACTCTGCACTCAAAATGAGAAAAGTGTGCATTCATTTTGAGAATTTTCGGAATTTCAGTTTTATGATAGCGCTACTGGCCAAGTGATAGTGCCGGGAAGGGGTTTTTGTCCTGGCACATCCCGCAGTGCTTGACGGTAGGCTTTCCATGCAGTTTTGTCGTCTAGCCGGTAGTCCTCAAACACCAGGTAATCGCAAGCGGCTAACAGGGCATCCCTTTTTTCTCTAGCCTGCCTGCCTTGGAACGCGTTATCCACCTTAAACACAGGTGTATCAATCCTAGCATTATTGCTTCTGTGGTCGGCATCGACGATGCCGCGGTCATACCAACCCAAGCGAAGAAATCAGCCATCAGCGATTTCTTTAAAGGAGTCTAACAATGAAGCTCGAGGAAGAACTCAAGCAGCACATCGCCAGAGAGAAAGTAAGCCAGAACCAGATAGCCCGAAGTCTCGGC
>Ga0126331_1000230_pt1 | contig 22169 bp, 13 predicted proteins | sample InaspJWI98metaG_FD_96379 | JGI IMG/M metagenome (GOLD analysis project Ga0126331, IMG submission 96379) | Marine gutless worms symbiont microbial communities from Oahu, Hawaii - Inanidrilus sp. 2 OAHU.JWI-98 metaG | ecosystem: Host-associated > Annelida > Digestive system > Unclassified | place... | reverse complement strand
GAACTAATCTAATTCGTGCCAATCTGAAGATTAAAAAGGAATTGGACCATGATTGATGAAATGGGCGGAGATTTTCTGCAGTGGATTCGTGGATTTTATTTTGTTGCTCAAAGGGCGAGTCTTAAGCTAGCAAGTTTCGATATGGGTCGAAGCCAACCTACGCTTAGCCACCAAATCAAATCGCTTGAAAAAGCTTTAGGCGTTACGCTGTTTGATCGTTCGCGAGGCAAAATGGAACTTACCCCTGAGGGAAAAGCATTATTAATGAAAACTATATCTATTTTTGAAATCATAAAAGAGATGCAAAATGAAATCGATGAAAACCATATGCAAGCCAAGGGAAAAATCAAAATCGCATCAACACACGCGATTATTCATTGTTACCTACCAAAACATATCGTGCGTTTCAGGGCACAATCACCGAATGTTGCCTTTGAGCTGAAAGGCGGGGGGCAGGAATCAATATTAGACAGTGTTGAATTGGCAGAGGTCGATTTTGGGATCGCTAGCCTAAATTCACACTCAGGTGGTATTGTTTATCATGACCTATTCGAAACCGGACTTGAGTTGATTTCACCAAAGAAAAATCCCTTTTTTAAAACCAAGACACCTTCACTCAAACAAATTTCCGATGTACCTTTTATTGCTCAACCAGCATCATCAACCAGAACCTCCTTGATTCAGACAAAATTCTCCGACCTGGACTTAAATTTGAATGTGGTTTTAATACTCAACAACTTTGAGTCTATAAAAGAATATGTGGAATTAGGAGCAGGTGTATCTATACTCGATGATTTTACATTGACAAAAAATGACAGGGAAAGGATTAACACATATTCTTTAGATCGTTATTTTGGACGGAAGAATTACGGTATCATTATCCGAAAAAAGAAATATCTCTCCCCACCCGTGAAAGCCTTTCTCAGAAAGCTCAAACCTGATATTCAATTATAAATCTTGTCTTTACAGCGGTCCCAATTCTATACAAGTATGGATACCCTTTTCGAAATTTTACTTCGATAAGGGTGTAATATCCAGCGAAGCTCCGCCTCAAACCGACGAGTTGTGAGCGTAAATATACGTTTGCTTGAGGCGAGTCCCGCCATGCGGCGGGACTGGATGCTTGAGGCTAGATTCTGGATAGATCAAAAAACATTCCTCTAAAATCCAGCATCTCTCCGAGGCGTAGGCTCTACCCTCCGGCCTGTAGGCCCTACGGGCTGGAAGCGGAGCCGGAGGCCAGAGACCAGTCACGCCCTGGCGGGATATCTTTTCGCACCTGGCAACAAGTTCGATACCAAAACCCTGGCCCAGACCGAAATGATGTGCCAATCGTTTCTGGATTTTGGTTCCGATAAAAGGCAATGTCCCTGCAAATGTCCAGCTCGTCGCGACAGGGCGGGCTTGACCAAAATTTTAAGATCTTGGCTTATAAAGACACCTAGTACTCCTCGTGTTTCACAAATGGCTTTTTATGCAATTGGATAATCGTTTGACCGCTTCGGTAAGCTGGTCTTTTGAAGGGTAGGAAAAATTAATTCGCATATGATTTTTATCCGGGTTTTCACCATAAAACACTTCACCCGGCACAAAGGCCACTTTAAATTTAATGGCTTCATGAAATAACTCGAGCGTATCAACTTCTTCAGGGACCGTCGCCCACAGGAATAGCCCGCCTTGCGGTTTTGTCCACGTAATGCCCAATCCTTCAGGGAAATATTCTTGCAAGGTATTCAGAAATATTTCAAGCTTCTCCCGGTAATAGATCCTGCATTTTTCCAAATGGTTTTTCCAATCCATTTCCTGCAGAAATGCCGTGCACATATCTTGATTGTATTTGGGTGTGTTTAATGTACTTCCTTCTTTAATATTCGTCATTTTTTCGATAACTTCCTTGGGTCCGATGTTGAATCCGACCCGCATACCCGGGCAGAATAATTTTGAAAAGGTATATACCCCGATGACATTGTCGCCATTTTGTTTTTGATCAAGCTCATAAATCGACGGAATGTTATTGCCGTAATACCGCAGTGAACGGTAAGGACTGTCCTCTACAATGGGGATATCATAGCGATAGCTAAGATCCAAAAGCGCTTTTCGTTTTCCAAGACTCATCGAAATCCCGGAAGGATTTTGAAAATCCGGAACGACATAAATGAATTTTGGCGGATTGTACCGGCTGTTCAACATCTCAATTTTTTTACCGAAACCTTCAATATCTGAACCGTCTTCTTCAATATCAACGCCTGTAAAAACCGGTCGCTGCATTTGAAATGCAACGATGGCGCCGGCAAAGGTTGGCCGATCAATGATGACGGCATCACCTGGATTTAAAAAAAGCCGTCCGGTTAAATCCAGACCTTGCTGACCGGAAGAGGTGATTAAGATGTTTTCGTTTGAAATATCAATATGATCTTCCCTTAAAAAATGAACCACAGCCTCGATCAAATTTATCTCACCCGAAATATCCGTATACTGCATGATCTTATCCGGCTCTTGTTGCAGTCGGTTCTGCGAAATCTGCTGCAGTTCCTGCTTTAAAAATGTTTCCGGAGACGGCAAACCACCGGCAAGAGAAATCGTCTCCGGATCGTTTAACATTTTAAATAATTTACCTATGGAGTATCCCTGATAGTCTTTAATATTGTCCGAAAACCGAGACATCCAATCTTGTTGCATGAAATCTCCTTTATTATCGGCGTATCAAGGGTTCGATTTTGAGTCCCTCGATCTTTTCAAAATGCCTCAGGTTATAGGTGGCCACTGAAAATCCCAGAGCTAGTGCGGTAGAACCGATGATAAGGTCATGGGAACCAATTTGAATACCTTTCCGGCTTAAGTCAGCCCATAGTTGCGAATATATCCTGGCAGTTGAGATCTCAAAATTATAAATAGGAAATAACTCGATAACTTTTTCTACGTAAGCACTTCTCTTCAAACGTCTTTCTGTTGTATCCGCTCGATGCACACCGTGAAGAAGTTCAGCAACTGTGATTACGCTTATTCCAAAAGCCTCTTCCTCTCTATTTTCTGCAAATCGGCTGATTTCAGATTCCCGTCTCTCTGCTTCAATTAGAAAGCTTGTATCGAATATTACTCCCATAAATCCTCCGTTGTCAAAAGCGGTTGATTTCTGGTAATCTCATCAAGATCAGATGCAAAGGCATCCAGTTCATTCTCCAATCTTGGTAGTTTTTTAAACAAGCTTTTCAGTTCACCCAATGTCATAGAATCAATTTTTTCTTCAATCGGCTTCATTGAAGCGATCGGTTTTCCACCCCTTTCAATAATATAATGAATCCCTTTGAATTTTATTGTATTTAATACTTCAGAGAAATCCCGCACAGCCCGAGTAGCGGATATGCGCTTTTCCATTTTTTTGCCCCTCCGTGTAAAATATGATAATCATATTTTACACATTCAAGGCAGATTGTCAATTACAAAGCCTATACCGCATCTCCTTTTCACCGTGCTTTCCTAAAAACCTGGTCAAGCCTGCACATTTGACAAAATGGTGTTCCATTAGTAGCTACGAATCGCAGGCATCAAAAATATGAAATAGGAAACAAACTGGAACTGGCAAGGCAGATCAAATTGTATTTTTGTCACCGATACAGCGGACGGAAATTAAGCGAGATTGAAAAACGGTTCGGCATTGGGCTGTCGGGTGTCACTCAGGCCAGTGGCCGGATAGACCTGGAGGCGAAAAAGGAGAAAAAGCTCGGCAAACTGATAAAAAGAATAGAAAACAACTTTTTTTATAAAACGTGTAGGCCTGGCCCACTTTTCATGATCCTCCCGAATTACAAGTTAGACAAAAACCTTTTGACAATTATCGCAAGCTTAAGTTATATCCCATCAGATGAAATTCGATTCTCAATCTCAACTGTCTTTTCAGATCAACTAAAGCTGATCTCAAAATTACTGACCAGAGCACTTAATTAACCCCTATCACAACAGAACCGCCATTCGCCTTTGCAGAGCTTACCAGGGCTGAGACGATGTTTTCACATGTACCAATTTTCTAGAAAGCGTCCGTTCCACGGTGACGGCTTCGCCATCGTTAATAGTTTTTTGATTAGGTCCTTTAATACTTAACGGAAACCGTCGATCGGCACAAATAGCATTGAAACAATCGGCCTCAATATCGGCACCATCCACCGCCTTTTCTACATTCACGACATTTTATAAAGGGATCAAACCACCATTCAAATTTGGTAGGCAAGCGTGCATCAAACGCACCCCTGCACTAAGCATATAAAAGGGCAAAAGTTCAAGTATGTATGTCATCAAAACTATATAGACAATCGGTTATAGGTCGACAAGAGGATCATTTTTTTAAGTAAGGAGGGAATAAAATGGCAGATAACGAAAAAGGGAAAAGTTCCAGCGACAATGACTTACAGCCTACCGTGGACAGAGGGTCATTAAAATATCTTGGCGGAACGGAAGGCTTATTGGACAATCAAACTCACGTAGGTGTCTCTGTTCATGTTACGAGCGCTGGAGGCACGATGTCGAGCCTGGTGATTTCTAAGGTTAATAATATTTCCGACAAGACCCCTGTCTTCATAACGAACCCTGTAAAATTGGACCTGAGCAATCTGGAAAAGTTCTTGACAGACCACGATATACCAATGCCTGATCCCGTGAAAAATGTGCTAAAAGGGACCTCTATTTCGTGCGATGCATTCTACTATACTGGGAAAGACGGCCCGCTTCTCATGATGTTCGCATTAGATTTTGATGCTAAAAAAGAGGAGGAGGACAAAACTAAAAATAACCAAGAAGAAGTGAAGGGGGGATTGATAGCAAGGCTTTCGGGCTCACAAGAGCTGGGACAACTGTTTGACGTTGCTGGTGTCTCTTTGCGGGTACTGCGGTGTGGCGACAAGCATTTTAAACGAATAAAAGATTACTGCACCGCGCTTTCAGGATAGGTAGGCGATCCAGACATTTGAGCTAGTGATCTGATCTCTCGATTTCTCCACCAGAAGGGGCCTTAATTAGATCTCGCTTTCTAGGATGAATTGCAGATGACCAAACAACATATAACCACAACGACAGAACCTATTTCGAGGGAATTGATAGATGGAAACATATCAGATCCCATAATGATTGATAGTAAAGACTTGATTGATGGCATTGAAGCTAAGGATTTAATAAAGTTACTCAGTAACGCAAACATAACGCTGCCTGAGGTGTTGATGGAGTCAGCTCGCATAGCAGATGGTAAAATACCCTGCAAGGCATTCTACTATACCACCAGCGGTCCTCTTCTAATAATGTTCGAGCTGACTTTTAGAGATAGAGAAGGGAAAACGGGATTGATTAAAACACTCACTGGAGTGAAAGCGCTAAGTGAACTGTTTGATGTTCAAGGCGCCTTCGTTCGCGTGTTTCGATGCCCCCAAGAATCCTTCACTGCACTTCGACAATACTGCGCGCGCCTTTTAGCGTAATCCTTCGGTTTGGGCAATATAGTCCAACCACCAATAGGCTGCATGAGAGGGAGCTTTCATCATATTTATTCCATTAGGATGAATCATCTATGTCAAAATCAGATATGACGACAACGACCGATCTGACTCTGAGGGCTTCGATTGCCCAGGTTCCAATTACGCTCCGCGGCACATTAGAGGGCGGAAAATTCGGAGAATTGTCCGGATTGGCAAAGATCGATAAATCCTTGATATCGTTGCTCAATGATTTGGGTGCCGACTTCGGGGAAGAAAATAAACAATTCAAGGATCTTCTCGGCGAAAAAGTTCCGGACATCAAGCTCGAAAGTCTGGCATTTGGATACCGCAACATCAAGCCGAAGTTCGCGCAGGTTGTGGCGACTATCACGGCTGGTAAAAGCAGCTGCCAATTTCACCTTCTGAAGATGTTGGGAAACGGCGGATTTATTGTTGGGTTGAATTTGCAGTTGGACAAAGCGCTTTTCAAGAGCAATCCGCTTTCCGGCCTGATTGGTGACATATCCATCGGGGATTTAGGTATTTTTTACGCCAAAGAAGCCTTTAAGAATGTCAAATATTTACCCGGCGATGCCTTTCAAGATGCCAAAATTCTTAAACCGGATATCCGTGAAATAAAGGGCCGTGACTTCACCAAAGGTCTGAATTATTTCGCTAAGATTCTCGTCGGGGACGTAAAACTGATCGATGTCCCCCGACTTATGGACGAGACAGATGCCGGCTCAGACAAGCAAGAAGCACCGCAGCGCGTTGAAACGGGTGAGGAACCTGAGGCAAAGCAGCTTACGAAAGGCTCCACCCTTTGGATCAAAACGGACAAGTCGTTGGGTCCGTTGTCCTTTAAAAGGGTCGGCTTACACTACGACGCACCGCGAGTCGGCATCAAGTTAGACGCCGCGCTCCGGTTAAGCGCCCTAACCCTCAGTTTTGAAGGCTTAGGGCTGAGCTATCCGATCAATCAGTTTACCAAGGATCCCCAAAAGATCTGGGAGAATCTCAAATTCCATCTCGACGGCGCCGCGGTTTCCTTCGAAGAGGGTCCGCTCGCCATCAGCGGGGGACTTCTGAAGGTCAGCGACGATCCCCTTCAGCTTGACGGCTCACTACTCATCCGGACGGAAATGTTTACGATGTCCGCATTGGGCTCCTATGCCGATGTAAACGGCACACCTTCCTTCTTTGCGTTTGCATTTCTCGACAAAGATCTGGGTGGTCCCTCCTTCTTTCATGTCACCGGACTGGCAGCAGGTTTCGGCGTCAATCGGTCGCTCAAACTGCCTCCCATAGAAGAAGTCCACACATTTCCATTGGTCCAGATGGCCATGGGTAACGGCACGCCAAAAGTAAAAGAAGAGGGCGCAGGCTGGGCACTGGCAAAGATGCAAGACCATATTATGCCCGCTGATGGAGCGTATTGGTTTGCGGTTGGCGTCCGGTTCAGCACCTTTGAAATGATCCAGTCGTTCGCGCTGCTTTCGGTGTCTTTTGGCCGGGAGGTCGTCATCGGCCTTCTGGGAATTTCAAAAATGACCGTGCCTAAAGGCGCATCCACAGACAGTGCGGTTGCCTATGCAGAACTGGCGATCCGGGCGGTAATCAAACCCGAAGAAGGCACCATCGAGGTGGAAGGCAGGCTCACGGACAATTCCTACATATTCTCGAAGGATTGCCGGCTCACGGGTGGATTTGCTTTTTATACCTGGTTCTCGGGGCCCCACGGAGGCGATTTCGTGGTCACCCTTGGGGGATACCACCCCCGTTTCAAGCCGCCGGCGCATTACCCCGCTGTACCGAGACTGGGCATTCACTGGCAGGTTTCTTCCCATTTGAGAGTAATTGGTGAACTCTATTTCGCCCTGACCCCGAGCTGCCTGATGGCTGGTGGGAAACTGAGCGCCGTGTATGAGTCGGGATGTATTCGGGCATGGTTTGTCGCATATGCTGATTTCCTGCTGAACTGGAAGCCATTTTACTACATGATCGACATGGGGATCACCCCGGGTGTTGCCTGTCGGATAAGCATAAATTTAGGGTTTGTGAGGTTCACCCTGTCGATTAGAGTCGAGCTGGGTGTCGAATTGCATCTCTGGGGGCCGCCTTTCGCCGGCAAAGCTCATGTCCATCTCTACGTGATCTCCTTTACAATACCGTTTGGCCCGGCTCGAGAGCCGCCAAATCCGCTCACGGCAAACGAATTTATTCAATCTTTCCTGCCACCGGGGCAGGAAAATTCAGCAGAACCTGACGTCATCACGGTCCTGATCAACAACGGCCTTATCCGCCAAAAAGAAGGTAAAAACAATGAGATCCTTCGTGTGGTAAACGCGCACGAATTGACCTTGACAGCCCGGTCGCTGATTCCATCGACTTGTTTTGATGGCCTTGCGAAAGGTGCAAAGAGCACCGATGCCGGGAAGGAGAAAAAAGCTTTCGGCATCCGCCCTATGGGCAAAACAACGCTGGATTCGACGCTTAGGGTTACGATGATGAAATCTGACGTTGAAAAGACGCCGAAAAATCTGAGCGCATATGTCGTTGAGACCGGTGTTCCCGAAGCGATCTGGGGTAAAAGTGATGCGCCGGGGAGGGTTTCGCTGCCCAGCAGTCCTGAGGCCAAGACAATGAGAGCGGAGGTAGGAGTTCGCATCTCTTTTACGCCTCTCAAACCCGAACATGCCTTGTCCCCCATCCCGCTGGAAAAACTGAAATACGAGCAGCTTAGAACCAAAGTCGTCAAGTGGGAAGACTTGGGAGAGGTGCCGACAATAGGCGCGCCAGAAGGTGCCACCATATGGAATACAATTTGGGACAATGAAGGGGTCGATGCCAAGCGAAATGCCATTCTCGGCATACTAAACCGTCAGTCGCCTTTTGTGATGAATGAACCTGAACTTGAACAATTTCGCCGGTCTGAGCGCGATTATTTTCAATCTGACCCCGAATTCTGCGCGTTGGGGGAATCACTGAAGTGAGTGGCTATGAGTCTTAAATCCGGTCAGATCCAATTTCATCAATGGTGCGAGCCCCCATTGATCCCGGGAGACTACAGGATTGATATCGCCCAAACGGTTGCAGAATTGCGAGATACCCCATTCACTAGCCATTTCAAATTCTCTGTGGCCGGTCCCCGATTTTCGTTAGATCCGTCGGAAATCTACTGCGTATATCCCCCAAAGGGACAAATTGGCGATTTTGCGAATTCCCTACCCCACGTCGTATTCACCCGCCGGACACTGCCTTGGGAAAGAAACTTGCACCCCAGTGCACCACCGGCTTCAGATAAAACATGGATGGCCCTCTTGGTCTTTAGCGCTGCTGATTTCGCTAGTAAAGCATTCCCGAAGATAAAGCAGCGTAAGGTGAGCGAACTACTCTCGCCTTCAACGGAAGATAACGCGGTGGGCCCGGTCATAGAAAAAAGACTTTTCGCAGCCTATGAGTCGATCAATGACCCGTGCAATACAGTTGATATTCCTGGCGAACTGTTTCAAAGAGTGGCGCCTAAAATAGGTGACATCGGCTATCTCGCCCATGTCCGGGAGGTGGATACGGGTCATAAAGAAACATTTTCTTTCCTGGCAGACGGATGGTTTTCCGTTGTATTGGGAAATCGGTTTCCACAGCCCCAGACTGCAAACACTGATCCGCCGCTGGCTGTTGAGAACAGGGTCTTTCTGGTTTCACTCGAAGGGATGGAAGATTATCTTCCAGATGGTAAAAAGCCGGTGGGAGGAAATGCCGTGCGTTTGGCCGTACTCGCGAGTTGGAATTTCTACTGCCACGAGGCATACACCTTTAAGACATCCATGAATAAACTCAAGGCCGATGGTCTTAAATTACCTGAGGAACTCACGAGCGAGGAAAAGCCGTCTGATGCACTTAAATACGTGCGCGACGGGTTCAACAGGGGTTACGTTGCGTTGAATCATCATACGCGACTGGGGGAGAAAACGGTGTCTTGGTACCGCGGGCCGTTGGTACCGGTTAATATCCAGCGGAAGGACTACAAATATAAACCAGTTCCCGATAGTTTGCTACGATACGATTTCAAAAAGGGAATGATGGATGTCACCTACGCGGCGGCTTCTCAACTCGGGAGGCTGCTGGCCCTGCAGGATCGATCCTTTGCCAAAGCCCTATGCGCTTATCGTAAAAAAGTCCAATCGCAGGTCAAGGAATCCTACCGGCGAGAAGAGCTTCAACGGTCTCTCAACGCCGGAGAGGTGCCGAAACAGCCAACGGAAAGCCAGCTCTTGGAATTCGGGCTCAGCGAAGCGTTGAATAATCAGAGAAAACCTCGCCCTTCATCTGGTCGAAAGTCTGAAAGCGACCTGTTTATCGCTGGTTTAGAAAAGGTTGGGGCCGACATCCATCGAAAACCGCCTCAGGCGGTTTGTCGATGGCTCTCCCGGCTCATTCTGTTGTATCGTGTACCCTTTTCCTATCTTGTCCCGGACGAACGTATGCTGCCGCCCGACAGCTTACGTTTCTTTTATCTCGACCCCGGTTGGATCAAATGTCTCCTCGAAGGAGCCTGCACCGTGGGCAGGAGCAGCACCGAAGAACAACGGGTGGATGAATTCCTACGAAACAGATTTCTGGATTTCGCCGTTGAAGGATCGTCCCAGGTGCGCCAATGGCCGGTTGCGCTGAGAGATGCCCCAGAGACGGCCGCAGGTCAAGCGACTGCCCAAAAGATAAACTGGCCGCTGACAGGGTTTCTAATGCGTTCTCCTCTGGTTGAGGGGTGGCAAGGTCTCGAGATGCGGGCCTGGCAAAGCTGGAGCGAAACCAGACAGGAGGGGAAGTTGCTGCAACCGCTTCGAATCGACCGGCTGGCCCATGACATTATGCTATGCATCTTCAACGGCCGGGTTGTGCGCATCGAAGTTCGCCAACCCCCCGAAGGCATGCATTTTGGTGCCGCTCCCGGCGGGAACGCGTATTTCAAGTATAGCCTCAGGCGGCTGATGCCGAAGAATAAAGCCGGGGACCAGGTTTGTTTGGCTGAAGGCAAAGGGATTCAGATCCCCCAGCGGAACGACGGCGATCCGATGATGCGCGTGGTCGAGGTGACGGCGCTTGCAGAAAAGCTCGAGAAGATACTTAAAGGCCGTGACCTTCTTGATATGGACCATAAAGGAAAGCCCCACGAAATACCCGAGAGCGAAAGAGTCCCCGCCATGGATCCGGAGGCCAAGTTCACCTCGGCGGAACTCGGCGTGCAGATGACCGAGAGTCCAGGCAGGGTGATTATCGAAATACCCATCAGCGGAAGGACACGATCCGCATGAGCGAAACGGCTCCGAATAGTAGTAGCCGCCTTCTAGTTCCGATCCATATCGACGCCCTGCTCGTGGGTAAGAAGCCCAAACATTTTTCATGGGCCAACCTGGCACCGGATTACACAAAGCTGAAAAGGGACTATTTCATAGGCGCCGACTTAAGGAGCCTTTTCGGGGCCGGTAAACCACGCCTGGGAAAGGGGCTCCATCTTCATTTCCGGCTCCCGGATGCCCTGACGCACGGCAGCCATGATCCCGGGAGCAATGAGCTTAGTTTTCCCAAGATACCGAACCGGTGGCTGGTACAGCGTTATTATCGCCTCCGGAATGGTAAAAAAACGAAACTGCGCGTCAAAGCGTGGATTATCCGAAGCGATGTAGCGTGCAAAAAAACCGGTGCCGATGCTGTCTCATTTCCCGTATTCAGCAATGCCCATCCGAGGTCCGAAAAATCCGAAATATTGCTCGAAATTCGCCCGACAGGCACTTCTGACGTTATTTTTGACGGAAAGAATAGCTACCCATTCGAGGCAGGTGACACACCGGCCGAGTTGGAACTTACAGCAGTCGGCAATGGAGACGCAGGTTTCAGCGGTCACTACCCGGCATGCAGGAGCATCCTTGGTTTTTATGATGATTTAAAAGGCATTCGGGAAAACACCAAGCTCACCTATGTTGTGACAGGTTGGTATTCTGCAGTGTCGGATGATCCTTTGCATAGCTTCATTGAACAGCAGGACGAAAACCTCGGTGAAAAAGAAAATCTGGCCCGAATGATAGAATGGATGAAAGATCGCCAGTGGATGGTTGACGAACCGGTTTCGACGGATCTCCCGTCCCGTATTCTCTGCCATGGATTGGTTAGAGGGATTCATTGGCGGGGCAAGAAGATTGATTATTCGGATACCGAGGTATTTCAAGACTTTGATAACCAGAAAAAGTATTCGGTCGATATCGGCAACAGTACGGCCGAAGCACTTGCCGCGCGGTTCGCGACCGTAGCCAAGCAGGAGACTGCTCGCGAGCCCGATCTATTCGAGGATGTCCTCACAGCATTTCAAACCGGACTCTTATCCCATGGTGTGAGCGTTTCGGAAATGGATGCTGAACTTCATCGGCAAGGATTTGTCCCGGTGGTTTCCGGCACAAGATTTGTCATCCAGCCCGAAGCAAGCTCGCTTGATCCAGCAGATGTTGCCCAACCCCAGGAGCCTTTGCCGCAGCCCTTGCTAAAAATGCTGCAAAATCTCAATAAATACCAGCAAGCGTGCGATGGGTTCGCGAATATGCAAAAGGACTATTATTGGCATCTTTATGCACTGTGGCATCGGTGGGTCCAAAAAAGAAGATCGCAGAAAAATGCTGAAGCCGCAATCCTCAAATCAAATTTGGAAGGATTGAAGTCGTTTTTGCATAGCTATGATAACCTTCCTGAAGTGGTAGCGGCGAGAAAACGTCGGCAGGCGGCGGAGGATCTGTTGAGGAAGGCGCTAAAAGCGGAGACTTCGGATGGACAAAACGGCAGTTCGCCATCGGCTCGCCCCAAATACCGACTCAGCACTACCGTAAGTGCCCCTTTCTACGTGCCGAACGATCCGGTAATCCTGCTCTCGGGTCCAGCGCTGCAGCGAAAGGGAACTTATACGCAGGATGGCCCGCTTCGGTGCAGGATCACCGGTCAGGAAGTTACAGGATTCACTTACGATATACCAAACGGTCGACACAATAATAAAGTGACGGCACAAGAGTGTCTGGCAGGGCTCGACATCGATGCCGATTACCTTGAAGCGGTTCCCTTGTTTTCACGGAAACTGTTTTCTGAGGCCGTTTTGTTGGAAGAAATCTCGCAGCGTGAAGATACGACCCATGTGATCGGGCGCAGGCCGGCTCCCATCAGCGTCTTTGATTGGGAGCACAACCCCTGGATTCCCATTTACCTCACGTGGGAGGTCGCATGGCAATCTGATTACGGTTCCGGTAAACTGCCGGAGACCCTTATACAAGACGATTGGACGCTGGAAGGTGACGGGGATGGTGCGACAGGCGACCGGTGGAAGTATTGCAAAAGCATGGATCTTGTGCCTCGAAGTGAAATATCTCATCCAAATAATTCCCTCCGCAAATATCAAGGTTATTCGCTGCTCGCGCAACCATCGTTTACGGATCTGGTCGAGAGACTGCGAAGAGAACCCAATAAAGTTTCTCCAAGGATAAGGGATATTGCTGATAAGTTGCAGGCGCTTTTGGAAAATCGCCCGATGCTGGCGCAGTCTTTGGGAGGATTTCATGAAGGCTTGATCATGCGCCGTGTGGGCGATCAATTACCACCTCTCGACTACAACCGATTTGCTGCACAAGAATCCGGCAGTCGCCAGTTCTTTGTGGATCCGATTGCCAAGGCTTTCAGACCGGAGGATCAGTTCGATTGCTCGCCTTCCACCTTACATCCATTTTATCCCATCCGGGCCGGGCGTTTGGGGATTCGAAAACTCTGGATCATCGACACGTTCGGACAGGTGATTAAAATAAAGCCGCAATCAACACAATTGCTCTCTGCTCGGAGGCTGCGAACTGACTTTACTCGCCAACACACTTCTTTTCAGATTCGGTCCAGGTTTGTGCAACCCATGCGATTGACCTTCTTGCCAGCCAAAGCGGGAAATCCCGAGACCTTGGCACCGGCTACAAGCCCTGTCTGCGGCTGGGTGATCCCGAATCATCTCGAGCAAAACCTGACGTTGTACGCTGCGAATGGCAAACCGCTCGGAGCGCTCCAAAAGAAGTTTGAATTGAAAGCCGGGAGCCGGCAGCCATTTTTCTATTGGGTGGATGTACCGGGGGATAATGGTGGGCTTGTGGGAAAAGAAAAGCCGGCATTTCATGGAGACGTGGTCGGCGACGCCAAGACGCTCTTTAATCAGCACCTTGAAAAGAAGATTGAAAACGAACATCTCCGTGAATTCGCCCGCTTTGTACTGGGTCTCAGTGGCGATGCCGCCGGTGCGTTCTCTCGATTGTTGGATAAAGCATTGGCGGCAGTCGAACAACGAGTGCCCGAAGAAGATCCCGGAGTGTCTGTGTTGATCGGTCGGCCGCTTGTTCTGGTGCGCGCTAAAATCCAATTGGAAATCCACGGTCTACCTGCATTCGATCAAGGCTCGAGCTGGCAAGTAAACGACACGGTTTCCGTAGAAGAATTACTAAAAACGCATGGTTTAGAGAAGATCCCGGGGGGCAAACTGAAAGATGTCCTCACAACCGGGGGCATTGAGAAGGTTCGCTGGCCTGTGCGTCTCGGCCACAAACGCAGCGCCAACGATGGTCTTATCGGCTTTTTTAAGGGTGATCCATTACCAGAGATAAAAGTGCCATCCGCGCTATCTCGTCCATTATACGCAAGCTGGGGATTTAACGGTACGCGGTTTCCGAATGTATTGGAATACTCCCAGAATCTACTGCTGGATTGTATCAATCCGCTTCGGGTTACGTTATTAATGGATCCCCAAGCGCGCGTTCATGCCACCACCGGAGTTTTGCCCAGAGTCTACTTCGAGCTCTCACCTTCCGAAATGGCCGGTGCCAAGGGGGCCAGGGAGGCTTTCTTTCAAACAGCACCGGTGCTGGGGACTCCCGCAACACCGCAGATACCCAAGCCGTCGGATGACTACGGTGAGTGGTCATGGGCACACAGGCCGGATGTCACCCAGTGGGCAGAAGATACAAATTTTGTCTCGGCATCGGATCACGGCGGATTTTCAGATCTTTATCCGACGATCTCTGAAGGCTGGCTGAAGCTGAAGATCGATCCCGTACAGATCCTCGGCATCAGAATAAGAGGTGACGCGCAACAGCCGAATGCGCTGGTTTGGTCGGTTCGTGGTGCAGAATCGCTTAAACTCTTCAATAAAACCGAAAAAAAGGTTGTTGCTGAATGGACCAAAGCCCCTCTTCCTCGCGAATTTAGATTTCGGCAACCGGTCCCGACAAACACAACTTTTATACTAACCGCTGCCGATAGCACCGGATATCAAGACGAGAAAGAGATTACCATCAACTCGGATTTTTCACCCAAAACTTAACCCAGGAGCTTCATCGTGTCTGATTACACCGCAGAAATAACAAATGCCGATGTGATCGTCGGCCGGGATGAAGGAAATCATTTTTCAATCGAAATAAAGCCATCATCAAAATCGCTGGAGAACGTGATCGTCCGCCTTTCCATTCCTTGTGGTGTACCGCAGAGAGACGAAAAGAACACGTTCCTATTTAAAGACGATGGTGACTATGCTGAGGTAAATTATTACCTTCCTCGCGACTCGGAAAATCCAATTCCCATTGACACTGCCCCTGAGGAGGACGACTCAGACATAGATCTTCCTTCCCTTGCATGGGAAACACCATCGACCGGCATATCCATACCTCTCAAACAAATGATGAGAATCGATGTAACTGAATTTGGTTCAAATGTACCTAAGGGCAACGCACCGGTGAGCATAGGTATCCGAACACTGAACGACGAACAATTCGATAAAAAAGAACTGGTAGTAGATGTCAAGCCGCCACCAGGGGAGACCGGAAAGCCGGAGGTCATTTACTTTGATGCTCATCCTGACTAAGTTTTGCACGCCGGCGAGGAGGAGGTAACGCTCTCATTTTACACCACCGGTGCAAACTCGGTTACGCTGTATAAAAACAATACAAAAGTGTGGCCACCGCCGGGTGGCAGCAACGATTTATTCTTCAAGGACACGCCGGCTATCACTTCCGTTTACCGCCTGGAGGCTGGAAACAGAGAAACGGAAGACCGCATCCACCTTCTGGAAGAAGGCCTTCTCGTATCGAGGGAATTAACGGTTCAGGTCGCCCAGGCCGGATGGAACCGGCAACCGCTGCATCAGGGTTATCCCACGCTGCTACTGGCGGCAAACTCCTTTAAGTCCGGAGAAAGTGAGCGGTTGTATGGGATTTTTGTAAAACCGGAAACTGATACAACGCCCGAGGCTGCTGGACTTTATTCATCGGAGACGGGCTTTGCCCCTTGGCGGAAGGAAGCAGGTAGTTTCCCGAAAAGCATGAGCCATAGCCCGGGAGTGGCCTATGACAACAAACTGTGGCTCATTGGAGGTAGCTCCGTGCATCCGACAGAACGATCAAAAAAAGTTTGGTGTTATGAAAGGGATAAGCATCTCAACACAATGAAATGGGTCCAGCAAAGCGACGGCGGATTCACGCCGCGCATGGGACATTCCTGTGTTGTGTTCGACAAAAAAATATGGGTACTCGGTGGTCGCTCAGAGGAAATCGAGCCACACAATGATGTATGGTGTTATGATGCTGAATCGAGGAAATGGAGTGAAAAACCTAATGCCCCCTGGGAAGGACGATGCATGTTTGCTGCTGCAGCAACGCCAAAGACCGAAGGCTTTCAGCCCAGAATTTGGGTCTATGGTGGCACGGAGGATGCCGACGAGATTGTGCCAAAGAAGGATTTGTGGTCAACGGAAGATGGCGAAAGTTGGAAGGAGGAAAAGAATTTTACCATTCTACCGGATCCTGGAATGCCGAGTGGTGCAACGTTATATTTCGATAAGCGCCTACATCTTGCGGGTACCTTTAAAAATGGAGAAAAGGATGAGGATGAAAAAATTGTGAGAGGTACGATATCGGCACATGTTTTCAGTCTCTGTGCCGACCTCTCTCTTTGGGAGGATAATCCGGTAAGTTGGGGATGGGAACAGTATGGCGGTAATCCGTTCCTAATGCAGTCTATCATTTTTAACCGATTTTTGTTCTTCTGGTCTCTTTATCAAAATATCGAAACAGTTCCAAAGCTCAACATTTTTATACCATCCTGATAGAGCGGATGGACACTTGGGGCTGAAGAATGAACCGGTGAAAAAGTTTAGAAAGCGTCTGTAACTTAATAAAATGAGGGCATTATCATGGATACTTCGATTTCTTTTCTTCGAAAACTATCGATAGATCGAAAAATGGTTTACGGCCGTCAATTGCTGTATATTCCACTGGTAGTGTTGGCAATTGTAACCTGTGCCTTTGGCGAGGAGGGAGTCGAGACCAGAATCGTTACATTGCTTCCTGAATCTTCGGCGAGTATGAAAATTGACGAAGCCCCGAAAGAAAATCCAAACACCTTGAGTGTATACGATACTTTCGCGGGAAATAAGAAAAAAATAATTTCTTATCTCCAATTCAGTGCTGAAAACCTACCGGATGATGCAACAATAACCGGAGCGACGCTCCGACTCGTGCGAAAGGAGAAACAACCGAAACCGCTGACACTTGTAATAAACGTGGCTTCCATACCTCGCGATAATTGGTCAGAAAATATTGAAAGGTATAATGATAAAAAGAATAATTTCATTAAGATGCGAATCCGTTCGGTCGGAAAAAAAGGCAATCGTGTGGATACAAATGAGCACTGGCATATGAGAGATAAAGATGTTGTAATGGTAATCGATGGTGATACTCCCCAACCTGGTTTTCTGCGCAAGACAAAAGACGGAAAAAAGTATATTGCGCTCCTTCTGCTGCCTGGGCAAAGTGGAAGCGGTCGCTTGTACTATCCGTCAAAATCAGAAGACTTTAGTGCAGAAGCGAGCAAGCAGCCTCGGCTGATCATCACTTACACCGTTCCCAAGACGACGATTTCGCCAAGTCCGGATTCACAATCTGACGGTCGGCAGTCGATTCGCAGTCCCAGGGCATTCATTCTAAAAGAAAACATCCCACCGCAGGACAACTACAGAGCCTTGGAGGTGGTGGACCACCAAAGCTTCTCGTACACACCGGCCATATACGGCGGGATGGTTTATGTGGTTCGAAACTATGCCAGTAAACTGAACAACGAAACTGAAACGTATTTGGACGCTCAGGCACCTTTGGATAGTATTGTATGGTCAGTTAAATTACCCAAACTACCAGTCACAGCGCGCGTGGTAGTGAACAACTCCGGGCGGCTCACTATCGTGAGCAAGAAGCGAATCATTGTTTATCAATTGAACACCGCTGAACCCGGCAAGGCACATGCTGCGGCCCTTCGAAACGAGACATTGGAAGTGTTTCAATCTCCCATGTTTCTGGTTTCGGGTCCGGACGGGAGCCTCTATGTGATCGACGGGGGTGATATATACGCACTCAATCCTGATCTGCGGTTGCTGTGGCGAATGAGCATGGGGAAGACCGAATCCGCTCGCATGACCCTGAGCCCCGACGGCCGATTCGTTTACGCGACCGGCATCTGGGTGGACGGGAATGATAAGAAATGCGGGTTGCTTGCGATCAACGCCCAAACAGGGAAGTCGTCGGCTCGGTTGGACTTTCCAGCAGAAATTACATCCTTCCATGCGCCGGTCATCGTCAAGCATCCGGACGGGGCTGACTATATTTGGATCGCCGCTAATTCTACGGATAGCGGGGTATTAAGGTGCATTAAAAATAAACCCAGTGGTAAAGAGGGAGATAAGGTTGCCAAACCTACGACACTCTGGGAAAAAAAAGGCTTTTTCAGCCAGCCGATTCTAGATGCGACTACACCAGAGAAAGATCTATCGAACAAAACACTTTATGTTGTCAGCGAAGCGGCTGACAAGAACGAGGGTGCGAAACTGTTCGCCATTTCAGCTTTAACAACCGGAAATTCAGTTTCTCAGTCTGAGAAACCAATACCTGATACCAAAGCATCGTACCTGTGGGGAGCCGGGAACCTTGTGATGGATAAGATAGGCAATGTCATCTTCTGGGAAAACGGAACGCTTTATTGTTATGATCCAGCGAAAAATCAAGTGTTCGCGGCGAAGCCTGAAGTTACGACTAAGACGGGACTAGAGGAAGAATTGCAGCTGCTTTTCGGATCAGACGGCGCTCTGTATGCGAATAACAGTAGCACTGGGGCGCTGTATGCGCTGATACCACTATATAGATTACCCGCAAAACAGGAGAGTGTGTCTACCATTTACAGCCCAACCCATCTGTGGGTAGATGGCACGGCGGGCCAGGGAAAAGAGTGGGTACTGAAGGCGGGAGGAAGCGTGCTCCTCGGTAACGGGTTTTCAGAAAAGAAAGGATTCTCAGTTAAGAAAGGCACTACTCTGAACGTGAAGGTCAATGTCCCGAATTAAGTCGCGTCTCCTTTCCTTCAACTTCTTTGGCATACAAGAAGGAGCAAAAAAATGAAACGCATACCCCCTCTCAAGCAACAAACAATAATCTATCCTAAACGATCAGATGACGTCGTGTATCTACGGAGAATTTCAAAAAGCTTAGCTCTTGGCCGAATTCTGTTGGCAGCTTTCATTGTGCTATCTGCCAGCTACCTCTACGGCCAGGAAAGCGATGATGCTCTTTTCATCGACAAAGACGGCAATGTCACGGGTGGAAAGAAATTGAAAGCAAAGAAGCTTGAGGGCGATGGATCGAGCCTTACGGTAAAGGCGCTAGAAGGTGACAAATCTCTGAGGATCACAGAAGCCTTGGCTATGTTGGTCCCGATTGGAACGATTATGGCTTATGGCGGTGATGTAACAAAGCCAGAAATTAAAAGGACCTTAGAAGATCAAGGGTGGCTCCCTTGCGATGGTGCCAAGAAGGAGGTCAGTAATTATAGAAATCTCCATGACATTATTGGAAATGCCTTCGGTGGAGATGGAAATAATTTCTACCTCCCAGATATGCGTGGACGATTTCTCAGGGGTGTAAACTATGGTGCCACCGATAATGTTGGAGGAAAAGAAGTTCTGAGGGATCCAGATGTCGAGGAACGCAAGCATCCAATCCGTGATGAGATAGTGGGAGGTAGAGTGGGGTCGGTGCAGGAGGATGCGTTTGAGAGCCATAATCACGAGTATCAGGATCGGCAAAAAGCATCTACTGCAAATGTAAATCCTCACGAGGGCGCTGGTGGAGGTTATTGGAATACACATACGGGATATACCGGAGGTTCCGTAACCCGCCCCAAAAACATCTATGTCAACTGGATCATCAAGGCAAAGCACATCATTAGAACCCGGCAATGAAGGCCAAACTCAACGATTTAAATGCTTTTTATTCTGGTGAAAGGAGCAGAAAATGAAGCGTGTATTATCTATTAAACAAAAAACAGCCTACCAAACCATGGGGTCTATAAAATCAGCCTATCATAGAGGGTTTTCAAGAGGTCTGGCCCTTGGCTTGGTTCTGCTTGCAGCCTTCATTGTGTTGACCGGAAGCCTGCTTTACGGAGAAGAGAGTGATGATGCCCTATACATCGACCCAAATGGGAATGTTGGTATTGGGACCAACCAGCTTCACCCCGATGTAAAGTTAACTGTGGAGGGAAAGATACATGTTCAGGATTTAAAGGCAACTAGGACGGTGCAGGCCAACGAGTTCAGTGGCAGCGGCTCAGAACTGACAGTTGAAGACGGAGAAAATATTAAAAAAGCACTGAACAAAAAGCTCGATAAGGCGGGTGGTCACATCACTGGGAAACTTTCGATTTCCGGTAATGTCGGCATCGGAACCAGCGACCAAGAGGTGACGTTGGAGGTGGCCCAGAATCAGGTTATCAAAATCGGGAATGCCTATTTAAGCTCCGGAGGCGACTATGCACATTTGGCAAACAACGAGTGGTTCGACGGGAAAAAGTGGCACGGAAAGAAATCGGGGACCCTCATCCAGTTAGATCAACAAAAAATAAGGTTTCATAGACATGATGGGAAGGGAAATCACACACCGAGTATGATTATCAATAGTAAAGGCTATGTTTCTATCGGTGGAGCGGAGCCAATAGTGCCAATGCATATCAGCAGAGCGACGACAGCCGCATTTGGTTTCCCTGGCACGAGTTCTAACAAGTGGGGTTTATTTGTAGAGGCACATGCATGCGCAAAATATTGGCACAGGCATAGCGATGCTCGTGTCAAGAGGAGTCCCTTACCAGTCAAGACGGCTAATGCGCTGAACACAATACAGAATCTGAAAGTATACGATTATGGTTTTATCCCTGAATACGATGATAGTCCGAACAGAAAGGAACGTGGTTTTCTTGCCCAGCAGGTGAAGGAAGTGATACCGGAAGCCGTATCAGTGATTGGCGATAAAGAACTGAGCAATGGGAAAGTCCTCAAAAATTTTCATGTACTAAATGAAAGTAGAATTGTGGCCGAAACCGTTGCTGCGGTGCAGGAACTGCATAAAGTTATCATGGCGCAGCAGGAGGAGATTGCGCGGTTACGAGAAGAAGTTGCAGGCACTAGAGCACAGATGGCGCAATTTGAGGATCTGTTGCAGAAAGATGGTTTAATAGTGACAGCAAATGGAAAGAGGTAATATAGTACCCACCGAAAAAATGGCAGTCTTTCGTAAGACATATTAATAAGGTGCAGAAAATGAAGAGAGTACTATCTGTAAAAGAAAAAACCACCTGCCGAAACATTGGATCTCTAAAAGCAGCCTATCGTCAGGGGTTTTCAAGAGGTCTTGTCCTTGGCCTGATTCTGCTGGCAATCCTCGTCGTGCTGTCCGGCGGCCTGCTCTACGGCCAAGCGGCAGTCGATGTCTTATTCATTGACGAGAAGGGTAATGTGAAAGTTCAGGAACTAGAAGTAAAAGGTGCTACCATATTAAAAAACAATCTTACTGTTACCGGCAAGGTCGAGATTGGGACAAACGATCCAAAGGCCAAACTGGATGTAAGGGGAACCACCAACCTGGGCGATACACAAATGAGTGGTGACCTTACCATTGAAAGCAAGGGCGCTATCACAATTCCTTCAGGCACCACCGAGCAACGTCAAACATCTCTCCAAAATGGGGCGCTCCGTTACAACACCACAGCAAAGATGGTCGAAGTGTTTTTAGAAGGAATGTGGTTTAAAATTGAGACGACGCCATATATGGGGGATAAGAAGAAGGTCTTTGAATATTCGGGGACTGATCAAACATTTACCGTTCCCCAGGGTGTAACCAAAATATTTGTGAAGGCCTGGGGTGCAGGTGGAGCAGGTGGTACAAAGGGTGGCTGGGCACATGGTTCCTATGGTGGCGGCGGCGGTTTTTCGCGTGGTATTTTGACCGTTACTCCCGGAGAGGTACTAACTATCGTAGTGGGTAGCGGTGGACAAGTTCATCAGACAGAAAGAGGCTATGGTGGCGGGGGTGCTGTGACCGGAAATCAGGTGAACAACAGATATTGCGGTGGTGGCGGCGGCAGATCTGCGGTTTTCAAGCAGAAAGATGATCGACTGATCGTTGCGGGAGGAGGAGGTGGCGGCGGCTCAACTCGCTCAAACTTGTTCTGGGGCAAAGGTAATTCAGGCGGCGCAGGCGGCGGTCTTAATGGCGAGAATGGATACTCACAATATGATGAAAAGCACTCTTATGGTGGCAGAGGCGGCGGACAAGATAT
>Ga0126331_1000228_pt1 | contig 22213 bp, 17 predicted proteins | sample InaspJWI98metaG_FD_96379 | JGI IMG/M metagenome (GOLD analysis project Ga0126331, IMG submission 96379) | Marine gutless worms symbiont microbial communities from Oahu, Hawaii - Inanidrilus sp. 2 OAHU.JWI-98 metaG | ecosystem: Host-associated > Annelida > Digestive system > Unclassified | place... | reverse complement strand
CTCATATTTGTGTCAAAAGTATAATTTAGCGTAAAGCATCAGACCCGAATATTCAACACCGATTCGGCCGATAAAATCGATACCCGGCCAGTCCGTGCCTTCTTCAGCTTTTACACTGGCGTCAAAACTATCGTATGCCAGACCGACACCCAGGTGCTCCCAGATGTTGTACTCCAGGGCCAGGCGGGCATCGGTAATATCACCGGTGAATTTATCGATTTCAATGTAGAAAGTGTCGATACTCAGCTTAAAATAGAGTTTCGGTATGATAAGAAAATCACCGCGCAGTGCAAATACGGGCAGGGGTGCGATAAAATCCTCGCTCAAAAACTGCTCTTTGGTGTTGGAATTGCGGACTTCAATCTCAATGGGCATACCATAAAGGCCAAGTCCAATGCCCAGATCCATACGATCATCCTGGAAAAAAGAATAGCTGTATTTCAGTTGAATTATATCATAGTCGAATTTGGTTTCAATACCGGTACCGGCTGGAATAGGGGGGTTGGTCGGGATTTCCTGCTGTGTGGTCGTGTTGCCGGAGCGGTGGTAGGCGGCCCAGGAAAAATCGAGGCGATGGCGGCGTGTTTTACCGAATCGATAGAGCGCATCGGCCCTAAACACGCTCATAGAATCATCCAGACCGAGCGCATTTTCAATATCCACATCTAGACCAACGAATGTACCGACACGGACACTGCTGCTCAGAGTGGTAATGAATCCGCCAAAATTGAAAACAAAGCGCTCCCAGGGTTGATCTGCTTCGTTCTTTTGCTCGGCGAGAACAGATTGAGAGAGTATGGCCAGGATAACCGGGATCAGGATTATTTTAACAGCGCTTCTCATCGGTATTTGCCGAGCAGCCAGTTTAATCTATTCGGGAACTGAACGAATCTTATCTCATAATAATTTTGACATGTATATGTGAAAACACCATCGGCGCGTTTACCAGACTGCTTTCAAATATAACTGCGCTCCGAAGTATGAAAATCCGATAGTGCCCCTGAAATCGACTCCGGGGACATCACTATCTTCGGCTTCGACTTCCACCCGCATCGCATCAACACCGAGGCCAAACCCGAAATGTTTCCAGAAGGGACGTTCAAAGGGCAGCCACTCCAGGGCGGCTTGCAGATTGGAGATACCGCCACTGTAGTTACTTATCTCCAGGTAAAAAAGATTCAACTGCTGCCTTATGAACCACTTGGGGGTAATGGAATAATCAATACCCACACCGATAACCGGCAGCGGCGCTGTGATGTCTTCTTGTACTGTACTTTCAAGAACGCCGTTAATCGTACCCGACCAGCCGACTTCGATAGGCGTGACAAATAGACCGATTCCCAGATTCAAATCGATGTTTTCATCAAAGACAACTGAATATTCGTACATTAATTTGTAAATGTCAAAGTTGAAGGTCGTCGTAAAATTACCCGGCCCGATGGATCCACCACCACTGCCATCCGGAAGTTCGGGAATATCAACTTGAAAATTGAGGAACCGTGAGCCTTTGCGATGGAATCTGAACCAGCTGAAATCGAGCTTATGTCGCCGGGTTTTTCCGAACCGCCATCCGGCATCTACTCGAAAGCTCGTATCGCTTGTGCTCAATCCCAGAAATTCCTCCACATCGAGTTCGAGCCCAAGCCCGAGATTTTTTTCTCCGAAGCGGATGCCGCTATCCAGTCTCGCAATATAATAGCCCAAGTTAACGTACCCTCTTTTCCAGGGATAATCTTTAGGATCTTTACTTTCTGCCGCCAGTGCCGGGGAGGAAACAATGACGGCCAGGAGAACGATAATAGTTGTGTGGACTAAACTTTTCATGGCGGTACCCCCTTTGAGGTGCGTTGTGGGAATCGTTAGTTCTGAATCAATGTCATTAAATTAAAGACTGGTGTTATCTCCGCGGGAGCGGCTTCCAACCCCCGAATAAGATTATTAAGTGACTTATTTTCGTGGCTGGCCTGCAACGAGCTCAGTCGAGTCGGAGCCACTCCCACGAGATGTTGATGTTAATATGATGAGATTGAATTCTGAATAGCAACCTGCAAATGAATTAAAACTAATGTCATTTCCTATTGAATAGGTTACCAAAAGTCAAGTCCGAAATCTGCATGTGCTTCAAAGATGGGCAACCGTTTTTGCTTGATTTTTAAGGCCGAATTCCATACTAGGAGATCGTCTCCTTAGGGTGCACGAAAATATAAATTTACAATTGAAGGATCTGACACAACAATTTTGAAACAATCTACCAGCTTGGCATGCCTGCGTATCGACGCAAAGGGATGATCAAGGTAATTTCTCCCGGGTGATAAAAGATAAAAAAGACATGAGATCCAGTTTTATGAAATTCGTGATTCTATTTTCGGTACTGATCTCTACGCTAATTTCCTCTGTAACGGTTTCAGCCCAAGATAAAAAAGCAGAAAACCAGAAAATACCGGTTTATTATTCATTTTCCTACGCCCCGTTTTACCAGTTTGAAACTGATTTAGAAGGCGGCGGCAAAGTCGATGTATCCCGCCATTTCTTTCGCTTTGATGCCCTGCGTACGGTCAACCGGCAATTGCGCATCGGACTAGGCCTTGCTTACGACTTTGAAAACTGGGATTTCAAAGGTGTTTCAAATGTGGCCGGGGCAACCCCCTGGAGCAAGATCCATCGTCCGGGAATAAGCCTGCCGATCATTTACGCCATATCGGAAGACTGGCAGTTGGGTTTCACGCCGGGTATACAATTCTCCGGTGAATCCGGTGCGGAACCGGATGAGGCATTTACTTACGGCGGGGTATTTTCTCTAACGCACCCGGTAAATAATAACCTTTTTCTCGGTGTCGGTTTTGGAATTTTCAACCGTCTGGAGAAGCTTGAGGTTTTTCCGTTTATCGTCATCAACTGGAAAATAAACGATCAGTTCAGGATTTCGAACCCGTTCCGGGCCGGACCGGCCGGACCAGCGGGTCTGGAACTGGTATATTCGCCCCTGAAGCAATGGGAATTCGGCATCGGCGGCGCATACCGTTCCTATCGCTTCCGTCTGAATGACAAAAGTGCTGTGGCAAATGGAATTGGTGAAGTGGATTCGCTGGTTACATTTGTTCGCGCAGAATTCAAAATAAACCAAAGCCTGAGCATCGGACTGTTCGGCGGGGCGTTGATTGGTGGAGAACTTTCGATTGAAGATGCGAAAGGCAATGACCTCGCATCGGTCAAGTATGATCCGGCACCGTTTTTAGCGTTGACATTCACCGGACGGTTTTAGAGGTAATTAAATCGACTCTGATTTGCTGCTCGTATTTGGATGGTAGTAAATTAGACCTCTAAAAATCGTCGAATCTCTCACGGCTGGTATAGGTAAATGCGATGGAGACCGTTCCCGGCGGCGTTTCAAATATATTACTGAATGATCTTTTCCCGGCCCCTCTTCCAGCACCGCCGCCATAAATATTTTTGCCCCCTAGGCGCTTGCCTTCGGCATCGAGAAAGTTCAAATAGATGTTCAGGCTATCCAAGCGTCTCTTCGGGTTGACCTTGCCGCTGATTTCAATGCTGCCGGATCCTCCCGTGCTCGCCTGTTTGAATACGTACTGGTATTCAAGGCGATAGTCGACCGTGTTCTGGGTGCCCTGATACGGTTGATCCGCTTGCAACTGGATCCGCTGGTCTTCCCTGATCGTCACCCCGCCGCAGCCGAGCACCAATAACATTCCGGAAAGAAAGAAGATAAGAGCAATGAAAGGAGAAATGGAATGTTTAATCCCGGTGTAATTATTTTTTGAACACATGTCATTTCCTCATTTTTATCACTTGGAATGGCAAAATAGTAATATATATGCACCTAGATCCAGTAAACGATCCTCTAAAACTAATAACCTAATAAACCATGAATCCGATCCATTCGAATTCTTCATTCCTAAATATATGCTGAAATGAAAAGAATTCAAGCAGCAACGAAAAATGTTGCAGATAGTACCTTACGCCGTAAAACCCTCGCGCATCTATCAAAACTGATTTACTGCGTCCGGGCATGCCGCCCATGAGAATCTGAATCCGACCGGCGCCCAATTCTGATATTTCAAAAACCAGGATTCGGCATTTCAACCTGCAATAACTGAAATATTGAATTAAATTTGAATCATTCGACCCGGAACCAAGTTGCACAAAAACTCTTCACAGGGCAAACACAATACATCTTTGATTCTTAACCGTTCATGACCGCGATACAATAGACATACCTGAGCTTGAGGGTAATCCGCTTTGAACGATAAAAGTCCCTTGACCGCTTTTGAACGTAACTTCGCTGTATTTTTAACCTCTATCGCCCAAAATATTCCCTGACCGTATATGACAAAGTCCACTTCATTGCCTGATTTGGTTCGCCAAAAATACAGTTCCGTAATATCGCCGCTGTATGCTACCCAAGCCCGCAGATGTTGGGCAACCAGACCCTCCAGTGCACCTCCGTCAATCTCCTGGGGTGCATCGAGGGGGCCGGTCGGTCGAACGGACCGAAAAACGCCGGCATCGAAGTAATAAAATTTGGGGTGTGCAGATAAATTCCGTCTGGCACTTTTGGTGAACACGGGCAATCGAAATGCCAGAAGCAAGTCCTCGAGAATCGTAAAATAGCTTTCCGCGGTTTTTCTTCGGATCTGGCAATCTCGAGCAACATCCGTAATGTTTAAAACCGCCCCGTGCGAAAAACTTGCAGATTCTAAAAACCTGCTGAAATCGCCCACACTGCGCACAAGTCCTTCCAGCTGAACTTCTTCTTAAACATAGAGCGATGCATAGGCACGTAATGTCTCATCAGGACTGGCGGCATTCACAACCAGGGGAACCATGCCGATGGTGAGGGCTTTTTCAAGCGAAAACCGATTGCCCAGTAAAAGAAGCAGCATCAAGAATCTAGATTCAGGTCACAGGCAAGCGGCACATCACAAACTCAAAATCCCGGTGTAAAATTTCACCGTCAGTATCCCTCAATCAAATAGCGTGAGAACGCAGGCATGGGAAGTACGATCTGATTTGAAAGTTGGCTTTAATTAGCGTCAAATTGTAGCCGTAAATCAGGATTGGCTTCAATTAATACATCTCTCAGTCTCTGAATGTAATCCTCTGGAAACGTCCAGAGCGGCAGTTGCGAATCCTGCACCAGTCCCCGTTGATTGGGCCTCAGGTCATACATCAGCGTCGTGAGGATATCGCTGCTGGCCCAGGGGCTTTTTCGAAAATAGGCATGCCCGTTGCCGGTCGCTGCTGCCGCAGCATTGGTGACGTCGATAAAAACCAATCCTTCCGTGTTGCGCAAATAATCTCTCACAGCCGGATCAATGTTGCGGTCTTTCGGCATCTGACCCAGCCGCTCGCGCCGGAATAACCATCTGGAGATTCCGAGAGCCTTGTCCTTGTCCGAAACGTAAACCGAAAGCGTGGTGGGTACTTTCAGTAAGCCTTCATCCAGATAGGCCCCGAAAATCTCGCGGTCGAAATCGCTTCCCACCAGGATGACATGCCCGAGGCGAAGCGTCTGCTTGACATCCGCCTTGGTGACGTCCGTATTCTGTAAAGCCAATTGGTCCAGAGCCAAAACGACCACTCGGGTACCGGCACTGTATCCCACGATGTGAATACGCTCGGCGTCAGTATTCTCGGCAAGGTATATCAGGAGCTTACGCAGATTGCGCGATGAGAGGGCGGCGGTTTCGGCATCAGATATATAGGCCAGGTTGGAGGGCGTCGATGGCCAGGCATAGGCGATAAAGACACCGTCATATCCGAGAAAGTGCCACAATTCGGTGGCAACCAGAAGCGGATTTTCGAAGACGACCTTAAAACCATGGACGTAGATATAAATATCCCTACGTTTTGAGATCGCCAATTTTTCATTTACGGCCGCTGCAAACCGCGCTGCCGCCTTGTCTACATCGGCGGCTTTTAGTTCAGTTGGATTAAAAACCGTAAAGCTTTCCGGAAGAATGCCGTACTCCTCCACCCCTGCTAACCGCAGGGGATATTTCTCCGTGCGATTTTTTAGCAAAGAGATGCGCCGCGCTTCTTCCCAGCTGATATCCTCTGGCCCCACGTCGATGCGCCCAACCCCGAGCCGCAGTACATGTCCACGCTGGTTGAGATAAAAGTGTTTTTCTCCAGTAGTGGGCAGCCGGTCGGTTGCATAAAGGATACCGGAGTAAGGAATTTTTTTAATTGGATTGGTATCGCTGAACGGATCGATTTTACCTTTCTCGTAAACATCCGGTGCCGGCATCAAGTTTATTTCATAAGGCTTGTTACCGGCGCAGGCGCTAAGGATCAGAAGCAAGAACAGGCCTGCCATCAGATGCAAAATGAGAATCCGAACAAATTCACTTCTTAATTCTTTCTTGTTTAGCCAATCGTTCATCTTTGGTTACCTCAGAATCCACAGGGCTTATTACAAATTTGTACCCCTATATTATACTGGTGCAGTTATTTCTGCTACTGTTGTAGGGAGGTAAAATCCAATGTTTATATTTTAATATAATATGATTCGTCCAAATCTGCAAGGAAGTGCAGTATCGAGGCATATCAGATACCGCTTAAAAAAGACATTTGCCTTTGTCCACTTTGCGGCTTTACATCTGTGCGAAAAGGATTAGTATCGTAAAAGAATCAAGGAGGGCAAAATGAAAGGTCTTTCAAAAACAGTGTTAATCCCAACTCTTCTTTTCATCAGTTGTACCGGCGTGCCTTCCGGGTTAGATCCGGTAAACGATTTTGAAGCAGATCGCTACCTGGGAAAGTGGTATGAAATCGTCCGGCTGGATCATTCGTTCGAACGTAATTTGAGCAATGTGTCGGCCCATTACACCGTAAGAGATAATGGCAGCATAGACGTGATCAACCGCGGATTCAACACCCAATCAGGAAAATGGAAAGAGATCAAGGGTAAAGCCTACTTTATTGGTAATAAAAATGTCGGCAGCCTCAAAGTGTCCTTTTTTGGTCCCTTTTACGGCGGCTATCATGTTATTGCACTTGATAAGGAAAACTACCACTACGCTATGATCGCCGGTCCATCACGTAAATATCTGTGGATTCTGTCCAGAGATAAAACGCTGGATGAAAAAATCATATCAGATCTTGTTACAAAAGCCCGTAATTGGGGCTTTGACACCGACGATTTGATCTATGTGTCCCAGGACCGTAGCGATGGATGAAATATTAATATTATCCAAATCACCCTGTTCCCCTTTTCAAAGGGAACGAGAATTCGGATGGCCAATGTCTGATCAAACCCGAGATTGAAGGGAATCTCTTCCTTGGGGCCAAAGAGCCTTAGATCATTACTCCAACGCTCCACCACCCTCCGGATTTTACAAGGCAGAGCCATCCTTATTTGATTAGGCCCGGTGAACAAGGTATTCCACGTTAAGCTGAGGCCTCGCTCAAAAATAACTTCACATTCTAGTGAGCCGATCCATCCCGCCTGGCTGCGTTGCTCGTCGGTTAAATAGCTTGCTATTCGCCCTCCTCGCGCCTTGCCACGCGGGCGCCTCGACCCCCTAAAATGTAAATTTATTTTTTCGCGAACCCTAAGGCGCTAATTGGTTGGAGGCGGTGCGGGTTTCTGCTGCAGTCTTTCTGCCATGAACAAAATCATCGCTTCAAAAAGGAGGGTGCGCAGCTTCTTGTTGCGTGCGACAGTATCGGGGTTTCGGCCGGAAAAAGCTTCGTCCACCGGTACTGCAACCGTCCAGTGATCGGCATTGACATAGGCCATAACCGTCGAACCGGGTATAAGTTGATCGTATATCAGAAGCTGACCGTCATTTAAGGGATCAATCGGCTCCAAGAGTTCGTAGGTTAGGCGCAGTCCCACCTGGATGTTTTCTTCACGGGTGAAGGCGACAATGGAATAATACTTCACGGTTGTCGGCAAAGGGTGCAGTGTCAGCCACCGGAACTGTTTGTCCCGGGTCAAACTTTCCATCACGCCGCCATCGCCGGGCCGGCAAGCACCCAGTGACAAGTCTTCAAACCACTTATAATAAGTTTTTGCATACTTGTCGGCAATAACAGACCCGTTGACCGCCCCGGCTACGCCCAAAACTGCTGTTACTTTACCGGCAAGGTCCGGATAATTAACCAGAAAATGCAGGATATCCGTGGTTCCCTTGGAGTACCCGATCAACAGCAGTCGCTCAGATTCTTCGATGTCCAGGTCTGCAACCGTCTTTGCAATGATCGCAGCATTTATGTCGCTTCCCGACCGACCGCTGACCGGGACGTAATCAATGCAATAGCCGAGACGTATGAGACGTTCTGCACCCAATTTATACGGCTTGCCGATTTCCGGAAAACAATCCGAAAACGCCCCCAGAACAATCAGAATCCTCAGGTGTGTATCATGTGTTGGCAAAGGTTTTCGCACCGTGGCGGGCAGCGGCTCGTCGTTTAAGCGCCACAGGTAATTCTCACAATTAATTTTCAGATTTTGAGATTCTCGTTTTGATTCGATCAATTCGCAAAAAATCTCCCGGAAACGCACACGGGCATCCTGCAATGGCGGCGCACCGATGTAGCTCAGGGTATATGCAGGTATGTTGACATCAAAAGATTCCGACGCTGATCCGCAACCCAAAACACTTAGAATGAAGACGCTCATTGATATGCGTTTAATTCGGGTGGAAAGCAGTTTCATTTTATTCCTGTTTGCGGTCCAGAATTTCCGCCACGTAAACCAGGACAGCCTGGAGTAAAATTTCTCTGGGAAACCTTTTTGGCATTTGCACTGTCTCGGATACCCAGGAATCCTCCAGGGGCAGCACCAGCGACCAGTGGTCGGTGTTCACATAGCCAAGAAGCGTCGCGCCGGGAATGATTTGATCGGCGCTAAGAAGCAGCCCATCGTTGCGAGGATCGAAGACCGCCAGTTTGTCATACCCGACTCTCAGTAGTAAATTGATATTCTCACGGTGGGTAAACGCCACCAGCGAAAAGTATCTTACCGAATCCGGCAGGGAATTGGCAGCCAGCCATGACAACCTGGTTGAATATTTAAGGCTGTCAATGGCCCCACCGTCTCCAGGATCGCATTCAAATGCCGGGACATCTTTGGCTATATAGTTGTAAATGTCGGCATATTTTTTTGCCAGCGGTGATCCGTTTATGGCGCCGGCAACACTGACAACCGCAACCACCTGATGAGCCTGCGCCGGATGGTTTACCAAAAAATGAAGAATATCCACCGCGCCCTTTGAATGCCCCACGAGCACCAGGTCTTCATCACTGTCTAAGTGCATATTTTCAATGACCTCGGCAATATGCGCCGCATTGCTGTCACTGCTGGAACGTCCGCTGACGACGAGTTGGTCGATTCTAAAACCGCGATCGCGAAGCTTTTCAATTGATGCTTCAAACGGAAGGGCAATACTGGCGAAGCACTCATTGAAGAGGCCGGGCACGATCAGAGTGCGGAATCGGGTGTCGGGTGGCGGCACGGGATCGGGATTCTTATCGAGCGGGCTTTCATCACTTAGCCGCAGCAGGAAGTCTTCACAGTTGCCTGCCTCATTCTGGTATTCAGGATCATCGGCAAGCAGTTGGCAAAAGATCTCCCGGAAGCGCTCCCGCCCGTCGACAGGCGGAGCGGTTCTAATTGGATGAATATATGCGCCCGGAAAATCGATAGTATATGGATATTTATAGGGCTGAGCGCATCCGAGAATCGTCGCAACCAATAATGTAAGTGATAAAAATATTCGAACCGGCAGCATAACATCCCTTATATTCACAATGATTGGTAAAGCCGATCAAGATTCCCAGATCGATGCAGCGCTATAATTACCCATATCCTAATTTCTCGCAAGCTTAAAGAGCGAAGTCAATTGGAGATCGAGTTGCTGTTGAAGTAAAAGCATGGGGTATATTTGTACATTGATGGCGTGCCGAATGTCGTGGGTTGCGGGTAATAAAAGTCTGGTCTTGACTCTTAATGTAAGGTTTTTTTATAACCCATATCGAACCAAAAAGCTCGGTCAAAGGTGTTCGTAGATAATCGCGCGGGGCAGGTTGTTATAAAGGGTCATATCGAATTCATATCCCACATGAAAATTCAGACAAAATATATTATCCCAATGCTTCTGGTTTTCCTGTCTATGCCGATCCGACCGGCCTATTCAGAGAATCCTAATCCCGATGAGGCCCGGCTGTTTGACGAGGTGAAAGTGCACGGTCAAACCCTGCGGGGAAGGATCATACGGCTGGAGAGCCAAGGTGTCATCTTCGAAACCCTGTACGGTGCCGGTAACATTACCATCCCTTATGCCGACATCGTAGAAGTCAAGGCCCACGAAACGTATCACATTGTTTACGGCGATGACCAGGTAGCCATCGGGCGTTTGCTCGATATCAAGCAGGACCGGGTCCTGATCGGCGAAAGTGCAACCGAGATTATCCAGGTGCCGGTGCAGGAAATCGCTGTCTGTTTGCTGGAGAAAGATTACCAGCAATCTTTTTGGAAGCGTCTGAAAACCAACTACCGACACTGGAATGCCGGTATCGACCTTGGGATTAAATACGAACAGGGGGCCGTGGATAAACAAAAAATAGAACTCGGACTGAACACGACGCGGCGCAAGCGACCCACGCGCTTTGTCTTTGACTTCCGCTATGCCTTTGAAACTCAAAAAACAGTCGACAATCCGGAAGAGACCACCAAAGACGAATTCAACACCTTCCTTCTGGGAGAATATGATTTTCACAAAAACTTTTATCTATTCATTCGGCCTGCCGCAGAGCGCGACATCCCCCGTTTGATCAAACGTCGTACCTATCCGGCCGCCGGGGTCGGATATCGATTGGTTGAAAAAGAACGCAGCTTTTTACTGCTGCCGATCGGATTGGGATACGTGGATGAAACATTTATCGGCTTTGGAACAAACTCTTACACCGCCGCCTACATGGGTATGGAAGGCAGCTACGAGTTCGGAAACGGCATGATTTTAGCACTTAAAATATTATACATGCCCGGACTGGATGATACGAACCGGAGTTGGCTCTTACGCGCAGTGGGCGAGTTCACCATCCCCATCTACGCTCCCCTTGCGCTTAGATTCCGGGTGACGGATGAAAACGATAACAATCCAGATCCATCTGTCGGCGACAACAAGTTTACGACGACTTTCGCCCTCAGCTTCCGCTTCTGATTAATTATTCCAACATAATCACCATTCATCGTTCAGGATATGAATTTTTAACTTCGCGACACCGGTCTCGAAATCGGCATCCAAGCTGTATCTCAGGTATGTTAGCCGAATACGGCGTATTTCATTGCCCTGCCCCCTGTAATACACATCAATAGAAGCAGATCTGTTCTCCGGTGCACCTCCCTTGAGCTGGTATTCATAAGAATGTACCTTACTATCGTTCGCATTACGATTTGGTTCTCCTAAAATTTCGACCGCCTCCAATCTCGTAGGAAGAAGCAAACGATTTATATCAGTAATATCAATAAAGACTGTGCGGTTGACCAAACTCTTCTCAGACTTGCAGACCGATTCAAGGCACTGGGCGAGCAAATCGACCGTTAACACATCTGTTAAATTGCTGCCCAATGAGCCTTCTATGAGCCGAAATTTACCGTCTATTTCAACAAATCGCAATTCAACGGACAGGCTATATCTGTCATTTGAAATTTCGCCTCGCTTCTCGGCGACATATCGCATCAACAGCCCATCACCGGTAACCTCCAACTCGGTTGGATCCGCTCCGGTCAGCCAGGTCACGTCATCGTCAAGCAACACCGGTTCACGCAATATCACGCTCAAGCCTTCGGAGGTTTCGATCTGAAAATTATTATCGAAATCGCATAGCTGGTTTTTTACGCGGTATATTCGCTCCAGGATGCAGCCGTTTAAGAATAGGTGTGATTATGAAGAAGATAATGAGGATACGGCATGTAAGCCTATGGACGAAATTTTTAAGGATACGGGATACAGAATGCATGATACATAATGCAAATACATGATACCGGATGCCGGATGCCGGATGCCGGATTCCGGATTCAAGATACAGGTGCAGGATACTGGATGCCGGATGCCAGATTCCGGATTCCGGTTCTGTGCAACCAACCAAACCGGCAAACGGGCAAACCGGCTCAACCGGCAAACAGGCTAAACGGGCTAACGGGCTAACCGGCTAACGGGCTCAACCGGCTCAACCGCCCACCGGGCGATCCGTCAGCGCCGCTACACCCGGTAAAACCTTACCCTCCATAAACTCCAGGGATGCACCGCCGCCGGTGGAAACGTGCGATACTTTATCAGCTACCCCGGCCAGGTTAACGGCCGCAGCGGAATCGCCGCCGCCGATAACGGTAGTGGCACCTCTGGCAGTAATTTCGGCCAGAATGTTGGCTACGGCAAATGTTCCACTGGTGGTCTCATTAATTTCAAAGACACCCATTGGCCCGTTCCAGACAACAGTTTTGGCATCGACTAAAATAGCTCGAAATTGCTCTATGGTTCGGGAGCCGATATCGACACCTTCCCATCCGGCTGGAATAGCATCCACCGCGACCTCTTTGAGGTCACCGACTTTTCGTCCATCAAAATCAAGCTGATCGGTAACAACACAGTCCACCGGGAGCAGAATCTTGTCCTTGCTCTCGGTGAGCAAACTGGTGGCGGTTTCGATCCGATCTTCCTCCAAGAGTGAATCCCCGATTTCCAGGCCCTGGGATTTGAAAAAAGTGTAGCACATGCCGCCGCCGATAATCACTCGATCGACTCTGGGCAGGAGGTTTGAGATGACATCAATTTTTCCGGAAATCTTAGCTCCTCCCAGAATCGCAACAAAAGGCCTTTCCGGACTTTCCATGACCCGGCCGAGGTACTCGAGCTCTTTCATCATCAAATAACCGGAAGCACATTGATCAATGAATCGGGTGACCCCTTCAGTGGACGCATGGGCCCGATGGGCCGTTCCGAAAGCGTCGTTGACATAAACATCACCAAGCCCGGCGAGCTGTTGTGCAAATTCGGTATCATTGTCCGTTTCATTTTTATAGTAGCGCAGGTTTTCCAATAGCAGAACTTGCCCTTCATCGAGTCCTGCAACCGCCGATTCGACATCCCCTCCAATACAGTCCTGTTCAAAATGGACCGATTGTCCAAGCAGTTCACTCAAAACCGCAACACAGGGGCGCAGAGACATCTCCGGAACCCGGTTGCCTTTGGGCCGGCCCAGATGGGACATCAGAATCAGTTTACCGCCGTTTTCGACAATGTATCGTATTGTCGGAAGCGCCGCCCGGATGCGTTTGTCGTTGGCGACTTTGCCTTCCTCAAGCGGAACGTTGAAATCCACCCGCATCAGAACGCGTTTTCCCTTTAGCGCTAAATTTTCGACAGTCAACTTATTCATATATATCCTCCTTTAATCCGTTCAGGCAATATTGATGAATTTGTAATTTCAAACAATTCTAGAATTTAAGAGTCATTTACTATCGATCTTGCCGTTGACGTATGCTAACCGGAATCACTTTCAGGGCCGGCATCCTGGCCTGGGGATCTCTAGGTACCGAACTCATCAACGTATTAAAATTGGGCGTGTTGAAGTGGTTTGGTGCAAACAGGTAGCCGGCGAAAACACTCTCACTGATCTTCACTTTCGAGTTTACGCTGCCGTAGGGACTGGTCACACGCACCGAATCGCCGTCGGTAAGACCGCTTCGATCGGCATCATCCTGACAGATCTCGACAAACGATTCTGGTGTGCCTTTCATCAACTTTCGCGACCGCCGTGACATTTCGCCGGTATTGAAATGCCCGAGCAGCCTTCCGGTTATCAGGATGTACGGATACTCCTCTGTGGGCGTCATCAGATTTTCCGGTGGTTCCAACGGAATAAAGCGTGCCCGTCGATCTCTGAAAGCAAACCCGTCTTCCTAAAGCCGCGGCGTACCGGGATGATTCTCATCGTAGCAGGGCCAGAAAATACCGGATGAATTTTGAAGCCGCCGATGGGTAATACCGTTGAATATCGGCGCCACCTGCCGGATTTCTTCCCAGATCTCTTCCGTGGATTGATAATTCCAGCCATAGCCCATCGATCGTGCCAGGTCCCGGAAGATCTGCCAATCCGGTTTTGCTTTACCCGGCGGTGTTAAACCACCGGATGTAAACTGAACCCGCCGGGCGGCGTTTGTAAAGGTGCCTTCCTTTTCTCCGACAGCTGCAGCCGGAAAGACGATATGCGCAAATTTCATCGTATCGGTGGGAAATATGTCTTGAACGATCAACAGGTCAAGGCGTTGCATCATCCAGGCAACAAAACGGGATTGGGGCTCGGACATCACCGGGTTCTCACCGACAACATAAAGGGCCCTGATCTTACCGTCGGCAATTTCATGGATCATCTCCGGCGCCGAGAACCCGCTGGTGGCGGATATGTTTGAATTCCAGATGGCACCGACGTGAATCCTTGCCGTTTCATCCATCAGGGTCATCTGGCCGGGCAGAAGGTTGGGCAGCGCACCTATATCGCAAGCTCCCTGCACGTTATTTTGACCCCTCAATGGAGATACGCCGCAGCCGGGTTTGCCGATGTTGCCGGTGAGAAGCGCCAGGTTCACCAGGGCCGTCACATTGACTGTTCCGTGCGCATGCTGGGTCAGGCCCATGCCCCAGATGAATACCGTTTTTTTATCCCGGATCAGCGCAGCCGCTTTTTGCAGTTCTTCACGCCGCACACCGGCTTTGTTACAGGCCTCATCAATATCCAAATCCATACATGAGTTGGCCACTGCATTAAACCCGATGGTGTTGCGCCGGCAAAAGGCTTCATCGTGCCATCCGTTAGACATAATGATTTTAGCCAGCGCCTTTATCCAGTATATGTCGGTGCCTGGCCGCGCATTAATGTGCACTGCGGCATATTTTACCAGGTCTGTTCCCCGCGGGTCTGCCAGAATAAGATTGATCTCACCCTTGCGTGCGCGTTTGCGCAGGCGCATCCAGATTATCGGATAGGTGGCAAGGGTATTGGCACCGACCACTACCACCGTTTCGGTGGCATCAAAATCTTCGAAGAAAGTGCTCACCGCGCCGAATCCCAGCTGCTTGCGCAGGGCTGCCTCGGATGGCCCGTGACAGAGCCGGGCGCAGTTGTCGATGTGGTTGTTGCCGATCACCACTCGTTGAAACTTCTGGCACAGATAGGCCTCTTCGTTCAAAATTTTAGCACTGCATAGCATCCCAACGCTGTCCGGTCCGTACTTGTCGATCATTCGCTTGAACCGGCTTGCCGCTTCCTCGATGGCTTCATCCCAGTCTGCCCGCTCCAGCTTTCCACTTTTGCGAATCATTGGATGACGCAGCCTCTCTTGGCCTTCGACGACTTCGTATGCGGCAAAGCCTTTGATACAGAGGTATTTATCGTTCAGTTCCTTGTTACGACCAGAGGCACGGCTTTTTACAGGGATACCGTTATCGTCCAGTTGCAGTTCCAGGTTACAGCCGACGCCGCAATAGGGGCAGACGATGGGGATGGAATTGGTCATGATTACTTTCCTTAGCAACAGGATTTACAAATATAAGATATCGACATTCCTCTGCTTCCAGATACAGGTTCGGGATACTCGATCCCGGCTCTTGAATCTTAAAATTCGACATTTAAATTGTCAAACCGGATTTGAATCAATGTTGCGGGTTGCACGTTGCGTGTTACGGGTCAGTAAAAAATTAGCCGAAACTTTAATCTCGCAACCCGCAACCCGTAACCCGTAACTCACAACTCTGCAGAATCTATTTCCCCTACCCGGTACGCCATTAGGATTGCGGCCTTTATATCACGACAACCCTCACCGATCGCTCGGAGTCAACCAAGCATACTGGTACGGCTTTAATTCGTACTCCATCGTATCCACAGTTTCATCGGTGAGCAGTTCGGTTACCGGGCCTGAAATACCGGCATCGGAAAGTAAAAAATGAACTCTCTGCGAAGATAAATTGGTCAGGGCATAGATTGTCTGATCCTCTGTCTGGCGCTTGATGATAAATACTTTTGGATCGATATCCAGTATATCAAAGGGAGCATTGGGGTGAAAAGCCGGCTGTTTTTTACGGACTTTAATCAAATGAATATAAGCGGAAAATACTCTGGAACGAAACGAATTCGGGTTACCCAGAGCAGACACGATTTCTTCAGCCGCCAGTTTTTCCCGGTTTATCGTTCGGGCTCGGCCGGTTTGCCGCACCCCTTCATACCAGTTGCGGGAGCCCAGCAAGCTGTGAATATAGGTGGCGGGAACACCTGGCAGTGCATACTGAACGGCCTGAGAAGCTAAAAATTTCTCCGCCTGCTCCGATTCCTGGTCGGCTAAAATAGCATCGACATAGGTGATGTTCAATTCATAGGGACTGTCCGAACCATCGGAATTTTTTTTGTAGGATACCTGTCCACCGGCGGCCTCTACCGTGGCAATCAAATCGTTAATGTCTTCCGGCGGTAGAATCCCCTCCAGGGGCCGCACGCCGATACCGTCGTGTGAGGCGGTGAAGTTGAAAAACGTGGTCGTATCCGCATCCAGTAGCAATCCCTTGGCCCAATTGCTCAACACAGTGGCATCCTGCTTGATAAAAGAGTAGAACAGCAGCGGCGGCAGGCTGAAGTTGTAAACCATCTGGGCTTCATCCCGACCGTTTCCAAAATAGGAAATGTTTTCTTCGTGCGGCACATTGGTTTCGGTAATGATCATCACTTCCGGGGCTACTATGTCGAGTATTTTGCGAAATAGTTTGACCATGTCGTGGGTTTGCTTGAGATGGATACAGGTAGTGTCGAGCTCTTTCCACAGATAAGCGATGGCATCCAGTCGGAGCATGGTCGCCCCCTGTTTGACATACAGCAGGAGGACATCGATCATCTTCTCAAGCACATCCAGGTTTTTGAAATTAAAATCAATCTGATCGGCACTGAAGGTCGTCCACAGATGCACCGTTTGTCCGTCCTGCTTTCTATATTCCGTTAGCAGCGGAAGTGTCCTGGGCCGTGTGACCATCGAAAGATCGACCGCAGGATCAGCTTCAATGGCAAATGTTTCGAAACCCTCTTTGCCTGCCAGATAATTTTCAAACCATTTTCCCTGTGAAGAAAAATGATTGACCACGTAATCGAGCATTAGCTGGAAATCCTGGCCGATGGCATTCACATCTTCCCATGATCCAAGCTCCGGGTTGATTGAATGAAAGTCCATAACTGAAAAGCCGTCGTCGGATGAGTACGGAAAGAAGGGTAGAAAATGGATGGCCGAAATAGCTCCTTTTAAATAATGTTTGGCAAAATCGTAAAAGGATACAAGCGGCATTTCTCCCTGTTTGCAGAGAGAATCACCGTATGTGATCAAAACAACATCTTCCTGTGAAAAGTACCCCTGCTTTTGCCGCGCCCTGCGTGGAAAATTCTCGATCAGCGGTAAGATTTTTTCAAGTGCCCGGTTGCCCTTCTCCTCTCCATATATACTATGCAGTAAATGGCGAATATCTTCAACAGGGTCCATAGTGGTCTCCTTTGGAAAAAGGGGTTGTGCCCGTTGAGCCGGTTGAGCCTGTTAGCCGGTTTGGCCCGTTTGCCCGGCCTGTCCCGACCTGGCGGGATTGAGCCAGCTGAATACCGTTAGTTAAGAATTAGATGTGAAGTCCCGCTTCGCGGGGTTAGCCGGTTTGGTTGGTTGCATAAAACCGGTATCCGGAATCCGGAATCCGGCATCCTGATTCCATGTATCCAGTATCTTGTATCCTGCATCCTGTATCCTGCATCCTGTATCCTGCATCCTGCATCCTGTATCCTGCATCTATCATCCGGCATCAGGTATCTGGCATCCGGCAACAGAATCCTGTACCTTGAATCCCGAATCCTGGATCTTGCACCCAGTAAAACTATGAGCTATGAACTATCAACTATGCACCATCAAATCGCTACCTTACACCGCTCCGCGATGTAGTTTCGGAGTCTTCTCTGCAGCACCGAAAATGAAAAATTATTCCGGGCCACTTCATAATTGCGCTCCACCACCTGTCGGCACAACTCCTTGTCCGCAAGGATCTGCTTTGTTTCCTGGACGGCTTTGTCGGTTACGTAGCCATCAAGCTCGATGACGGAAAAGCCTCTAGGCCTGATATCTTTGGCATAAATCGAATAATTATTGACGACGATTGGTCTTCGGAAATAGACTGCCTCCAGAAAAGCGTTGCCGAAACCTTCAAATGTGGATGGATAGGTCACCAGGTCCGCATACGGATAGACATCGGACAGGGTGTAAATCTTTCTGCCGTCCTTTGTCAATCCTCTCTGCTCGTTGATAATATCGGATACGAATATGGTATCCACCTTCATAATCGCGGAGTATTCTTTGAGTCGCTGCTCATAATCATAGCCTTCATCGCCGGATGCATGGGAGATTACCAGCTTGGCTTTCATTGCCAGTCTGTGCACCAGTTCAATGGCATGCTCGATACCCTTGCGGGCTACCACCCGGGTCGGCTGCAAAATAAATAGCTCATCATCTTCGATTCCCAAAGCCTGTCGGACATCGGTTGTATATACATCGGGCACCGGCGGCGGATTCTCAAAATCCATGATATTCGGAATCACTGTGGCAGAAATACCGGTGCGCAGACTTAGCTGCTCATCGGCAAATGAGTTGATAACGACATGATGCACGGATGGTAGGTTTGGTGGAAAGGCCATTCGCAGGTAATCCGAGATTGCATTGTGCATGAAACGGTCTCTTTCCCAGTAAAAGTCGTGGTGATGCGCAATGGTCGGGATGTTCGTTTCAGCAATCAATTCGGTGATCGCCAATCCGAGGGGGATATTGATCGGAATTGTCAGTGCGTTCTGGGGTATGAGCAGATCTATTTTGAATTTCTCGATAAAAGTATAAAGATGATCCTTCAGCTCAATTTTCAGACGTTGGATCTCACGGGTGACGTCACGCCCCCGGGCAACAGAGTCAAAACATTTGTGGTTAATCTCTGTAATTTCTGGGTTTCTAAAATGGGCTTTCTCCACCAGATAGGAACGCTCAGGATCTCGATCCAACTCCCCGGCAAAATAATAGCAGCTCAGGCCTTCATCCTCAAAAACATCGGCCCATTTGAATGTTTCCAGGGAAACACCGTCGGTCCCTGCGAGCCGGGTAGAAACAAAACCAACATTTTTTACTTCACCAAATTGTTTTGAAGTATCCACTGTCAACTCCTTCTGTCTGTAGGTCGGTTTGCCAGTTTGCCCGTTAGCCGGTTAAGCCCGTTTAGCACCGTCTGTCCCAAAGGCGGGATTGAGCCGGTTAGCCCGTTGGCCCGGCCTGTCCCGACCTGGCGGGATTGAGCCGATTTGACCGGTTGTACAAGATCGCTTATCCGACAACCAGTATCCGGCATCCGGCATCCTGGATCCTTTATAAAACATCCGGCATCCAAGATTCCAGAATCCTGTATCTTGAATCTTGCATCCTGGATCCTGAAGGACTATGAACTACTTCCACTAAGCGCCCGAAATCGCCGCCAACCGCTCGATCAAATCAACTACCCGGTTTGAATATCCCCATTCGTTGTCATACCATGAAAGGATGCGGATGTAACCATCACTTTCGGATTTGGTCGAAAGGGCATCGAATATGCTGGAGTGTGGGTTGCCGATAATGTCACTGGAAACCAGCGGGGCTTCACTGTATTCTATGATTTTGTGCATCGGTCCTGTAGCGGCTTCCCGCACAGCATCGTTGACGTTGCTGCGAGAAGCTTTTTCACGCAGCCGGCAGACGAGGTCGACGATGGACCCGTCCGGCACGGGTACCCGCATTGCCATGCCGTCCAGTTTGCCTTGCAGCTGGGGTAATACTTTACCGACGGCCCGCGCGGCTCCCGTAGTGGTGGGTATGATGTTTTCACCGGCCGCCCGGCTGCGGCGAAAATCCTTATGGGGAACATCGGCCAGCCGCTGATCGTTGGTATAGGCGTGGACTGTTGTTATGAATCCTTCTTCGATACCGAAGGACTGGTCGAGGATCTTGGCAATCGGTGCCAGGCAGTTGGTCGTACAGGAAGCATTGGATACGATACTGTGCTGTGTCTTAAGTTCATCATCATTTACGCCCATGACGATGGTGGCATCAATTTCGTCTTTGGCCGGCACCGTAAGGATCACTTTCTGTGCGCCCGCCTGCAGATGCTTTTCCAATGGTCCCCGGTTGCGGAATACACCGGTGGATTCGATGACAAATTGGATACCCAACTCGCCCCAGGGAATTTGCGCCGGGTCCCGATGGGCGGTCATAATAGTTTTTTTATCGTCAACATACAGAGCTTCCCCGTCCGAGTTTACCTCCCTTTTAAACACCCCCATAACCGTATCGAATTTGAGGAGGTAAGCGAGTTGCTCATTTTCAAACAGGTCATTAATGGCAACGACTTCCATGTCATTGCGCTCACTTAATATCCTGAATACGCTCCGACCGATCCGGCCGAAACCATTGATTCCGATTCGAATAGTCATTACGCTGCCTCCTTGTCCATATCATAAAATTTATAGATGAGATCGACGACACGATGCGCATATCCCCAGCCGTTGTCGTACCATACCAGAGTTTTGGAAACCCTGTCCTGCTGGACCATGGTTGCCTGGGCATCAAAGGTGCTAGAGAATGGATTGCGGATGATATCACTGGAGACAATCGGATCGTCCTCGTAGTTGAGAATGCACTGCCAGTGATCAGTTGCAGCGGCTGTTCGGATAACCTCGTTGATGGCCGTCACGGTTACCGGCTTTTCGTGCCAGCAGACCATGTCGACCACAGATCCGTTGGGAACCGGCACATTCATCGATTCTCCGGTAAGACGCCCTTCCAGTTCGGGAATCAACTCGGTAATAACCTGAGCGGCATTGGTTTCCTGGGGAATAATGTTTTCCGCTGCTGCTCGACCACGGCGCTTGTCTTCAGACGGAACATCGGCCAGACGCTGCTGATTGGTATACGCATGTACTGTGCTTAAGAAAGCCCGCTCAATGCCGAATGCGTCCTGCAAGATCTTGAGAATCGGTGCAGCGCAATGGGCAGTACAGGAACCGTTTGAAACAATGCGATGTTCCGCTTTCAAACGGTCATCGTTCACGCCCATGACAACTGTAATGTCCGGTGGTGATTTTTGTGGCACGCACAGAATCACGCGTTTGGCTCCCTGCTGAAGGTGGCGCTCCAGTTCTTCGCGGGTGCGTTGCCGCGCGGTGGCCTCGATAACGATATCCACACCCAGATCACCCCAGGAAACATCGCCCGGCTCTTCCTTCGACAGCATTGTAATCTGGCGGCCGGCGACATAGAGATGACCTTCCTTGATGCTGACTTCATCCGGAAATGGCCCCAGTATCGTGTCAAACCGCAAAAGGTATTCCAGAGCCTTGTGATCGGCGATATCGCTGATCGCCGCCAGACGGATGTCGTCGCTCCCGTAAAGAATCCGGAAAAGATTTCTTCCGATCCTCCCGAATCCCATTAATCCGATTCGTATCGCTGACATGATAGACCTCCTCTGCCTGAGTGGCAGCTAATGGTTTTGTTAGATGGTTATTATGCTGGCAGGCGTTTCTGTATAAATTCAAGCCTTCATATGTTCAGATGTGAATGATGGCCTTTACCGACATATTCAACGTAAATGATCTGGTTGCGCAAACCTATCGAATCTCAGTAGAGAATGCCACCAGTATCGGGAGCTTATGTACAGGAGAACAATGTTAAATATACAACCCAGTAGATAGTATAATCACTTTGCGCAGGGAAAAAACCGGTGGCCACAGGAATTAATCCCCATCTTGTTTTTGGCCGCTTGCTTGTAGGTAGGAGTGGATTCGAGTTGGACGGAGAAGCCGCTCCCACGATCTGAAAAATTATTAAAGCAACATCATTGGCAATAATCCCCAAAATTACGGGATCGTAAACCAATGAGTCGCAAAAAATTCTTGTTTTGACGGTGTTAATTCAACCGAATTAAATAATCTTTCTACCAGTCCGGCCAGCGCCATTTGGCGCGATCTTCTGCCGGGGTCTGTTGATCTAGCTCGTCCCGTTTCAGCAATCCACCCCAGTCGGTCCGGTCCCGCATTTCCTCTGTGGTCTTCGTGGAGACAAAATCCTTGCCGGCGCGGATCTGCCAACCACCACCCATGGCTT
>Ga0126331_1000221_pt1 | contig 22602 bp, 18 predicted proteins | sample InaspJWI98metaG_FD_96379 | JGI IMG/M metagenome (GOLD analysis project Ga0126331, IMG submission 96379) | Marine gutless worms symbiont microbial communities from Oahu, Hawaii - Inanidrilus sp. 2 OAHU.JWI-98 metaG | ecosystem: Host-associated > Annelida > Digestive system > Unclassified | place... | reverse complement strand
ATTATCCTGGTTCATGGGTGGTGTATCCTTTCCTTTTTAGTGTGGCCGGTTGACTGCTGCTAACAATCTACCGGTGGATACACCGCCTTTTCCTTTAAACACAACTTTTAAATATAACTCGTATGTTATTCGAAAATACTGTCTGTATACCAACACATGAAACGGCTATCCATTATCCCGAGCCGCAAAGAGTAACCAAAGAAGACATTAAACCATCACTGCGTGTGGATGATTATCTAATCGCTATAGGCTGTACCGACATCCAAGCCGATTAACCGGTACCTTCGCAAAACTAGTTTTCGATACTTTGATAGCAACACGCTTTATATAAAGAATAGGTCCTTATCCATTTCAATCAGTGCGGCGTCAATAGCCATAGTGTCACCATGCGTCCCGGTGCAACGGACATTTCAAATTAAAAAATATATAGCGTTTGCGTCAAGCCATCAACGTCACGATGGTCCGGAAAATGTCGTAAAACCACCGGTATCGGAACGTTATTATGACAAACGCTATAGGTATAAGGAATCTCTCAATTTCTCCTAAGCCCATTAGTGATAAGAGTTTACAACTACAAATCATATTGGTCCATGCTGCGAAACTATAAATGAAAAAGTCCACATAAATCATGAATGGCTAATCCGTAGATACGCGTATGAAGGATTATAAACTTACTTTCCTTTTGATGATGTCTTTGACGGTTCCTTTGATGGTGGTAGGACAAGATTTATACACTTGATCCCGATAGATGTTTAGTGCAGATGCGTCTTTTGAACGCTCTGACTCTAGCAACCGAAGTCAAAATCTGGAACCAACGAATCGTATGTCAAGAAATCTGATTCGAAGACGGAAGTTTTATCCATTAATCCTGGATTTCCGATCTATGAGGTAGTTTTTCCCTTGACTACCGAAGACCACATAGATGTTCAGCTTCTATCAAATACGTATAACGTCGAACCTGAAGGAACGTAGAATCCTTCTAATGGGATGGATTTGCTGCTTGGCCTCAAATTGATACGACCACGACTTCGTTTCTTTTGGATTCTGGGACTTCATAAAAAAAACAATAGTTAACGAGATAGGAATCTCCTTCCCTTTGTTTTGAAAGGGGAGGACCCGATAACCACTCCTACAAATGTTCTCCTTGTTCATTCGAATGAAGACATTCACCGCGCGCGTCACGGCTGGTGTATCGGAATTCGCATAGTCATCCCCAATAATGATACCCCCAGGCTTCAATCGTTTGAACCAGTGATGGAGATCCCATAAGGCTGCAGGATACCGATGATCACCATCTATTATGATCAAATCCCACACTCTCGTAGAGCTTTCAGCATAAAACTCATGACTGCAGCAGCGAATCAACTCGTATCCCGATTCATCGAACACTCTTTTCGCCTCAACCCAGACTTCATTAGCCTCTCCTTTATCCTTCCAATATGCACCCGTGTACGAATCACGTTCATCTCCAAGGTAGGGATCGATACCGATGTAAGTCCCGACTTGAACATCAGTTCGCTTCAGCAAGCCGCGTAATAGTGTTGCTCGGAAAACACCAATCTCAAGGATGTCGAGCGGCTGGCCTGCAATCTCCGCATCTGCAACAATATCCCAATACGTCGTTGCTCTATCAGGGAATTGTGAAGCAGGCAGATTCCATAAATTGTCTGCACTGGTTTGTGTACTCATAGATCTCATCTTACTTCATCTGTCTGTCGTTAGCCGAACATTAATATTAGACGGAAAATTATTCACCTATTTGAAATACTATCACAACTTTAGCCAAAGCTGCAATATTTCATGGGATATTTAAGGGAGGAAAACTGCTTTGGCTCCCAGCCCCCTTGTTGAACTATCATTCCGTAGGCTTTCTGTTATAATACCATCGGCTGAGTTGTCGAGCATGGATATTATTCAACTCAAGCTCGTACCTGTGTTTCTCGCATAGGCCTCAGCGTCTCGGCGTTTTAAATAATGTCAAATTGTGTAACCTTTCAAGCTCATACATTGACAGAGCCCTGGTTACTTGATCATCATATTTAGGAAGCTCGACCCCGCTGCAGGGACTCTCCCCGGAATTATGCTTTCTTTTGATAGACCAGTTATAAACTCGTCTGATTAATGAGTAGATCCGATGCCTGGCCGCTGGAGCATACTCTTTCATCTGGTCAAGAATGCTCTCGATTTTCCCTGCAGTAACCTTGTTCATTTTCAGGCCGATAATGCGGGGCTTGATGTGTTTTCCCACCGTTGTTGGTCATCCTTCCATCTGGACTTATTGGTCCTGCCCAATTGATGAACTTATTAAAAGCCACATCGATGGTCGGCGCTGACCATATATTAGATACCTCTCCTTCTATTGCCTGGGTTTTAACTTGGCTTCAACGCTCCGGGCCATTGGTAAGGTATCAACAATTCTGGAATTCCATTTGCCCTTTGAGTTATTGACTCGGACTCGGAAGCGTCGATTATTTTGGAGGTTATTTCCGCATTGACAAATTCTTTTGGAGAGCTTATAGGTACGCTTGCATTCAGGACAGTTGGAATTGATTGACATGAGACTTATCCTTTCTGATATAAAAACAGACTCGAAAAAGAGGGACCATCGGATGGAATCCTTATATCAGAATGTCAACTGTTTTGGAGGTATTTTGGAAAACATAGAATTAATAACTTACTGATTTATTTTAAGGAAGTGCGCAGCTCACTGGTGGGGCTCCCGGACTTCAAATCCGGTGTGGGGCGCTAAAACCGTCCCGGGTGGGTTCGATTCCCATGCACTTCCGCCAACTATCTACAGCGATTGATCATTTCCGGCAAGTTAAGCGCTATCTTCAAACCGGTCAAGTAATAGCAAGTAATAGCGAGTTATTGCACAGCCCACTTTCAACAGCTACTCCCGGCTTCTGTCAGAGCCTCATTGATCGTCTCAAGAAAACGCGCCTCCTTCCCTTTGTATTTCTTATGTCGCGCTAAATTCCAGTATGCGATAGATACAGGAAATTTTCTTTTGAAATTATGTGTCAATTTGATGTACAGAAGTTAAAAAGAATTCTAAAAGTTTAAGAAATCATCGATTTGTCTCCGGGATGATTTAAACCTGTCAATGTAATGGATAACAAGTACCTATGCTGAAAAATACTACCGCATACAGAAAAACAAAACGTTTTCTAAAACAGATCATCGGCGAAGATGTGTGGACGCGCGTTCAATTTCGTTGCGAAAAAAAATTATTTGGCGACTGGTGCATTTGCCCGGTTGGCATCTCAACAGATAGTATCGTATATTCATTCGGCGTTGGCGATGACATTTCGTTTGATCAAGCTTTGATTGGCCGATACGGCTTGAGTGTTTTTGCCTTCGACCCGACGCCGAACGCTGTTGAATGGGTGAAAAGCCAAAATACTGCCGTAAAATTTCATTTTTATCCCTACGGACTATCAGACTATGACGGCACTCTGAAACTATTTCCCAGGGTAACGAGAAAAGGAAAGTCGAAAGAAATGTTTACGATGGTGAACGAAGGCAACTTAGATGAAGAAGCCGTCGAACTGCCCGTGCATCGGTTAAAACTATCCAGCGCATGTTAAACCAAAACCATATCGATATTCTGAAAATCGACATCGAAGCTGCGGGATACAGTGTCATTGATGATATCATCGAGTGCGGCATCAACGCATATCAAATATTGGTAGAGTTTCACCATCGATTTAAAAATGTCGATAAAAGAAAGACCCTCGATGCCATAAGCAAATTAAACCAGGCTGGGTACTTTATCTTTTTCATTTCCGAGCTCGGTAGAGAATATTCATTTATCAATAAATCGTTGTGCCTGGAAAAAACCATGAGCAATTGAAACACCGAGGTGCTGTAGCATTGAATCCACGTTTCAGGACGTGGGTTTTACAAAATGCAATAAACACAATACAGCCCCCCAAAATATGGCTCCTACTCAAGCGCATCATCCAAACAGCATCGCGCATTTGTTCGATGCGCTAACTTTGCCGCCCCACTCCCTTCAGCTGATTATGTCATCCGCAATAACCCTTGCAGCTAACAACGCTTTCGCTTTATAATTAGATCATGCAAGCAAAGCTGTATCGGCCATGATTGATACGGCCAAATTTTTGTGATCGGTTGCAATCGTCGAAATGAAACTACCTGAAATCCCAAAATTATTACTCGTTTACCCGCCCATTACAAAATTTGAACGTTACAGTTCCGCCATCGGTGCCAGTGGTGGCCGGCAAATACCGCTTGGCATCTACTATTTGGCCGCATATATTCGCAAGCATGGTTACGCGACCGATGTGGTCGATGCCGAGGCCTTCGATTTCGACAACCAGAAAATTATCCGGTTTATACAGTCGCACCATTTCAATATACTGGGAATCTCTGCCACCACCGTGGCTTTTCACCGCGCGTTGAAATTGGCCGAAAAAGTCAAGGCGGCGGTGCCCAAAACAATTGTCATCATCGGTGGCCCCCATGTCTCCAGCCAGCCGCAACATCCGCTGCAGTTCGGCGCGTTCGACTATGCAGTTCGCAACGAAGGTGAACAAACACTTCTGGACCTGCTGCGATCCTTTCAAGATAGGGAAGAGGTGGGGCATATTCCAGGCTTGGTCTTCAGAAAGGAAAATGAAATAAGCGTCAATCCAAAACGTGAATATTTTGCCGAACTTGACGCGCTGCCCTTTCCGGCCTATGATCTGATTCCCGACATGACCCGGTATACACCCCCGCCCTGCAATTATAAAAAATCCCCGGTCGCCAACATCATCACTTCCCGCGGCTGCCCGCATCTTTGCACTTTCTGTGACAACAACACCTTCGGAAGGAAGGTGCGATACCGGAGCGCAGAGAATATTGCGGCCGAAATCGAATTTCTGATGAACAATCACGGTGTCAAAGAGATCGCCTTTGTAGATGACACCTTTACCCTTCAGAAAAAACGCATTTATGACCTGTTTGCGTTAACCCGCGCCAAAGGTCTGCGCTTTCCCTGGACCTGCATGGCGCATGTCAACACGGTCGATGAACAGCTGCTACAATTCATGAATGACAATGGATGCTGGCATATTTCATTTGGCATTGAGAGCGGCAATACCGAGATACTGAAGATCATCCGCAAGAACATCAGTCTGCAAGCTATCGAGGATGTCATTACCATTTGCCGGCGCATCGGCATTCTTACCAAGGGTTTTTTTATCGTTGGTCACCCCAAGGAAACGGCTGAGACGATAGACGATTCCATCAAACTGGCGACTCGGTTGAAACTCGATGATGTGGTTGTGACCATCAATACGCCCATACCCGGTTCAGAACAGTACAGGCAGGCAGACAAATTCGGTACAATGGATATATCCAGCTGGTCAAAATTTAATTACTGGAATCCGGTTTTCGTCCCCCGGGGAATCACGCGCGACACACTGCTGGCGAAACATAAGCAATTTTATCGCAAGTTTTATATCCGACCGCATATCATCTGGCGTTACATAAAGAGTTTTTGCAGTACCACCGGAATTCAACGTATGTTGAACATCCTTTCTTCTTCACGATTTCTAATACCTTCCTGGCCAAGCCGCGGTAAACCCTAACGTTGCAAAAGTCGGACGGAATGTGAGGCGAATATCGACTCACTGGAGATGATACCCATAAATGAAAAAATTGCAGGGCGCCACCGTCAAGATTATTCTCTGGATTATTATAAGCCGGAAGACCGGCTTTGGTTGGAGACACAGGATTCTTTACACCGGTATTGATCGATCAGCTGTTCATCGGTTTCGAGTTGAATCGGTTCTTTCGGGATATTGTTGATGTCCAGGACGGCACTGTGAAGCAGAAGTTGAAACCCGAGCAGCAAGGGCACGGCCGAGAGCATAATCGTGCCGGTCGGCGCGGCTGTCCCGGTGGAAACACTATTGATCCAGTGATAGGCCCCAAAAATAAATCCAAAGGAAAAAAGGCCGAAACCGGAAAGGAAAAAAACGGAGAAGGCCGAAAAGTCGAAAATAAAATATCGCCAGAATATTCTTTTACAAAACGCCCGCAGCAAAAAGAAAGCAAAAGGCAGAATCGATTTCAGCGGATTTAATTGGCTCACTTCAGCGCCGTATTTTGCTTTCATCTCAACATCGGCAACGACCGCATTTATTCGGTAGAGGTTAATTAGCATGTCCGTTTCCAGCAAGTATCCCTTGCTCAATCTATCTATATCGATCATATTCAGCGCTCTGGCGCTGATAGCGGTGTAGCCGTTGGTTGGATCCAATATGTTCCAGTAGCCCGATGCAATTTTTGTCAGGAAAGAAAGACCGATATTGCCAATAAGTCTGAGCAGCGGCATCTGATGAATGACATGCGTATCGCGAAAACGAACCCCTTTGGTATAATCGGCGCGGGCAAGCAGAATCGGCTGGACCAACCGATTCATTTGCTGCAAGTCCATTTGGCCGTCGCCGTCTAACTTAACGATGATATCCGCACCGAGCGTGATCGCTTTTTTATATCCGCTGACCACACTGCCGCCCACACCGATATTTGATCCGTGATCAATGAGTATCACGCGCGGATCGGAAACCCCCAGGATGCGCTCCCTTGAATGATCTGTACTCGCATCGTTAATAACAATGATATGTTTTACAAAATCCGGGATTTCGCCTATCACATCGGCAATAAAATCTTCTTCATTGTAAACCGGAATAATACAAGCGATTATAGGGGCCATATTTCTGTAGTCGGAAAAATACCGGCAAGCATAGTGTAACGTCTAATTTTTTTTCAAAAAACCTGTCGATGATACGCACGGCCGTGCATGCGATGGATATCCGTCGGCTCGAAGAATTGGGCGCTATTTCTATAACATATTGAGAATACTATCATATCGCCTCAGGATTGTCAAAACCAATCATCGCTGTCGAATCCTGTCCAGGCAACAGGTATAACTCTGAGCATTTAATAACATAACGTTTGAAAAATTTGGCCCTTCAGAGCAGTGACTAACATACTGGATGGTAACGGGACTGTTGTCCCGCTTATAGCGGGATTACGGGTTACGGGTATTCAAAGGGATGGTTTCTTTTTTTTAACGTGCAACCCGCAACCCGTAACTCGTAACATCATCTTTCGAGGTAAAGACAACATTCTGTCTGAGACCGACAACAAATTGTCGATATGAAGCTATTAAGCGTCTATATTTTTATAACGTCTTATCCGAATCCCAATAGTCGACCCCGCTGATAAACAATAACCGCCGTCAGCCATGCCACCGAAGTGCTGTAGCAGATACTGAAAAGCGTCCACTTCATGGAGCCGGTCTCGCGTCTGATGGTGGTGATCGTGGCCAGGCAGGGTAGATATAACAATACGAAAACCATCATGGAAAGTGCCGAAAGCGGGGTCATCCCTGATGATTTCAATGCCCGGCGCAGTGCTTCCGATTTTTCATCGGCATCAGCGGCATACAGTACGCCCAGAGTACTGACAACAATTTCTTTGGCCACAAATCCGGATAGAAGGGCAATGCCGCCGCGCCAGTCGACCCCCAGGGGTGCAAAAATCGGCGCCAGGGCCTTGCCGAGACGGCCCATAAAAGATTTTTCGGTTCTCTCGGCCCGCCGTGCCCTCATCAGCAGTGCCAGTTCATTTTCTTTTTCCTCCTCAAGTGCTGTTTTAGCGGTTCCGTCCGCCTTATGGATTAAGGTGTCGTAAGTCGTTTGGATCTTTTCATTCTCGGAGGGATAATCGACAGAATATTCGATGTTGCGCGGAAAAGATGACAGACACCAGATCAGGATCGAACCGATAAGTATGACACCTCCCATTTTCCTGAGAAATATTTTGCTGCGGTCCCACATGTGAATCACAAGACTTTTCAACATCGGCACGCGATACGGCGGCAGTTCCATCACAAAGGGTGCATCGACCCCTTTTAGCAGCGTCGATCGAAAAATCCGGCCAGTGATCATGGAGAGCATGATACCCAGCAGATAGACCGCAAAAATGACGGTTCCGGCCCGGGCGCCGAAAAAAGTACCGGCCAGGGCAATATAGACGGGCAGCTTGGCCGAGCATGACATAAACGGCGTGATCAAAATGGTAAGGATGCGATCCTTCTCACTTTCAAGGGTGCGGGTGGCCATTATGGCGGGTACGTTGCAGCCGAATCCCATCAGCATTGGAATAAAAGATTTCCCATGCAATCCGATAAGATGCATGATCTTGTCCATCAGAAAGGCCGAGCGCGACATATAGCCCGTATCCTCAAACAGCGCGATGCAGAAGAACAAGATCAGAATGTTGGGCAGGAAAATAATCACGCTGCCGACACCGGCAATTATTCCGTCCAGGAGTAGATCCTTCAGCAAGCTGTCCGGCAGCGAACCGGCAACAGCGGCTGAAAGCCAGCCGACGAGAGCATCGATCAATGCCATCGGATATTCTCCGACGGTAAAGGTTAATTGAAACATGGCCCAGATAAAAAAAATAAAAATCGGAAATCCGACGAACCGGTTGGTCAAAACCAAATCAACGTTGCGGGAAATGTCGATACGCTGCAGGGTTGTGGAGGTGTGGACTTCTTTAACGATCCCGGCAATAAAGCCATAGCGCTCATCGGTCATGATAATTTCCGGTTCGTCGTCGAAACGATCCGTCAGGTGCCGGCGCAATGCGCCGGTCTCCGCCAGGATTGCGCCGCCCGCGTCAGGTGTTTTTTCAACTAGGCGCTCCTTGACGATTGTGTCGTCTTCCAGAAGCTTTATGGCAGTCCATCGCAGGTTGTAGGGCAGCTGCCCGTCGGTATTGTCTTCGATATACTGCTGAAGCTTGTAGATGGCGCTTTCGATATCTTTACTGTATTTCACCCTGCGCTGCTGACGACCGGAAATATCCGACTCCGCCAGCTCGATGGCCATTTGCAGCAAGGTATCGATCCCTTCATTTTTGTTACCGACGGTAAATGTCACCGGGACGTCTAGAAGCTCGGACAATTTCCGGGTATCGATTTTACTGCCCCGCATCCGGGCCAGGTCGGCCATGTTCAAGGCAAAAATTACTTTGCAGTCGAGTTCTCGGAGCTGGGTGGCAAGATAAAGACTGCGCTCGAGGTTGGAAGCATCGATAATATCGATGACCACATCCGGTGTTTCATCGAGGATAAAGTTGCGGGCGACGATCTCTTCGATGGAGAATGGGGTGAGGCTGTAAGTTCCGGGTAGATCGACGATTCTTAAATCATATCCGCCTCGATTGATGCGGCCTTCTTTTTTCTCAACGGTCACGCCCGGCCAGTTCCCGACTTTTTGCCGGGTGCCGGTGATATTGTTGAAGATTGTTGTTTTTCCTGAATTAGGATTGCCGGCCAGAGCGATCGTCAGGCGCTTGGAGTGCATCGAGGTGATCCTATCTTACGTTGGCAACCGTTATCTGGGTGGCTTCACTCACACGAAGCGATACATGGTATCCTTTGACAATCAATTCAAGCGGATCTTTCAAGGGTGCATATTTTTCCACATACACTTCGGCACCCTTGACAATTCCCATCTCCAGTATTCGACGCCGCACCGCGCCGTTGCCCCCGATTCGATCAATGGTAGCGGTCTGACCCTCTCTCATTTCACTCAAAACCATTCATTCATCTCCTTCATGCCTTCGAAACGTCTGAATTTAATGTTAGTGGCATGTAATGTCAATAAAAGGAATGGCAAAATTAAAAGCGGTGAAAATGTTCTTTATTTTATCGAAGCCGATGCCGACCCATTGCCGACTTCGAGAAGGTCTAAATTCACTTTAGCTTACGATCCGCTCGAGACGGGCCACCGATTCAATGTGATGCGTATGCGGAAACATGTCCACTGGTTGCACCTCCAAGATTCGGTATGCGTCTTTCATCAGGGCCACATCGCGGGCCATGGTGGCGGGATTGCAGGAAACATAGACGATTTTCGGCGGCATCATTTCCAGCACCAGCTTTACAACCTTTTTATGCATGCCCGCCCGGGGCAGATCGATGATGAGCACATCGGGTTTGGATGAAATGCGCGGCAGGCATTCGATAATATCGCCTTGAACGAAGCGGCAATTGGATATACCGTTGCGGCGGCAATTTTGCAGGGCATCTTTGAACGCACTTTCGACTATTTCGATGCCGACCACCTCTTTGGCCGCAGACGCAAGCCAGATGGCTATGGTGCCGGTACCGCTGTAAAGGTCGACAACCCGCTGACTTCCGGTCAATCCGGCATATTTTTTAACTTGACTGTAAAGTTGCTCCGCCCCGGCAGTATTGGTCTGGAAAAACGAGTTGGCTGATATTTCAAATTCGAATGGTCCGATCTTATCTCGAATGGCGGGCGCACCGCTCAAACGGATTTCGTATTCACCGACGGCAATTCCGGCTTTTCTGGCGGTGATGTTGTTCATCACGGAGACGACTTGGGGATAGTTTGCCCTCAGCCGGTCCGCCAGCTGCCGCAGTAGGTTTTTATTTTCACCGGCGGTGATAATGTTCACCATCCATTTATCGTAGGCTACCGAATACCTCAACATCAGAAAGCGCCAGAAACCGATATGGCTCCGCAGACCGTAGGCCGCAAGACCGGTCTCTTTCATGAAATCTCTGACATCGCCGAGGATGGCGTTGCCAAGATCCGGTTGCAAAAGGCAGGCCCGGGTATCCAGAACCTTGTAAAAGGTTCCGGGCACGTGCAGGCCAAGAGCAAAGCCGGTGTCGACGTTTTCACGACCCATCTCTTCGGGCATCAGCCATCTGCGGTCGGAACAGGTAAACTCCATTTTGTTGCGGTATCCGAATATGCGCTGTGAAGGAAGAACGGCATGCACGCTGACATCGTCGATACCGCCGATATGTGCCAGGGATTGGACGACATGCTGTTGTTTGTATTCGATCTGTTTCTCATAATCCAAAAACTGCCATTTGCACCCGCCACACACACCGCTGTAAGGACAAGGCGGATCGACTCTGTATGGTGAGGGCGACAGAATTTCGATCGATCGTGCTTCGGCGTAATTTTTACGTTTGCGGACGATGCGCACCCGCGCGCGATCCAGCGGCGCAACCTGGTCGACAAACACGGCCAGACCGTTGACCTTTGCCAAACCCCTGCCGCCGAAAGCGATGTCTGCGATTTCAAGTTCAAGTATCTGACCCTTTTTTAATTCCATCTCGGTGCTCCAATCGTACTGATTCTATAAACCAGCTATGGCTGAATTGAAAGTGACAAAGTACAAAATATGTTTATTTTTTCGGTGATAAATAAACATTTGAAGTTAAGGTAAAATATGGTTACAATAAAGTCGGATTCGCCTTGCAAGAAGATCTCTTTCTTCTCTGACGGGTACCAACTCAAAGGAACCCTTCATCTGCCGACTGATGCATGCCCGCCTGTTGTCACCGGGTCACACGGTCTTCTGAGCAGCAGTGAGTCACCCAAGCAGCATGAACTGGCAAATCGCTGCAGTGATATCGGCATTGCGTTTTTCCGATTTGATCATCGCGGATGCGGTAAAAGCCAGGGATACTTCCCGGAAGTGACGTCGCTGAATACCCGGGCTCACGACCTGATATGTGCCGTTAACACGATTCGTGCCCGCAAGGATACCGGAGACCGATTGGGTCTTTTCGGAAGCAGTATGGGCGGTGCGGCGTGTTTATCCATGGCACGGCAAGCCGGTATTGATGCCCTCGTGACGTTCGCGGCACCGATTCGCAGTCAAACCATCAATCGATCGCACGCCCGAATCAATGATCCAAAGCGCAATATCGCCGATAGCGGATACTCCGCAGCGCAATTCGATATTGGGGACAAACTGCAACGTATTGAGAATATTCTGATATTCCACGGTGACGCCGATGAAGTCGTTCCGTATGCCAGTGCTCTGGAAATTTTCGAAATGGCCGGCGAACCAAAACGATTGATTCGGCAAAAACAGGGGGACCATCTGATGAGCTGCAAGGTGCACCAGAAAGAGTTCATCCGCGAAACGGTGCAATGGTTCAAATCCGCACTGTTATAAGTCCGGCCAATACCCGGATAGAGCAAATGAGACCCGGCAGGCACCACGTCCGGCTGCTTTTACTGCTTCCCGTTGAATAAAATAAGGAGTTGCTATGGCTGACGAGCATTCAAAAAAATTCCTCCAAAGAGCCTTTGTAAAAACGGTTCTGCGCAGGACCTTTGCCCTGCTGGCGCTTGCGGGAGTGGTTTACGGGCTCACCGCGGTAATCTACGCCACACGCACGATCTACAAAGTAAAAAGGAACTACGCGATGGTGCTCGAGCGATTCGCCGGAGACCGCGAAGCCGTAACCGAAGTTGGATGGCATGTAAGGCTGCCGTATTTCACCCGAATCGAGCAGGAGGTGACGCTGATGAATCAGCGCCTCTTGTTGGGAGGGACGATCGAACCGATGCGGATTATTTCCAAGGAGAACGTGGCCCTGTGGACTTCTGCCGTCCTGACTTATCGCATCCTCAGCCTCAACACCTGGGCCATAGAAAATCTTGATCCCATGGGCCTGCTTCAGGGGGATTACGACGGCATCGTAAAGGATATCCTCCAGGCCCAGCAAGTCAATCAGCTGGTAAGCGATAGAGAAGCGATTAAAGAAAAGATTTTTCAGGCACTCAAATCACGCCCCATCAATGAAGGCGGGCCGACCCTGGAACAAAAATATGGTATCGAGATAGTCAGTTTCGTCCTGAAAGAAACGCGGTTCGGCGACAAGCTGGTCGAAGCCACCGAAGAAAAAAAACGACGCGAACTGATCGCCGAAGCTGAAAACTACGCTGCGGATCAGGAGGCCAGTCGTATCCGCAAACTGTATGCGGCGTATCTGGAAAGTATTCAATCATTGCAAAAGGCCATCGGTCGCCCGGACGGCACGACCGATGTTCCCCTTTTCCAGTTTTTGACCCAGCAAAAATGGGCAACGGCCTACGAAAAAAACCAGGGCAGCCAGCAAACAATTGTCATCCAGAATACCCAAGGTTCGCCGGCTTTGACCCTGCCGGCTGCCAGCGCCACCGAAAAAACAAATGGCGATGGGGAGAGACAAAATGCCCCGTAAGCTTACCAAAGAAGTAAAATACGTGCGCCTTCCCGAACAGCGCATCCGGGAAATCCAGGATCTGGTAGTATCCTGGCCCCACGAGACCATGGCATTCATGCGCGCGCGTCTGAACCAGTATAAACCCCCTTCAGATCTGGCCAACAGCCTGCTCGATTTTTTGCTCTCGCTGTTTATGAGCGCTCCGAAAAAGAAATTCGACGTATTAAAGGATCCGGATATCTTAACCGACTGGCAGAAGCGGTTTGAAATATCCGGACAGACGAATCCTCAGGAAGCCTGGAACAAAATCCTCGAAAAGGAAGTAACGGCCAAAGACTACGCTTATCTGCTTTCATTGCTCGACAAGGAGTTGACGGATGTTCACATTCCCGATGAGCTGCGCCGACTTTTTGAAAAAATATACCGGGCTCATATCCGCAAAGAATATGTTTCCGATCCGTCGGTTCCCAAAGCGCCGCTGCTTCTATTCGTTGGGCCGAGCGGCAGTGGTAAAACATCCACCATTACCCATGCTATCGAGCGGGTGATTTTTGCCAACGATGTGCTACCGGAAGTAGATCTGAAACAGAAAAAAGAAGAAATGCTGGCCGGCGAGCCTTTCTGGAAAACCATCGAGGAAATCGACCCGACCCTTTCGATGGAAATAGCCAGAAGCAAAAAAATAAAACTCTACAAACACCTCACCCGCCTGCCTATCATTCGGACCCTATTCAAAAAAAGAATCGGAAAAAGTCTTTCGGAACTGCAGGAGCAAGGTATCCTGGTTGATTATTCGATGGTTACGCCCAACGACTTTCAGACTGCCCTGGCCGGAGAACCCGGGAATTATTTTAAAAAAGCGCTTGGTGATCCGCGAAAAATATCCATCCGGCATGTCGAAGAAGCCCACAGTGCGTTCGGCAAAGCAAACGGCAGAGATAGCGGAATTGAAAGACAGCAACGAACCTTGATCGACACTTCGAATATCGTCATCGATGAAATCATTAATGGCCGGCGCGATTGTCTGCTGATCGCCACCACCGATCAGCCCGAACGATTCGATCCGGCGATTTACCGGCGCTTCGTCGAAAAAGGTCGAATCATTAATATGGCCGATTACTGGAAAGACCTGGAAAATCTAAAAGAAGTGGTGCGTCTGGAACTCTTGCGGCACGATATCCGGGTGAGCAGCACCCTGGACAGCCGCTGTCACGTAAACACCGTCTGTCTTGATCCCGAAGCCCAGAATAAAGCGGTTGAGAAGCTTTACACCATCTTTGAAGAAAGGACTCTTAAAATCATTCCGTCATATGTTCGCAAGCTCATCGATTCTGTCATCGAGATAAAAGGCGATTTCGCTCCCGGGTACCTGGATGATTCACTGCTGGTGCGCCAAGCCTTTGAACTTGTGGCCAAAAACTCATACGGTGATCTTTTCGGTAAAGTCGTCGAGCGTATGGATCGCCATGTGAAATGGGAGGAGTATGTCGGCGATGTCAAGGATGTTTTTTCGGAAATGGCCAATAACAGCCTATATTACGGTGTCAGCGAAGAAAAGGGAGTGGTTCTGAACGGACCGCCCGGCAGCGGCAAAACTTTTCTGGTTCGAACCTGGCTGAGTGAAAACGGCGATATTCACGACATTTCCGCCAGCCCAAGCACTTTGCAGGATCCGATCAATCCCATCGACGGTGCCATCGACAACCTGGAAAAAGTGTACGATATCGCCAAAATGATCGCACCCACCGTCGTTTTTTTCGACGAAGGGGATTCGCTGGCACCCAAGCGCAGTCCTTCCGGTGGGAACCTTTCGGACAAGTTGACCAACAAACTTTTGAACATTATTGACGGCGAGGTGCCGCTCAACCGAGTCTTTACGGTTCTGACCACCAACCGGCTCGATATACTCGATCCGGCCCTGATTCGCTCCAAACGTTTGAAAGTCATGGAAGTTTCAGGACATCTGCGGAAAAAGGATATCACCGGCATTATCGGACAGGTCCTTAAGGATGTTCCCCTGGCCGACGGTCTGGAAGCAGAACAGATATTAGACGTTTCCCAGGGTATCTGCAATACACCGGCAGATTACGCCGCGTTTGTGGAAAAAGCCTGTTCCCTGCGCAATACTGAATACGAAGTGCTTCTCAGGTTGCGCAATCTGTCGAAGGGTACCCGGGATCTTATGATCAATTTTGTCAAGTTTAATTTCAAAACCCTGGTCGGAATTCTGGATGCCGTTAACGCACCCCAGAATATTAAAGCCGCAGTAAGAGAAGACCCGATCGGCTTTCTCACTCATTATGATGATATCATTGACCTGTCGGATTCGATTGAGGATGTTAAAGAATACCCTCTGATGCCGTCACACCTGCAGTCGGCCCGTCTAGAGATATCTCAAAGTCCGGTTAAAAAAGGTAAAGTGCAGCTGGATGAATTCCTGGAAGCGGAACTCAGCCAGGAACCGCAGGTGGGATTTATCATCGGCGTCGGTGCCAATGATGTTGCCGGCATGCTTCTGCCGATTGCAACCAGCCTGACCTATAATCTGGGCCCGGAGAAGGTCATTGTAACCGGTGCGGTGTCCACATCCGCCCCGGGGGCCGCCGAACTGGATATGGCCGTTAAAATGACGCAGCAGTCGGCCCAGGAAGCCCTGACCATGGTCAAGAACTATCTTCAGGATCTGGATCCCAAAGTCAGCATGTCACGCCTGCTCGGAGACTTCTTAGATCACTATACCATCCACCATCAGCTCCTTTCGGCCTCTTACAATGTTGGTGGTCCGTCTGCCGGATACGCGCTGGCCTTGAACACCTTATCGGCGCTGCTGCTGATTCCGGTTTATAACGATTTCGGCATAACCGGTGCGCCCTGGACCAAGGGCGTCAAAAAAGGTGAAGTGGGCGGTTCGGTGATCATCGGCGGTCATAAGAAAAAAGCTCAGAAAGTCTTGATGCATTTAAGACGGATGTACATGCCGCTGCAGAATTATAAAGACCTGGAGCATGAGTTTCTTGATAATTATTGGTCCCAGGAAAAAGACATCCTGGGAGTGACCCATTTTGGCGATCTGGTCTCTGAAGTGATGTATCTCTATCCCGATTGTGAAAAAATTCTGCTCGACCTTATCGATATGCGGATCGACTATAAAAGAAAAAAATACCGCGGCAACAAACCACCAGAAGAAGTAAAAACAAGAATTTTGGGAAGCAAAGAAATCTTGAAAAACCAGATGGAAGAAGAAATTCTTTCCCGGCTAAATGCATTGCGCCGTTATCTGCGCACCCCGGCCCGCGATCCGCACCTCTCGATGGAAGAAATTTTCAGAAAAAGAAAAAATAGAAGACTGAAAAGCTTCAAGCCGCTAATCGATTATGTGAAACGGCAAAAAAGACGTCTGGGAAAAGATCAAGTTCGAAGATGATGGGATTCACCCTATAGTTGCATTAGTTTTCGGCGCAGCAGATCAAGCGCCGCTATGGCGAATATTCTTTTGTTCATGGCACGATTATCAAACGGAAAATAAAAGCGCTTGCCGAATGCGCCATCCGCGCCGGCCAGCCCGATACAGACCGTCCCCACCGGTTTGGTCGCACCGCCGCCGGTGGGCCCGGCAATGCCTGTCGTCGCCAACCCGTACGCGGCACCGGAAATCCTTCTGACGCCTTCGGCCATTTCTCTGGCAGTCTCTGCGTGTACTGCACCGTTGTGCCGGAGCGTCGTTTCGGACACACCGAGAACCCGGATTTTGGCCGCATTGGCATAAGTGACGCCTGCCAACAAAAAATAATCCGAACTGCCGGAAACATTGGTCAGCAGATGTGCAATCAAACCGCCGGTGCAGCTTTCGGCCACTGCAACGGTTGAGTTTCTATGCCTGAGCAGATCACCGACGATTTCCTGCATGCTCTTGCCTTCGGTCGATAAAATCTTATCGCCGAGCTGTTGCTGAATCCATCGAACGGCATCCTGCATACCGCTCTGCAGCATTGATGCGTCTTTTGCGCGAGCGCTGAGCCGGAGGTGAATCTCAGGAAACACGGTGCGCAGTCCCAGCCTTATACCGGCAAAGCGTTGCTGAAATCCGGTCAATTGCTCACCGGTTGCTGCTTCGGTTAACCCGAAGGTTGTAATTTGAGTGACCGACGATATCTCTTGGACCCTGCCGCGCAACCGCCTGAGATAAGGCAATACCGAATCTGCAAGCATATCTCGCATTTCGTGCGGCACATCCGGAAGGAAGAAAAAGGTACAGCGGTCAATTTTCAATCTGAAACCGGGGGCTGTGCCGATGGGATTCGGTATACATGCCGCCCCAACCGGAAGCAACGCCTGTTTCCGATCGGCGTCACTGAAGAGGCGGTCTCTATTTTCAAAAAACGCCGTTACGGACGCCAGGGCTTTCTCATCCAACACCAGATCCACGTCAAGCGCTTTGGCAGCTGCCTCGGCCGTAAGGTCATCCGCTGTGGGGCCAAGACCGCCGGTCACCACCGCGATATCTGCACGTTGGCCGATCTCCTTCAGCACCGACACCAGGGCCTGTAAATCATCTCCGACACAGCTATGCCGTGTCACTTCGACGGCGGATTCCTCCAGCTCCTGAGCGATGTGGGCCGCATTGCTGTCCACAACCGCACCGGTACGGATCTCGTCTCCGGTTGCGAGTATCTCGGCTTGCATGGCTTGCTCCAGGTTGCGGGTTACGGGTTGCGAGTTACGGGTTGCGGGTTGCGAGTTAAGATTCAATTTTATTAACTTAACGATATTTATTATCCCTGTGGGAGCGGCTTCCAACCGCGATTAAGACTTTAAAAGGCATATTTTCGTGATTGGCCCGCGACGAGCTCAGTCGAGTCGAAGCCACTCCCACGAGAAGTTGATGTAAAGTAATTTAACGACATTGAGTCAAAATGAACACTCATTGCATAACGCGTAACGCGCAACACGCAACCCGTAACCCGCAACATCATTTTTACCCCTATTATCATTGCAGCCGCCTTGTGGGAGGGAGAAACCTTGGCTGTTCAGTGTGACAGCGTTTCTTCCGGCTGCGTTAAAACGAACATGGAAGGCTTCAAGGATACATCGGCGATGTAGCGATCAATATCCAGTTGCAGCCCGTTGCCGTCGTTGCCAGTAATTTTCAGGCGGCGCGGAACCCGGTACCCATTTATTTGCTGCATCCGTTTAAATTCAACCCGGAACCGCAGTTTGCCGCCGCCGAATATTTCCACCTTCTCCACCGCGGATTTGTCTGCCTTCAAGTAAATCTTTTCAACTACCTGCCACCATTTTTCAAGAACCAGGACGATACCGTTGTTGGCGGCGTCTTCAACCAGCACGGCTCTGGAGTGATCGAGAATCGGCGGCCGGCCGGCCAGAAGGGATATGATATCACTGGATTTAACCGGCATGGATATGAGCTTTTCCAGGCTGGCATCTTTGGAGCGGATTTTTTTAAAGGAGCGTGCTGGATCCTGCAAATCGACAAAGTACAGATAGCGTCCGTCCGTTGCAAACTTCACGACAGGCTGTCCCGAGGCAAGAACAACAATTCTAAGGCTGACCGGCACGGAACCGAGCCAGGCCACCCGTTCGTTGATCGGCGGATGCTGCGGACCCCAGATCCTGATTTTACCGATACCTTTGAAGGAATTAAGACTTTGGTTGATTTGACTGATATCCGCAAGCAGCTGTTTAGCAGCCTCTTCCGCCCTGCGGTCTTCGGGCAGCCTCCTCTGGCGCAAGTTACTGCAAGCCGACAGGCTGATGGATACCAACAGCAGGCAGGCGATTAGACATGTTCGATGGCCGGGTGTTTTCATTTTTGTTCTTTAAGGTTTCTAATTTTTTCTTCGATCGCCCTCCTGTCCTTATGCTTGTTTTCTAAAGAATGTTTATAATACTTGAGTGCATTTTCTTTGTCGTTGGTTTTCAGGTATGCATCGCCCAGATGCTCCAAAATGATCGGATAGTCAGGGACCAGTTCCGCGGCTTTTTTCAATATCGCCAGGGCTTCGGAGTATTTTCCTTTCTTATAGTACACCCAACCCAGACTGTCGGTGATGTATCCGTCGTTGGGCTTGTATTTTAAGGCTTCTTTGATCAGCCGCTCGGCTTCATCCAGATTCTGGCCAAGATCTGCGTAGGTGTAGCCGAGATAGTTAAGTGCATTGGCGTGTTTGGGATCGAGCCTGATCACGGCTCGCATTGTTTCCATCGATGTCTCTTTTTTACCCTGTTTATCGTACACCACCCCCAGACGAAAATAGAACTTGGCCTCCTCGGGATCCAGTTCAATAGCTTGTTTCAGGACGTTTTCCGCATTTTCAAAATCGCCTTTTTCTTCGTACAGCGTACCAAGGTAGTATTTAAAATCCGGATTGTCCGGACTGTTAATAATTGCCGCGTTCAGATAGTCGATGGCCTTGTCGATTTTTTTCTGTTCTTGGTAAATAAAGGCAATGTGTACGACGGTATCCGGGTAAAATCGCGATTGCGGTTTCACTTCAAGAAAGTGGGACATCGCCTTTTGATTCTCTTTGTTGCCGTAATATGCGACGCCGGCAAGGTGGTGCAGATCGGAACTGTTCGGTGCCCCGTTCAATAGTCCCTCGATGACGATGATGGCCTCCTCGTATCGATCCGGCTCGATAAAATTCCGAATGATCTTCAAGATGACATCGAAATCAGTCGTACTCCTATACCCCAATTCGTAAAACATCCTGTCGGCCTCTTGCTTGCGGCCATTATTCAGATATATAAGTCCCAGTTCGAAGGCGGCCCGGACATTTCTCGGATTTTTTGTCAGTATCTCCTCATAGACCTGAACGATCCGATCCGATTTGCCCTGGTCTTTGTAGATTCTCAACAATTCAAATCGTGGTTCAAGAAACGCCGGCTCTATTTCCAGAGCCTTTTTAAATTCCATTTCCGCCTGTCCCACATGACCCTGCTTGGAATAAATCTTACCCAAAAAAAAGTGTCCGGCATACGAATCGGGGTGGTACTGGATAAGCTGGTCAAATACTCTCTGCGCGTCGGGTATCCGTTCTTCATGCATGTAGATACCGCCGAGCAGCAGGAATATGTTCTCCTGGTTTTTATCCAGGGCAAGGACTTTTTCATAAGCCTCTTTGGCTTCATCCATATTTTTCTGGGTTTGGTTTATTTTGCCGTAAATGATCAGGGCTTCAACGTTATCCGGATTTTGGGCGAGCAGGTCTTCCACCACAGCCAATGCATTTTTGTAGTCCTTCTGCTGGCTGAACAGCAGGGATAGCTCTTTTTTCAGGTAAAACGATTCCGGTTCCAGCTCTGTCGCTTTCTTCAGGTAGTAGATCGCTTTGTCCAAGTCCCCTTTTTGCCTGGCGAGCTGGGCTTCCATATAGTAGTAATATTTATTCTCGGGTCTTGCGACGGCATACTCTCGGGGCTTATCCGGCGCCACGATTTGCTTGTCTGCCGTGCAACTGGATAGGAATGTACAGGCCGCAATGACCACGGCCAACATCCTTGAGGTTGTATTCATCGATATATTTTCCTGGAGGGAATTTAAATTTAAATAGGCTCGCATCCGAAGGTCCGTTACTCAGCTGTGCTTTCTTCCGTATACGCAGCAAAATCCGGAATTTCGCGCTTAAAGAATTCTCTCATTTTCTTTACGATGTTCTTTTCTACCTGGCGAACACGCTCGCGGGATATTCCGTAGCGATCACCGATTTCCTGCAATGTCACGGGATTATCCGAAAATATACGTAAATCAAAAATTTCTTTTTCACGGGGGGTCATTTTTTTACGAAACTCGGCAATCTTCGTATGCAAGAGCGCTTCGATTTCTTTTTTGGCCACCTTGTCTTCAATGGATTCGGTGGTAGTGCTTAAAAATTCAATCCGTTCCGTGTCTGAATCGTCTTTGAAAGGCGCATCCAGCGATAAATCCCAGCCGTCAAGTCGCTGGTCCATGTCTACGATTTCCCTTTCCGAGACCCCCAGGCGTTCAGACAATAGTTTTGGTTTGGGATCGAAACCCTGATCGATCAATTTTTGTTTTTCTTTTTTTAATTTAAAAAACAGTTTCCGCTGCCCCTGGGTCGTGCCGATTTTAACCAGCCGCCAGTTGTCCATGATAAACTTAAGGATATAGGCCTTGATCCAAAACGAAGCATAATAAGAAAACTTGACGTTTTTGTAAGGATCAAATTTACGCACCGCCTGCATCAGGCCGATGTTACCCTCCTGAATGAGATCCAGCAGATTCTGCATCCAGACTCGCTGGAATTCCAGAGCTATTTTAACCACCAGTCTCAGATTCGAGGTAACCAAAGCGTAAGCCGCTTCCCGATCGCCATCCTGTTGCACGCGAATGCCGTATTCTCTTTCCTGCTCACGTGTAAGAAGCTTATACCTGCTTATTTCAGTCAGATAGCGTTGGAGTGGATCAAACTTGACAAGCGCAGTGTCGGAGGTCCGGTCCGGAGACTTTTTTTGCTTTTTATCCAGGCCGGCGGTTTTTTTCTTTACCTGATCCCGAACCTTCTTTTTTTTTGTTTTCTGCTTTTTCGTCATCTAAACCGTTCTATTTTACAGAAATTATTCAGATTTTACCATCAAATTCTGCGATTACATTTATTGTGGACATGCTATGAAGGTTATGTTATGCAGCGATGCTACCTTCAGCTTTTCCGTGCGCCTGTAGCTCAGTCGGATAGAGCAACGGACTTCTAATCCGTAGGTCGCAGGTTCGAATCCTGCCAGGCGTACCAACTGATACCATCAATTCAGGTTCAAGCGGATTTTGCATGATTGTTAAATTCCAAGCAGTCGAAGATTTCCGCCAGTGGCTACCACCCTATCACATTTTTGTATATTTTCAATATCTAATCATCCTGCCGCCTTGGCAATCTCATGAAACTTCAGATAAATTAGTACAAACTTATCATTATTCCTTACTTTTCAATAGCTATAGATCATAATGATCTGATACGGTTACAAAATTTTTCGTATTATTACAATCGCAAGATGATTTGACGAATAAATTCGCTCGAGAACTGGGTTATGGTTTTATGGTTTGCTCGCGGATCGAACCGGCGAAATGACGGGCAGGCCACTTTAGTTTCTTTGGCTGAATAAATGCTCAAGTTTGGTCATGATCAAAAACGGCAACTCTATGACAAATTCCATGAGAAATCCAAATGTGATAAGGAAAAGGATAAATGGCAGCTTGATTAGATAAAATTCCATTTTCCGGAGAATCGTATTTGGTTGAGAACCCTCCATCGCGCCAAACCTGCAAAAAAACCATCGGGCCGAATTTATTTACCGTATCAGTTGAAATCGATCTATTACCCGCAAAATATCCGCAATTTTCCCCAACTGATCAAACCTGCGACTATCCGCTCGGTTTTATACCCGCGTTGATCGCCTACCATATGTTTCACCAAAAAACAAATGCTCAGTTACACGCAGTTGCGTTTCACTGTAACTTATGATAGTGTATGACGATGTAGTTTTTTAAATTATTT
>Ga0126331_1000219_pt1 | contig 22806 bp, 23 predicted proteins | sample InaspJWI98metaG_FD_96379 | JGI IMG/M metagenome (GOLD analysis project Ga0126331, IMG submission 96379) | Marine gutless worms symbiont microbial communities from Oahu, Hawaii - Inanidrilus sp. 2 OAHU.JWI-98 metaG | ecosystem: Host-associated > Annelida > Digestive system > Unclassified | place... | reverse complement strand
TTATGCGTATCGTCCAGCAGGCTGTAAAAACTTCAAAGATCACTTGGAAAGACGTTACCTGGGATATGGACCCCAGATCCGAGTACTTTATGCCTGCTGGAGCTTTTTAGAGAACCGAATTAAGGAATTGATAAAATCATTCAGCTCATTTTGGGAAATGATTTCACTTTTATCTGATACATCTCTAATCTGCTGAAGAAGCTTGAGTGGATGAAGAAGAAAAATTTCCAGTTCAGCAGCTATAGATTTTGCAAGAAGTTCGTTTCTATGGGTAATTTCTCTTCCTATACTGCTGCTCAGGATTTCGAGCGCTATGAACCCGACCACTATCGGTGGTATCACTGCCACGATGAAAAAATTGCGAATCAGTGTGTTTTTAAAGCTTTGAAACACTTTCATTATCCTAATTTTTCAATGCCCGTGGTTCTATTCGGCCCGTGGTTCTAATTTTTCTGTTCTTGATTTCCAAAATATAGAGCGTCCGGGCAACATCACCAAAATCATCAATGATGATAGGATTACCGTCGACGCTTTCGAAAACTTTACGCCGAATTATGGCCGCCTTTAGTTTTGCCGGATCTTCAGTTTCCGACAGGGCGCTGAAAAGTATCTGCGCTACCTCATAACCACGCTGACTTGCCGATCCTATAGGTGATCCGAAATGGTGTTCATATTCGGCCTTCAACTTAATAAAACTTTTGGAGTTAGATTCTGCATTGAATTCGGCCAAAGAGACGGCCCCCTCAACTGCATTCCCGCCGTTTTTAATAAAAGCAGGGTCTGGAAAGCCCCATTGGGAAACTATGATCTTAACTTTGGAACCAGCACTTCGTAAATGCTGAGTGATCATGGCCGCATGTATGGCATTGCTTATTATGAAAACCCCCTCAGGGTCGGCGCTGATTATCTTTTGTACAATTTTTGGTGCAGAAAAGTTGTCTTTTGAATTAAATGGCGTCGCTATCGGCGGTTGGCCTCCCAGCTCTTCAAACTCCTGCTTGAAATACCGAAACAATGATACGGTATAATTTGGATTGGAAAGATCATATACAACGGCAATAGTCTGCAACTCAAGTTTGTCAAGCGCCAAAGTTGCCAGTGAAGGTGCTTTGATATCGACAGGTGTTGTTATTCTTATAAAAAAATCATCGCTTCCCGATAAGTCTGCAGTCGATGCCGTTGGGCTGATTAACAAGCGGCGGTTATTATTCATCAGGGGAACAGAAGCTACGGTAGGTGTGCTCAGGCTATGCCCTATAATCGCAGCGACCCCGGCGTCAAGTAGTTCTTGGTCGACCCTTAGTGCCTGCTCTGGTTTCCCTTTGTCATCCTTTATAATCAGCTCTATTGGTCGGCCACCAATGCCTCCAGCCTGATTAAGCTGATTCTGAGCAAGTGTGATTCCATTTCTAACATGCACACCGAAAGTTGATGGTCGTCCGGTCAAGGTAATCGACAGCCCCACCTTAATCGGTTCTTTTTCTTGATTATACTGATGAACCCAAAAAATCAAAACGGCTATTATAATAATAAAACCTATAGAGAGAGATGAAATTTGCCGTCCAAATACTATTTTCATAGCTTATGCCCTATTTTAATCTTCCAGGGTTTTTGAGATGGTGGTTCTTGGGTAACTGATTGTTGGAAAGAATGAAATATTTTACACCAAGTAAAACTAGCATGGCGGAGACTGTAGTATTACACGATGATAAAGTGTTGCGATCTTGTTTCGATTTGAGATTGCCTATTTTTTCAATGGCGGTTCAAAATTGGTTCCATTTCTCTCATTGAAAGTAGCCCAGATTTTTTTAAGGGTTTCGGGCATCCACTCTTTACCGCTCACTATAAAGTCAGTAAAGTCGTCACCCATACTGTCGCTAACCTTTTTGGGTCGGGTCGGCTCTGTCGGCCAGATATCCTGATCCACCGCAGCCATCCTGACCCGTATGTCATCTTTAGTTACATTGAAGACCATGTAATCTGTGGCCATGGCAAGGGGGCCATCGTACGTAGCTCGCACATCGGCCAATTGCTCCGGCAATGTGTCGTGGTCATTGTAGAAATGATAACCGACAGCTAAACGGGGTTTCGTCATTGCCATGACCTTCCCAAATTGTTGGGGCGAGGTGTGCTTGATCGCTGACAGCGTCAAGGCGAAATCAGGCCGGTATTTTTGTTTGTCGTATAAAATCTGCGGTTAAGCAAAACACTCATGCACGGAAATATCGACACCCTTGGTATGTTCCAGCCACCATTTATTGGGAAAGGTATCGCTGCTGTAGGCGAACTTTAAACCATTCCATTCAAGAATGAAACTGACCGAGCCATCCAACGTATGAATCGCGGGAATAGAACGAATCGTGACCCCGTTTTCTTGATAGATGACCTTATTGACTCCTTTGTAGTCGAACTCGTAAACTTCAAGCTGCTCTCCCCGCGAATCTAATAGCCCGGCCAGGGTAGTCGCATCCCAATGGAGGTATTGTCTAAGTCCTTCCATGGCATATTTGGTGCCGAATTCAGGTGCGGTGCCGCTCGGTCCCCAAACCCGCAGAGGATACGTCCGGTTCATTTTGACGCCGCCGATCCACAAAGAGTCGATGTCGGCCATGTGGTCCATGTGCAGGTGGCCAATAAAGACTTTATCCAGATAATCCATGGGAATCTTCATGGCCGCGAGCCGCGAGGCTGAGCCTTGACCGATATCGAAGAGGAACTTATCACCGTTACCAAGTTCCACGAGAAAGCAGGCCGCCGCCTGCTTGGGACGAATGGTCGGCATACCGGTTCCAAGGGCAACTACCCGCATTTCATCGGGTGCCAGGTCTTCTGTACCGGGATAGTAAACACCACGCTCTGCGATAGCTTTAGTTGGTGAAGCTTTGCCCTGCATGGGTGCTGCATGTGCGTTGCTAATATCAACACCATGTTCAGATACCCGTCCATGATAAAGTCCAAACGAATATGCCGCCATGATAGCGAATAGGCCAACAATCAACACTGTTAAAGTTCGCATTGCCGTTCCTCCTTGCTTGGGGACACTCACTAATCAGATTATGGGCTTAGATAAGTCTGTAAGGATGGCTCTGAAGCTCAATAGTAAACTTTTTAATGAGCTGTTGGGTCTTAAGTTGTTAACTTAGCAGTTGTTTAATTTGGAAGCCATCTATTTCTCTAATCAGGTTTTAATAAGACGAGACGATTTACGGTAAATTTCAAGTGTAATTTAAGCAATAGTGACCGGAAGTCGGTTAACGATATTTGAACCGAGCAATGTTGCCATTATATTCTGCTACATCTTCACCAGCTTGCACCGATAATAAGCATATTCTTCGCCAACAATTGCTGTCTTCTATTTCATAACAGTTACTGCTTCGGTAATGGTGGTGGTTTGTATCCTTCCCACCAACCTTTCATTATCTCTTCCGAAACTTTGGCTGCGCCTGTACGTTTTGCTCTGCCCCATTCTGGGCCAGCTGGTGGCGGATAAACACGGTCCCCAACGACGGCTTCTCGCACGGTGATATTGTCTTTATTTACATTCCAGACGAAAAGATCGCTGGCTATCGTTAACGGCCCGTCATAGGTAGAGCGGATCTGTTCGGTGCTACCTTGAAGCAGTTCTGGAAGTAGTATGGCATGATAAGCTACTGCCATGCGTGGCTTGACTTCACTCATGATTTTGCCGAAGGCAGATGGGGGTGTGTGTATATAGGCTGCCACATAGGTGGCAGTTCGCATGTTGTTCCAACCGTAAAAATTATTCATTTGTTCCGGCGTATAGATACACTCATGAACCACTACATCGGCACCTTTGGCATACTTAATGAACCACTTGTTGGGCACCGAGTCCCCTCCGAACACAAAGCTCAGCCCTTTCCAATCAAGTCGATAGCTGACCGAGCCATCCAGTTTGTGAATTGCGGGAAAAGAGATAATCCGCACCCCGTTCTTTTCATATACTACCTGGCCAGGCTTTTTGTAATCGAACTCGTGTGCGATTAGTCTACCACCGGCATCGGGCCAGGCACCCGCACGACCGGTAATGTCCCATGCATAGGCCTTCTTGAGCCCTTCGACAAAAGCCTTGGTGCCCAACTCCGGCTTTGCGCCTGACGGGCCATAAATATGTAACGGGGTGTAGCGCCCGCTACCCCAGCCACCAACCCAAAGGGCATCCACATCACCGACGTGGTCAGTGTGCAAGTGGCTGAGGAACACTTTGTCAACTTTGGAGAAACGTGGCTGAATAGCAAACAGGTTTTCAACCGATCCAGTGCCGCAGTCAAACAAGAAAATATCCCCATTTCCTAGTTCTACCATAAAATTCGATGATTTTTGGGCCTTCGTCAGCGGCGTTGGCAACCCAGTACCAAGAGCGATTACACGCATCTCATCGGAAGCGAGCTTCTCGGTATTGGGGTAGTAGACTCCTTTTTGGACGCCAGTAGCCGCGCTTTCAGTTGAAAACAAAAAGGGGGTAACAAATACAGAAAAAGCCAAAAATGCAGCTATTTTAATCTGAATTTTCATCATATTGACCTCCTGTATTGAAATTACGGAATTAAAAGTTTAGCATTATTGTAGTTTTGATTTGTTATATATTTCAAAACAATATACGGGACCGTATATTATATTCAACCCCAAATTTCTAAAAGCTTATAATCGGAAATGATCAATACAAAAAAAGACTGGATCAAGGTAGGGTTCGAGATCCTAGTCAGTGAAGGTATCAGCAACGTAAAGGTAGAGCCCATGGCACGCAAACTGGGCGTGACAAAAGGCGGTTTCTACGGATATTTCCAGAATCGTGAGTCATTTTTACAGGCAATGCTCGAGGACTGGGAAGAAAAGCATAGCTCCGAGATATTTAATTACATTAACAGCCTAACCGGCAGTCTATCTGATAAATTGAAAAAACTCTTATATGCGATAGACGATATGAAATACGATGCTATTGAATTATCTATGTACCATTGGGCTACCCATAACCCACTTGCAAAAAAGGCTCTGGTGAGGGTTGTCAGGGAACGATTGGAATTTTGTACAAACTTGTTCCTTGAAGGTGGATTCTCACAGGACGAAGCGAAAAAGCGGGCCAATATAGTTCACCATTTCATGGCAGGATGCAAATCGTTCCGGCCTTTGCTCCCAACAAACGGCAGCCCGGAAAGACACGAGCAGCTTGATCATTTCCTCAAGCAAGTGATGGCATCGGTTGATTAGAACCCATCTCAAAAAAGTCTTTTGGCCCAAACTCGGCGTTGGGCGCTCGGAATAAATCCTCAAAATACCCGATGTATTCCTCCGGTTCATTCCTCACGGCCGCCTTGCACCACGTTAGGCATTAGCTTCGCGTCATTTTGAACCAAAATCCGTTTTTTGAGTTAGGTTCCAGTATTCTTATAGAAATGGTCCGGATGCATCATATTGCCAACAACATTCAATATTCCAGTAATTCCGAAATATTGCACACTTTATAAGGCCAACCACAGTCATACTGTGATTGGCCTTTAGGCTTTAGGCAGTTTTATATTACTTCAAACCATGTTTCTTGCGAAATTCCTTGAAGGCTTTATTATCGACTTCAATTGCAGGCTCCCATCTACCCTTCAGAGTTGTGATATAAATCAAATGTTATTGTTCGGGTTGGAGATATCAGGGTTTCTTTACGGAGATGGCAATCATTTCGGTGACTAAGAACACCACCTTTTCACCCACCTTTCGCTGACTCAAATCGATATCATCGCGCACGGGAAAGGTTTCAGTGTGCCCGTCCTCAAAGCGCAGTGTAGCCGTGCGCTTGGCCGGGTCAATGGCCGCGACCGTGGCGGTAACCTTTACGGTTCCGGCCACCAGGCCGCCCGGTTTGGCACCCTCAGGAGCCAACGCAACCATGGCTGCAGCCCCATCAGGCGTGGCAGCGCCTTCTTCGTCAAGATAAACAACTGTTTCTTCAGTCAAGGTGGCGGTAACAAGGTCGCCCGTTTTGATCTGGTCAAAGTTGACGACTTCCGGTCCCACCTTCACCTTGGTCTTCTTACCATTCGGTAGTAAAAGTGTCAGCTTCCGTTTGGCGGTATCAACAGCGGTAATTTTAACGCTTACCTCCATGGTATTAACGAAAACGCCACCCGGTACGCCTTCCGCTACGGCAGCGGTACTGTTCGCTGTCCCTGGAGGTGGAGGTGAGGTTGTCGTGCAAGCGATGAGAAAGCTCAACGCGGTTAAAAGCAGTGCCAAGGTGGCAAATCTGATTGGATGGAAGGCCGCAGGCCTGAGGTGCTTGTGTCTCATGGTTGTTCCCCTTTTCCATTAGGTCTGATAGAAACAGTGCTGTCCATTGTCGGTTATTGGCTCATCATCTGCTCAACCATATCCTGGAAGCCTTCCGTGGGCGCCCCGAGCGCATCGGCCATGCGGTCCATAAAGTTGAACAGGGCGGTAACGGCTACGGCTTCGAAAATTTCCTCATCTGAGCAACCCACGTCCCGCAGTCCTTCAATGGTGCCTTCATGGACCTTGTAGGCGTTTCGATTGACCGTTTCGGCAAAATTCAGCAATTGTTTTGTTTTCATATCGATCAGGTCGGACCCGTCTACGTCTGCCAGGATGCTATCAACCTCGTCTCGCGTAAAGCCTTGCGCCATGGCCATGGCGCTGTGAGCATCCACTCAGTAGGCACACGTGTTCAGTTTTGACACATGCGCGGCGATGAGTTCCTTGGTAGCCCTGGGCAGGGCGTGGTCCTCAACCATGAGGTGGTTGACATAGGTGGCAATGGGCTCGAGCAGGTCCGGGCGGATGCTCTGGGCAACAAACACTTTGGGAACCATCTCGAACATGTTGGTCAGCAGGTCGTAGGATGTTTTCAGTTGTCCCTCGGCTCCTTCGACATCGGTCGTTTTCAGCATATAGCTCATTTGATAACCTCCTCGGTAGGAATCCAGACAAGATATCACACCATAAGGCCTAATTACCGATTGTCAGTACCTGGTCCATGCGAAATTAAGGATCAAGAGCCCTCAATAACAGATTATATAATCGACCAACATAGCCACAATAAATTCTGTCAGTTTGGAGTTTTTCCTCTAAGACCGTCATCCCGGCGAAGGCCGGGATCCAGTTCAAAATCGAAAACACCTCTGGATGCCGGATCGAGTCCGGCATGACGCTAAGAACGCCCCGACTGCTCGATTAAGCTCTTGTGCCCAGATGCGCCACCACCATACCATTGGTCATGGAATGATAGGTCACATCCTCAATACCACAATCTTCCAGAATCTTGGCGAGTTCATCCGGCAGAGGAAACATGCGGATGGTTTCCGGCAGGCAGGCGTAGGACTCGGCACTGCCGGCGATCAGCTGGCCCAGCAACGGCATGACGTTGAAGGAGTAGAAATCATACAGCGCCCGAAAGACGGCATTGGTCGGCCGGGAGAACTCCAGGCAAAGGAACTTGCCGCCGGGTTTCAGGACCCGGTGCATTTCTGAAAAGCCCTGTTCGAGGTGCGTCAGGTTGCGGATGCCGAAACCAACCATGGCGGCCTCGAAGGTTGCGTCGGGAAAGGGAATCGATTCCGCATCTCCCTGGACCCAGGTGACTTGTCGGGTAAGCGGGTGGGGTGCATAGGTCTGTCGGCCGGCAGACATCATGGCCATGTTGATGTCACAGATGATGGCGCGGCCATGCTTGCCTGTTCGGGCTGCAGCCAGGTGGGCCAGGTCGCCGGTCCCACCGCACAAATCCAGGATGCGATCACCGGGCTGGGGGCTGAGAAGCCGGATGGCCGCCCGCTTCCAGGCGCGTTGAATGCCGAAGCTCAGCAGCGAATTCATGAAATCGTATTTAGGCGCCACCCGCTCGAAGTGGCGGCGAACGGCGGCAGCTTTGTCTTCTTCGGCAAACGTCTTCAGGCCGAAGCTGGCCTGTCCGGTCTGGCGGACATGCTGGTCCAGCTGCTCCTGGCGTTCAGTTGATCTAAACCATTTCGGGTCTTTCCAAATTGACATACATCCCTCAAAAAGTATTCCTACATAGCCTGTCTTGTATTGTAGGTACTATAATCGAAAAACCAATAGAAGCGATTCAAAACCTTCAATCGGGTTCAAGATCAAGGCGGCCGTGAAGTTTAAACCGGAGGAATACATTTAGTATTTCGAGGCTTTAAACTTCGCGCCCAACACAGAGATTGGGCCCGATGGGAGGTTTTAATCGCTTCTATCCTTAATAAAATGCATCAAGTAGTTCATGGCCGTATTTTTACACAACGCAGCATATCCACCAAAGGGAATATAACGCATACCCGCCACATCGACCAGTCGTAATCCGGCCGCCTGGCCCCAACGCTCCATTTCTTCCGGGCGAATAAAGCGTGCGTATGTGTGGGTGCCCTTACTGACGATCCCGAGAACATATTCGGCAACCCAGATAACGAGCAGCCGGGCAAGCCAGGTTCGATTGACCGTGGAAAAAAAGAGATGACCACCGGGTTTGGTTAGCTCAGCACATGCCTTGATAATGGATGCCGGATCAGGCACATGTTCGACCAGCTCCATGCAGGTTACGACCGCAAATTGCTCTTCATGTGTTTCTGCAAAGTCCTCGGCTGTGCTTTCAATATACTCAATCTCAAAACCACTCTTTTTAGCATGTACCCGGGCAACCCTTAGAGCCGGTACGGCCATGTCGATACCGGTTACCTTTGCACCGGCGAAAGCCAGGGCTTCGGATACCAGGCCACCGCCGCAGCCCACGTCCAACACCGGCTTTCCCTCTATATCGGCCCGGTCGAGGACATACTGCAAGCGCAAGGGATTGATATCGTGCAGCGCCTTGAGCTCGCCGTTACGGTCCCACCAGTGAGCAGCCGTGGCGGCGTAGCGGGCGATTTCGTTTTTGTCGATATTCAGTTTATTCATTTAATTAGCCGCAGACAAACGCAGACATCATCCGGCCGACATGGCCGGATGACACTTGTCATGCCCTTCGGGTAAGAAATACCATATAGATTTCAATGTTGATACTTGACTGTCCTCGTGCCCTGTATTTTTTCGCGAAGCGATGGCTCCCCAAGCCCGGGTAAGTTCCGTCGTCGCTTGAAGGCTATGCCGGACAGGCTGCCCGGGTTTATTCTGTGCGTGCTTGTCGGGCGAAGCTTCATGCGAAGCCTGGTCGAACGAGCAAAGCGAGTGGGCGGCAAATTCATTAGGGCTTTCTAATCTGCCCCTCTCTTGACCAGCCGGAGCGTGTTGCCGATTACACTCAGACTGCTCAGCAGCATTGCCGTCACGGCCACCAGGGGACTTAACAGGCCGCTCATGGCGATGGGGATGCTGATGATATTGTAGGCAAAGGCGCACACGAGGTTCTGGAAGATCGTCCGGTTCACCGGTTGGGCCAGGTTCAAAAAATCGACTACCTGCGCCGGATCGCCGCGCATCAGGGTAAGATCGGCTACTTCCTGCCCTAAGTGGCTACCGGAATGCACGGCCATGGACAGATCGGCCTGCACCAGGGCCGGGGCATCGTTGATGCCGTCGCCAATCATGGCTACTCGGTGTCCGCCGGCCTGGAGTTCTTTCACAAACGAGGCTTTATCCACCGGCAGCATCCCACCGGTTGCCTCCGCGATATCGATCAGCCTCGCCACTCGATCGGTGGTATCGATATCATCACCTGAGATCAGGTAAGACCGATAACCTGAGGATGCAAGGGTTGCGATGGTTTCTTTGGCAGCCGGCCGCACCTTATCGCCAAAGATCAGAACTGCCCACAGTTTTCCGCCTTTTCCCAGGTACACAAACGAGGGCAGGGCCTTATCAGCGCATCGTGCCTGCAGATCCTGCAAATCGACACTGGCCAGCTCGTCTGCAAGAAAGGCTGCAGATCCGATTTTCAGTTCTGCATTTCCGAGAAAGCCGGAAAGGCCATTTTCGAACACCTGTATATCGCTTATTACTGGTATAGAAAGGTGCTTCGATGCAGCCTGCCGTTGGATTTCCATGCTGATATAGTGCTCAGACGCGGTTTCCAGGCCGGCGGCCATTGCCAGGACCTCATCTGACGATTCAGACAAAAAGGTTTGGATGTCGAGCAGCTCCCAATGGCCCTGTGTCATGGTCCCGGTTTTGTCGAACACCAGGGTGTCCAGCGCGGGCGCCTGTTCAAAGCAGGCAAAGGACCTGACGAGGATCCCCTTGCGGCCGGCCAGGGATATGCCGGCCACCCGCGCCAGGGGGATGGCAACACCCAGGGCGCAGGGGCAGGAGATCACCATGACGGTGACGGCGCGAATGATTGCCTCGGCCGCTGTAAAGCCGACTAGCTTGCAAACAATTCCGGTTCCCACGGAGAGGGCAAAGATCGTCGGTACGAACCATTGCAGAACCCTGTCGGTACGGCCTTCCAGGGGGGTCTTTTCATCCAGGGCCCGCTGCATGATTTGGATCATCTGACCCAGGACGGAGGCCGCGCCTACATTGTCGGCCTTCACCTGAAACGTACCCGTCTCTACCAGTGTTCCTGAGCGGACCCGGTCCCCCTGCGCCACCTGCAAGGGAAGCGATTCCCCGGTCAGGGAAGACTCATTGATCGTTCCGCTGCCTGCGGTAATATTTCCATCCGCCGGCAGGATTTCACCCTCGGTAACCTGGAAAATATCACCGGGCTGTAATCGTTCGATCTGGCTGTAGCGCCCTTGCGGAAACGCATCGGTGCAGATTTTTACCTTGGTGGGCTGCAAGGCAAAGAAAGTTTCCAGATCCAACAGCACCCTGTTTTTGGCTCTTTGCTCCAGCCATTTGCCCAGCAGGGCCAGGGTTACCAGCATGGCGGCCGTGTCATAGTACAGGTGCAGGCTGCCCTGAAACAGGTTGAATGTACTGAAAACATAAGCGGTCAGGGCGCCCGCCATGATCAGGGTTTCCATGCCGAATGAACCGGTGCGGAGTCCGCCGATAGCCTTTTTCAAATGGCTGTGCCCACCATAAAAGAGAACGATTGTGGACATGGCAAAGATCGGCCAGGAAAGTTTATAGATGGTGTCAGGGGAAAAGGTGGTGATAAAGCCGGTGTAGAGCGCGAAGGACAGCATCATGACATTCATGGTGAAGAAAGTGGCGATGCTGAACCGAATGAATTCCCGGTGACGACCGGACAATCCATTGTCTGCGTCTGATCCGACTTGATAGCCCAGGCCTTCTATAACGCTCTGGATTTGGAGGGGCGCTGTCTGCAGCGGGTCGTATTCGCAGCGAACCCGGTCAATGGAAAAATTACAGACGGCATTTTGAACACCCGCGGTTCTTTTAAGGGCTTCTTCAATGACCCAGGCACAGGCCGGGCACCACATACCGTTGACCTTCAAGTTAAAATCGAGAAGGCGGGCGTCATCACTGCCGGCAGCCGGGTCGGCTTCTAAAGGCAACGCTTTCTCCGGCTGCTGGTAAGATGACAGGTCGGCAGCACTTTTCGGAATGATGCCCAGGTCCTGGCATTTTTTAAAAAGGGGGCTCGCTGTAAAGTCCGCCGGATCCGGAGAGTCGGAGGCCTCCAGGAGCATGATGAACACTTGCCGGCAGCCAGTACAGCAAAAGGAATAGGTTTTCTGATCGGTTTTATAGGTGATAGTCCGACCGGCCGGGTTGGGCAGGCCGCAAAGATCGCAGGTATCCGTCTTATTTGACATGTACGTTACGGGCGGGTGCCTAGTGATTTGACGTAGGCGATAATCTGCCAGCGGTCGGCCATCGAGATGGTGGTGGCCAGAGCCGGCTGGCGTCCGTCGGGCTTGCCGTAGCTAATCTCGTGGAAGAGGGCCCCGTCGCTCATCGCCTGCACCTTGGGGCTGCGTAAATCACCGGGCAGGGGCTGGAAGCTTTGACCCACGGTGCCGTTGCCGTCGTGGTTTTTTCCGTGGCAATGGCTGCAATAACGCGTGTAACCTGTTTCGCCTCGCTTGAAATCAAAGGCGGACGTGCCGCTCAGGGGCGAGATCAATTCTTCGGCCCGGGCCGTCCGCGTAAGAACTTCCCCGCCATTGAAGGGAATGATGCCGGCGGTCATGACGGGAATGGGCTCTTCGTGGGGTCGGATGGCCGGGGTTTGCCACATGCGCCCTACGGACAGGTTGTCGTCATACGCGGTAATGACCAAGTAGGCGCCGGTAAGCACCACGGATACCGCTATGAGGATAACCAGGACCTGTTTCATTTATTCCCCCTTCTCGCCCTTCACATGCTGAGGATAGGGCAGGCTTGGATATATTGCATAGGGCGATTCGCCCGGGACATCTTGTACAGGGCGGTAATCCCAACCCGGTTGTCCCAGGTCCCCGATGACGAAATAGGCCAGCCCGTCTTTAATGAGAATGAAAACCAGCAGCAACACGATAATCACCCACGTCCGGAAGGTGGAGTGTTCGTGATGATTTTCGGTTTCCGTATGGCCGCTCATAGCTTAACCTCCAGGACACCGTAGTAAATGATGTATAAAAATGCCCACAGCAGGGTGCCGGCTATGATCAAAATCAATGTCAGGGGGAAGGGCGCCTCGCGCTCCTCGATCCCATCAACATAAGTCGTGTGGACATCTTGCATACGTTTCTCGGAATCCTTTGATCGAAAATAGGTGCCTGACAAACTGACCGCCAGGACAATGATGCCCAGGACGGCCGGTAGCAGGTACAGGATGAAGTGTTGCAAATTGCGTAATTCAAAGTAATGCATATGTGCATCCTTTATTTTGGGGCAAACTCAGTTCGCACGCCATAAAGCAAATATCACCACGGCAAAACTGGAGCACAGGCCCACAATCACCAGACCGAACAGGGCATATACCTCAATCCGGCTGGCGCGGGTAGCCCGCACGGATTTCTGGGGTTCGGCTTGCGTAAGCGGCAAAAAGCGTGCGCGCTGCTGATCTTTGAATTGACCGTTTTTCAACGCCCAGGCAAATACAAGCAGTGCTACAAAAAGTCCAAAAACCATGTAGCTTATGAAGTATGGATAGTACATAATTGCAATTCATCAGGGTTCGTTGGCAGCATCGATCCCCCTGGGTTCCTTGTTGGCGTCCGAATCATTGATGAAATAGACCGCCACGTAATCGCCGACTTCCCAAATTTTCTGGGATTCCAGCTCATGTTTGAAATAGGGCATGGCCGTACCCGTGATCCCATTCATAATCTGGTAATAGATAATGCCGCCGGATATTTCCCGGCCTTTCAGAATCGTAAAATTGAGCGGCGGCGGATAGATCCAGGGTTGGGCCGGGCCCATGCCGTCCCCCACCGGTCCATGGCAGCCGATGCAAAATTGCTGGTAGACCACGTGGCCGCGCTGCAAGCTGGCCTTGGTGGTTGGATACGGATTGGGCAGATCGCGCCAGCCCTGGGGCACGATTTCGGCCAGCCACCGGGCATTGGCATCCGGTCCGGCCTCGTAGGCCTTGATGGATTCTTGCTTCCAGTAACGCTGCCGCTCCATACGTTTGTCCGCCGCTTTCAGTCCCAGACTTTGAACATACTGGGTAAGCGTGTCGATGCGCTCGTCGCCCAGCCAGGCAAAGGGCGGCATGATCGAATTGGGACGCGTGTAGCGCGGATTCACGAAATGCGCAATGTGCCAATCGTCGGGATGCTCACCACCTTCCTGAGACAGGTCGACACCGGTTCTCGCCGACCCCAGCTGAATGGGGCGATCCCCGATATAGTCGCCGGCCTGGGCAATGCGGTGGGCGCCATGCCCCCAATCAAAGGACCGGATCGATTGGCTGTGGCAATACACACAGCCGTTTTGCAGGTAGATTTTGAATCCGGCCTGTTCCACCGCCGTGCGATCGCGATAGATCTCAGAAGGCGTATAGTCTGTGGTCGCATAGGGCCAAACCACCATCAGCAGGACGATGACGGTCAAGATGGCGAGGGCCCCGCCGACCACAGCTATGGGGGTCATCTTCATTCTGTTGCTGCTCCAGGATTGAAAAATAGCGTGCGCACCACGTTATATAGACCAATATACGCGCCCGCGAGGATAAAAAGCCCCGCCGAAGCGCGGATAACATAGTAAAGATGAATCTCGGGCAGTACCCGATAAATGGTTTCGCCGTTGTACCAGGCATTGCCCTGGATCAGCCCGACAATGGTCAGGTCGACGGCCATCACGGAAACGCCGATGAGCACCAGCCAGTACTGCAAGTCAGCCAGGTAGCGGCTGTACAGCGGTTTCTTGGTAATTTTGGGGAGCACAAACCAGAGACCGCCCAAGGCGGTTATACCGGCGAAGGCAAAGACACCGATATGGGCATGCCCAACCACCCAGTTGTTAAAGTGGGTAATTCGCTGGACTTGCGGCAGCGCCATGAAACTGCCCTGAAAGTTGGCGAAAAAATACATAATGGTACCGGTAAACACAAACTTGGCGCCGATGTTGGCGTGAATGTCGCCCAGCTTGTCCCGCACGGTGTACCAGATGTTGATGAGGAACACCATCACCGGAATGACCATGGCCACACTGTCCACAATGGAGATGACTTTCAACCATGTGGGCACCGGCACCTGTAACAAATGATGTGTGCCGATATGCGTATAGACAACAATCAACGACCAGAAGCCGATCAAAGAGAGGGTGTGGCTGTAGAGGGGGCTGCGCGTTGCCAGCGGAAGCACGTAGTAGGCCACAGCCAAGCCCAGTGGTGTCAGCAGTAGTCCGAAAATGTTGTGGCCGTAAAACCAGAGCAAAATGGCATCGGGAATGCCCAGCAGGGCGCCGCTGTCTGGTTTCCAGATAACATTGCCCAGGCAATACCCGACGGCTGTCAGGACCAGGGCGGCACAGGTATACCAGATGGATACATAGAGGATGTGTTCCTGCCGCTGACGCACCGTCATGAAAATATTGTAGATGACCATGACGAAGAGGACGGCAATCATGATATCGACGGCCCAGGGTAGTTCGGCATATTCGCGGCCCTGGCTGAAGCCCAGGGCCAGGGATACAACCGCGATCACCAGCATGATGTTCCACAAAACCGCTGTGACGACGCCCAATTTCTGGCTGTACAGACGGGTGCCCAGCAGGCGCGGTGTGTAATACAGGGCCGCGGCCAGGAACCCGGGCGTGACAAAGCCGAAAAGCACGAGGTTGACATGAATGGGGCGCGAGCGGCCGAACTGGATATATTCGATATTGCCTAGAAAATCCGGTGCGATCAAATACCCGGCCGCAATCATGCCAAAGCTGGTTGCAAAGGCAAACCAAACCGCAGATGTGCATGCGAATGCTTTGGCAGCCAGGTGGTTGGTCTCGGTATGTTCTATGCTTTCAGCCAAATCAGTAGGTCCTTGTGAGACGTTGTTTAAATCCTTCGTGTTAAGTTTTAGGTGTTAAGTGTTAAGTGAAAACCAATTACCATCGTAGAACTGACTTAACACCTAACACTTAAAACTTAAAACGATTCCCAGCTGTCTCTTACTACCTCTATCTTGGCCCCTTCCTTTCAATTTCATCAGGGCTCAGCCCGGTGTTAGCTATGACATGCTATCCAACAGTCTAAAGGCGCCTTCTTCTCGCGATGACACTCAATGCAAAAGCCCATTTTGAATCGATGCGTTCTCAGACGATCCGCTTCTCTAACCTGCCCGTGGCAGCTTTCGCAAGCAATCTCCTTTTTTATATGACGCTTATGGTTAAAGACCACATGTTCAGAGACGTGGAATACCTTGCGCCAGGGTGTCGGCGTTTTTGTATTGTAGTACTCGTGCTCTTTCAAGATCTGGGGGTGATTGGCGATGATGTAGTTGTGGCAGTGCAGGCATTTTTCCACCGGCGGCAGACCCGGGTGCAGGGAGCGCTCCACATAGGGATGGCAGTAATAACAATCGATAGCCTTGACTCCGGAGTGCAGTTGGTGGCTGAAGGGAATCGGTTGTTCCGGGGCCATGTTGCGGTTGGGTAAAAAATAAAACATGTACAAGAATACCAGCAGCACTACAACGGACAGGGCCGTTATCGCCAGGGGGCCCCGGTTGGCATCGATGGCTTTGAGGGTTTCTTTGAAGCCGGAAACCGCGCGCATGGGTTTGCCGCCGGTGCCCACGATGATGGTCAGGGTCACGATGGTCAGGATCCCAAGAGTGGTAAGCAGTATCTCCATTACTTACCTCCCCCGGTATTGTCTTTGAGCAGTTCCGGAAACTGCCTCAGGTAGCTGGTGACGGCCAGGGCCAGCAGCCCTACAAAGCCAAGGGCAACCAGGACATCCGTAAGGCCCAGGGGCAGGCTGGTGGCATGGTGGTGATAAGCCGGCCCGAGCAACAGGTGATGCTCTAGCCACATGCCGCTGATAACCACCGTGCAGATGACAATCATGGCTTTTGGGATGGTTTTGATCTTCTTGTTCAGCAGGATCAGGAATGGGGCCACGAAGCAGACGATGAAAACCGTCCAGGCCACGTTGTTCCAGGGGTAGAGCATGGTGCGTTCGATGATATAGGCAGTCTCTTCAGAGATGTTGCCGTACCAGATGACGACAAACTGGGCGTAGAAGAAGTCGGCCCAGACCAGACAGAATCCGAAGAAGAGTTTGCCCATGTCATGGAACTGGGATGATTTCAAACTGAACGGGGTCTGGGGGCTCATGTGCAGGATGGCCGCCAGGATGATCAGGGCGCCGAACCCTATGTAGATTGCCTTGGCGAAGTTGTAGGCCCCGAACAGGGTCGAATACCAGTGATAGTCCATGCTCATGATCAGGTCGTAACCAATCAGGGAGAGGATCATGGCGAAACTCAGCATATAAAGATACGCGTAAACCGTCATCCGGTGTTTGAACTTTTCCGCATCCGGCGGGTTGTTGCGCCACCGGGTGAAAAGAAAGTCGCGCACCTTGCCGCGGGTGCCGTTGTCCTTTAGCTTGAACCACAGGGCGTGATAAAGATAGAGCAGGCCGAAGCCATACAGCAGGAGCAGGCCAATCAGGTCGCGGAAGAACAGAAACGGGACATTAAGCCAGATTTCCTTGCCGTGCAGGTCCTTCCCTAACCAGGGGAATACATGGTCCTGGCCAAGGAACAGGATCACGAACATGACCAGCGAAACCGGGAAAAAAGCGCTGAAGGATTCAGCCAGGCTGGCCAGCGGTCCGCTCCAACGGGCTTTGACCGCATGCATGAGGGTCGAAAAAAGCATCCCGCCCTGGGCGATGGCCGACACGAGCAGAAAGCCGACCAGGTAGGCCTGCCAGGCCTGTTTCGGGTGCTGCCCGCCGGCCTGGATCAAGAATGCGATCGCACCGACAGCAACCAGGCATCCGAAGACGATCATCAGCGGGGAACTTTTTTTCGAATCCGTCATAGTTTTCTTCTCAAGCGACGCTCGGGGCCGCCTCAAACGTTCTGATGCGCGCACCTCTTTCTGTAAAAAAGGCTTCCAACTCGCCGGTTTCCTCCGGACCGCACGCCGCCAGGATGCCATACTGATCGGCGGAGCATTCGGGCGCGTAATTCTGGCTGTAATTGAACTTTGGCAAATTGGCCTGGGTGATCAGGCCGATCACATTGCCGAATACTGCGAACAAAATGGTGAACTCGAAACCCACGATAAAAAAGGGCACCAGCGCCACGATCGGTTTTCCGCTGACGATCAGGCTCCAGCGGGCGGCGGTGAAAGCTGCCAGTAAAAATCCGGTGAAAAAACCAGTAATACCACCGGCCAGGGTGAACCAGCCCACCCGGCTCTTGCGCATACCCAGCGCCTTGGGGATGTTTTCACTGGGAATCGGGCTGTGAACCTTTTCGATGCCCCAGCCCAGGGCCTGCATGTCGGCAATGGCGGCCACGGCATCCCCCTCTGTTTCAAACAGCCCCATTATTTTGGTTTTCTCAGCCGTCATCCGATGCTCCGTGGTGCAGGGTTTCTTTCATCTCCGTCATGGACACCGATGGCAGGTGTTTGACAAACAGCAGAAACAGGAAAAAGAACAGGCAGAAGGCGCCGATCATAATGCCGAACTCGGTCAGCGTGGGGCTGTACAATCCCCATGCATGCGGCAGAAAATCGTGGGCCACACTGCCGATGATGATGACGAAACGCTCATACCACATGCCGATGTTCACCAGGATGGAGATAATGAACAGTGTTTTTAAATTGGTCCGGACCTTCTTGAACAGGTATAACAGCGGTGCGATCGTATTGCAGACCACCATGATCCAATACGGTATTGCGTAATCGCCGAAAGCCCGCCACCAGAAAGATTCCATCTCCACTATATTGTGGCTGTACCAGGCAATGAACACCTCGGTGGCATAGGCGAAGCCGACGATGAGCCCGGTAAACACAATGGTTTTGGCCACGCTTTCCAGGACATGTATAGTAATGATTCTCTCGTAGCCGAAGATCATGCGCAGAGGGATCAGCAGGGTCAGGACCATGGCCAGGCCGGAGTGGATCGCGCCGGCCACAAAGTAAGGCGCGAAGATCGTCGTGTGCCAGCCCGGGGTGACCGACAAGGCGAAATCCCATGACACCACACTGTGAACCGAGATGACCAGCGGCGTGGCCAGCGCGGCGAAAAAGAGATAACCGCGGGCATAGTTGTGCCACTGACCCTGTTCGCCGGTCCAGCCCATACTCAGTATCGTAAATATCCTTTTGCGGGTGCCGGTCGCCCGGTCGCGGATAGCCGCCAAGTCAGGCATCAACCCGGTGTACCAGAACAGGGCGCTAACCGTCAGGTAGGTGCTGATGGCCACCACGTCGAACATCAACGGCGACTGGAAATTGGGCCAGAGGGTCCGCTGATTGGGAATAGGTAGCATGTAGAATACCAGCCAGACCCGTCCCAGGTGAATAAAGGGAAATAAACCGGCCGTGCAGACGGCAAAGACCGTCATGGTTTCCGCGGCCCGGGCGATGGGGTTGCGCCATCCGGCCCGGAACAGGTAAAGGATTGCGGAAATGAGGGTGCCCGAGTGGGCGATACCGACCCAGAAGACAAAGTTGATCAGATAGGTGCCCCAGTGTACCGGGGTGTTCATCCCGGCCACGCCGACGCCCACGAAGATCTGGTAGAGCCAGCACCCGGCCCCCATCAACAAGCCGAAAAACACCAGGGCCACAATGCCCCAGTACTTCGCCCCCGGCGGACTCAGGGTGTCAATGACAGTGTCGTCTATCTCTTTGTAGGTTAGATCGGACATGGCGTTCGCTACAAATTCGAAATCCGAATATCTAAAATCGAAACAATCTCGAATGACAGAAATTCAAATGCGCTAAACACGCTATAAGTTTGCTCTGCCGTTCTGGTTTTTGTTTTTGTCATTGAGGCCTTTGAATTTCTAATTTGTTTCGGATTTCGTAATTCGAATTTCGGATTTAGTGTATTAAACCTCCTGTAATACTTTCTTCAAATAAATCACGGCCGGTTTCGCATTCAGATACCCCAGCACCTGATATGCCCGGGGATCCTTGATCAACTTGTTGATTCGGCTGTTGGCCTCCATGAAGCTGCCGAATGTCAATGCGCCGGTGGGGCAGGTTTGGGCGCAGGCCGGCGTTACTTCCCCATCGCGAATGTCCCGGTCCTGATTCTTGGCAACCTGGCGGGCCGTCTTGATGCGTTGCACGCAAAAAGAGCACTTTTCCATTACGCCTTTGTTCCGCACGGTGACATTCGGGTTGAGCTGCATCTGCAATGGGTCGGGCCACTCCCATTCATACCAGTTGAAGCGGCGCACCTTGTAGGGGCAGTTCTGGGCGCAGAAACGGGTGCCGATGCAACGGTTGTAGATCTGGTTGTTCAAGCCTTCATGGGAGTGATGAGGCGCATAGACCGGGCAAACCGATTCGCAGGGCGCATTGTCGCAGTGCTGGCACATCATGGGCAGAAAGTTCGATCTTTCCGGGTGTTCCCGATCCTGGTACCGCGAGATCCGCAGCCAGGCCATTTCCCGGCCTTCAAGAATGCGCTCCTCCCCGACGATGCCGACATTGTTTTCCATGTAGCAGGCCGAAACACAGGCCCCGCAACCGACGCAGCGGTCCAGATCCACCACCATGCCCCAGCGATAGGTGTCGTGTTCGTGGGGTGGATAGAAATCACGGCGGCGATCATACCCGGCCGGCGTCGGCGGCGTGAAGGGAAAGTCTTCCATGGTGAGGCCGTGCTTGACCTTATCGTGCTTTCCTACGGTCCTCAATTCAGCCAGGGGAATTGAGATGGCGATTTTGCGGTTATACTGCGACGTACTGCCGGCGAAGCAGGCCAGTTGCTGATGTTTTCCGGCACCGCTTAACTGCTTTATTTGGGTTGTGTAAGCCAGTCCGCCGGCGTCCTGATCTACGACAGCATCCAGAACCTGTAACGGGTTGAGACCACGATCACGGGCATAGCGGCCATACGCGGTGTGGCCCTGGCCGATGGACATGGCGCTTACGTCCGGGTGCAGACCCTCGTAGCTATAGACCGGCGCCGTCAGTTTTCCGGCCGCTGAAGTGACGGTCACGTGGTCGCCATCCTTCCATTGCTGGGAGCGCATCACGTTCGGGTGAACCATCAGGGGCGTTTGCCAGGCCACCTGGCTCAGCGGATCCGGGATTTCACACAAAAGGGATTTGTTGGCCCCGCGGCCGTCAAAAAAGCGGACGGACGGCATGGCCAGGAAGAACTTGCCCTTATCGTTCCTGCCGGTTCGCGCCAGGTATTGTTCCAGGCGTACCAGCATATCCGGGTTCGGGGTCACGTTTCGGTTGTCTTCGCCCCGGCCTTTGTAGAACCGCCCGCCTTTTTGCACCAGCCGCAGCCACTCTCGCGAGGAGGCGCTGTCTGGCCGGCCGGTCAGTTTGGCGGCCACCAGTTGCTTATAATCGGTTGCCGGCGGTGTTTCAAAAGCCACCTTTAACATCACATCGCCTATCGATGGGGCCGGGAAGGCTTTGCCCATGGCCGGCTGCAGGGTCCCGGTGACAAATTGTTTGCCTTCATACGTGTCCCAAGTTTCCAGGGCATGTTGAATCGGAAATACCAGGTCGGCCACCGCGGCGGTTTCGTCCAGGCTGTTGGTGAAGGCGACCTTGAAAAGGTGCTTTTTGAAGAGCGCACCGGCAACGTCGGTTCCCGGAGGCAGGGTAAACAGCGGGTTGGTTTGATGGAGAAAAAGAACGCCCACAGGTTCTCTATCGATCTCTTTGAAAAACTCCAGGACCCGGGCCTTGCTGGTAGCGGCCTCTACCCGATGCCGGTTGTCGAAATCGTAACTGGTCAAGACGGGATCCAAAAGCACGTTCAACGTGGCTGCCGCCAGGTCGACAACGGCGGCGTCCGGACCTGCGGCAGACGCGGAACCCAATATCAGGGGGCGGTGGGAGGCTTTCAACTGGTCTGCCAGGTTTTGCAGCCGGCCGGTGTCAATATTGCATTCAGCGGCCACGCCTTCAGCATCCAGGCCGGAGGTGGTCTGATCGAGAGCGGCCCGGAAGTCCACCGGCAAATGATAGCCGGCGCCACCGGCCAGCGCGTTTTTGATCAACCAGAGCGAAACCAGCGCTTCGGTTCCCGGCCGGCACGCGATCCATTGGTCGGCATTGGCCCCGGTCAGGGATTGCACCGGGCTAACCTGGATGAAACGGCCTTTGGTTCCATCCTGAATGGCGTGCATGGCTTTGAACTTCCAGGCATATTCTACCGGGGAAAGCCAGGTTTCCAAAAAATCCGCGCCAAAACCGAGAATGAAATCGGCTCGTTCCATATTATAAGCGGGCAGGATCGGCAGGCCGAAAAGTTGCCGATGGGCATATTTCAATGACTCGTAGGCAAAGGGTTCATACATCACCGGGCCGCCGCTGTTCCACTCGGCAAGCGCGTCGGTGAACAGCCCTTCGAGCGTTCCGCCAACCACCTCGGAGAGCATCCGAACGCGGTTGGGCCCTTTGGCGGCCGCGGCATTGGCTCTATTGCGGATCATGGCGATGGCGTCAGCAAAGCTGATCGGCTGCCATTTTTCCCCTTTTTTCAAAAGCGGTTGTTTGAGTCGGTCCGGGTTGTAGAGAGATTGCAATGCAGCCTGACCCCGCATGCAGAGCCGGCCCCGGTTGATCGGATGGTGGGGATTGCCTTCAAGTTTAATGAGGCGGCCTTCCCGGCTCTTGGCGATGATGCCGCAGCCGGCCGGACATTCCCGGCAGGTGGAGGCATACCAGGTGGCCTCACCGGTGACCATGTCGTCCGGGGCGTTCACCAGGGTATACAATTTCTCCCCGGTTTCGGAACCGCACCCCGCGGCAAAAGCGACACTGCCGATTCCGGTGACTTTAAGGAAGGTCCTGCGATCCATGCAAGCTGCCCTTTGAGCGTACAGGTAGAGAATGAGACGTATATGATATGGCAACGTAGATGTTGCCGGAATTTTTAAAGATATTATTTGTCACCACCCCATAGCTTGCTCAGGGGCGGTTAGAGCACCGGGCGATTAACCAGCCCAGTGAGTGGGGAATGCAGAAGTCGCCGAAACTTACACCGGGTTGGTTAAAATGGTTCGTCAAAATTAGACCAAGATGATATTGATTGTCAACGGTTTTTAGCCCAAATTTTACAGCAGCAGGGTCCCTAATTCGTCTGTATTCTTATCATTTTTAATTTGAAAAGCCCGCCCGAAAAAGTGTTCCGGATGATAAGCTATTGATTTTTATTATGCGGTTCTCTAAAAAACTCCAGTAGTGCCGATCTGTGACCGTATCTGTCACAGACGGCGGTTATAATGGCCTCATAACCTTAAAAAGGAGGCCGCTATGACAACATTTACGATCACA
>Ga0126331_1000215_pt1 | contig 23143 bp, 16 predicted proteins | sample InaspJWI98metaG_FD_96379 | JGI IMG/M metagenome (GOLD analysis project Ga0126331, IMG submission 96379) | Marine gutless worms symbiont microbial communities from Oahu, Hawaii - Inanidrilus sp. 2 OAHU.JWI-98 metaG | ecosystem: Host-associated > Annelida > Digestive system > Unclassified | place... | reverse complement strand
TCCTTAAGGCGATCCAGTTCCAGCTCCAGATCCTCGCGGGATTTTATTCCCAGGGCAATCGCGGGCAGAGCGCCCCCTTCGGACACCGCCCGGGCGAATTCAGGTATATCGCTGACCCAGGACATGGCGCCCTGCAGAAATGGATATTTGGTCCCCAGCGCCCGGGCGGCATCGTTTCCCACGATATCATCCAGTTTGCGCGGGGCTTCCCAGCAGATATTGACAACTTCCTCCAGGAAGGCCTCCAGGGCTTGGTGGGTATAGCGGCCATATCGTTCGGCAAACGCTTCCGCGAAAGTCGCTTCGGGTCCTAGAAAGACAAGATCCTCACGGCCCAGGTTACTCTCCAGTGCTGGTATGACTGTCTCGTTAACATTCTGGGCAAAGGCGCGGCGGTCTTGATCCGTAATATCGCATTTGAACGAAGCGGCCCCTGATTGCTTCAGGTCTTTGACTGCAAGCGAATTTCCCTTGTCATAGAATCGGCATGAGATCCCCAGGTTTTGTCCCACCAAGGTGGTGTGTTCAGGACGCAGTCTGGACAGGCGCTTTTTCAGGCTCGGGTCTGCGGATACCAGATCTGTCTGCCAGTGGAGACTTTCGAAAACGATGCTGTTTGCGCCGCTGAGCAGGAAGGCAGCTGCTGCCTGGGGCGTAGCTACGCCGCCCCAGATGATCAAACCGGGCTTGCGGGTCCGCTGACTCGCCACCTTCCTCAGGGCAGCGTAAAGAATTCCTGTTGTTTCTTTGCTTACGAAACCGGCGGCTTCAGTACCCTTGAGCGCAACGGCCGGAGGAGGGTTCTCCGACTCGAGGACGAGGGTGAGCAGATCCAGCTCTCCGCTGACCGGGATACATCTGAACCGGGACGACAACGCATGCAGCCGTTCAATAAATGCCTCTGGCGTGCAGGTTACCAGGACTGAATTGTATTCCACCCATAGGGTCTCCACATGGGTTTTTTCGAGAAAGTCTGCGAGATTCTGATCCATGAAAAATTCGGTGGAGATCAGTATGTCCTTCGCCCCCGCAGCCTCGAGGACCTTAGCGGTATTGACGGTGTAATTTGCCCTGATGTCGAAAATGGCGCCGGTAGACGTCTGATTGGCAACGTCGACCACGGAATGCGTGATCTCATTGGCTTGCCACACGAAAGAAAGGATTGGATTTGATTTTTTTATAGTCATGGTAAGGTTGTATTATGGCTCCTCGAAATTGACCCCAAAGTTGCATAAATAACATGGCAAAGAAATGGTAATGGTCGTATACTTTACCCAAAAACATAGTGAAAGCACCAATTTCTTGATATCCCCGTTAATGGATTCAAAGGATGGGATCGATTTATACTTGTTGTTTACCCTTTGGGCTTCAGACTTCGCCGCCGACTCTTGCAACGATAGTGTTGAGTTTTATCCGTAAGCAACACAAGATTAAAGAGGCTGTTTCCAGCCCCAACGAAGGTCAGCCTCCGCGTACCCCTCTGAAAGACTGTTTTCTATCTCCCTTCTAAGCTCCTCATATCTGTCCGATTCTAAATCGCGGGGCACGACGAATGGTTGTCCCCATTCGATCGTCACCTCGCTAAAAGGTTTGGGGATCAGAAAGCGGTCCCAGCTTCTGATAATCCATGCCTTGTTAGCGGACACAATGACCGGCAGGACGACGGCGCCGGATACCTGTGCCATACTGATGAGCCCGGGTTTGACAATCCCTTTGGGTCCCGTGGGTCCATCCACGATATGGACAACGGCCAGGTATTTCTTTAGTGCTTCCGTAATGCCGACTAAAGCTGTCGTTCCACCTCTCGTACTGGACCCTCTGACCGGTACGAGTCCAAGCCGCTCCGCGAACCTTGCTGCCAGCTCTCCATCTTTGCTTTGACTGATCATGATTACGGGTTGAAAATGCCTGAATTTATTAACGTAGGCCAGTGCAAGCAATAAACGCTGATGCCATACGGCGGCTATCAACCCACCATAATCTGTCAGACACCCGAGTGCTATTTCCTCACCGATGACCTTGATTCTCAGCAGAGAGAGGTAGAAGCGAAGAAGGTAGTAGCCCAGAGGTATCAAACGATAGATAATATGGTACTGATATGGACGAAGAGCCAACGGAATAACTCCTTATAACCTGGTCGTTGATTGAGTCGAACTCGTTTGGCCACAATAGCGAAAGCGGCCATGTATCGGTATTATTGATCCTTGTCAACCGTTAGATCTCGGTCCAGACTGGTTTATGGTTAAAACTCCCTTCTTTTGAAACGAAATATGCGGATTTAGCCCATATATGTCAATGAAAAATACAATTTACGATTTTGCGTCTTGGTGTCTTGGTGGCGAAAATGTTATATCTGATGAACTAAAGATTGAATTTGCTGCTCACCTTATCGCACAAATATTCACCGATCGGAATTGCCGAAATTGCGGCCGGAGAAGGCGCGTTGCATACATGCAGAGAGCGCTCGCTTTCGGCAAACAGGAAATCGTGAACAAGGCTGCCGTCTGCTTTGACAGCCTGGGCCCGGATTCCGGCCGGGTAAGATTGAAGGTCCTTCAGGGCAAGGCTCGGACAGTACTTGCGTACTCGTTTCAAGTATCCGGGTTTGTAGATAGAATCCTTGAACTCGCCCAATCCCGATTTAAGGTTGTTCCTGGCGACTTTCCAAAAACCGGCAAATGTCAACATATCGATAACGTCTTTGAAATTGAAATTGAAACTGCCGTAGCCTTCACGCTTCCAGCCTAGTACGGCGTTGGGGCCGACGGTAACCGAACCATCGATCATCCGAGTCAGGTGCACGCCCAAAAACGGCAGCTCCGGGTCGGGAATCGGGTATATTAGGTGATTGACGATGCGGTTGTGTTTCGCCGGAAGCTGGTAGTACTCACCGCGAAAAGGCACGATTTGAAAATCGATATCAATATGCATCATCTTCGCCAGGCGGTCCGCCAGCAGGCCGCTGCAGACAATAATATATTCGGCTTGAGCCCTGCCGTTACCCCACTCGATATGAACAGCATCGGGTTTTTCCCGCAGGGATTTGACTTCGGAATCGATTTTGATTTCACCGCCCAGTTTTGTGAATAGTTCGGCCATTTTTGCGGTGATTTTTTTATAATCGGTGATCCCGGTTGCCGGTACAAATATGGCGCCCAACCCGGTGATGTTCGGCTCCCGCTTTATTAGCTCCGCTTCCGACAGGCGATGGTTGTCGATGCCGTTTTGAGTGCACCTTTCTTCCAGCGCCTCCATGCGTTCGTACTCAAGTGTATCCGTTGCCACCAATAGCTTGCCGCACTGTTCACATGGCAAGGCATGCTCCTGACAAAATGCCAGTGTTTGGGCCGCGCCGCGTCTGCAGAAATCAGCCTTCAGGCTTCCCGGCTGGTAATATACCCTGCATGGATTACGCCGGAGTTATGGCCTGTCTGGTGCTGCGCCAGTAAGGGCTCCTTTTCAACCAATAAAATGGATGCATCCGGATATCGCTGTTTGAGCTGCCAAGCGGTAGAGGCACCTACGATGCCGCCGCCGATCAACACCAGATCGTACTTATTCACATTGACTCCTTGGGGGTTGTGATTGCGGGACCACTCAGTTGGCTATTTGGTATATTCAATAAATTGATATTTATATAGAATCAACGGGAGCTATAATTAAAAATGACTAAAGCTGAAAGTATTGTGTTTTCGTATTTATCAATGCATGCATTTAGCTTTGCTGATTGACTTTTATGAAATATTCGGGATGAGAATGTTCAAAGCGGGTAATGTCTGCTTCGTACTGCAAGGAGACGGCGATGTCATCCAGACCGCCTATGAGCCGCTCTTTGTCCCCTTCCTCGATCTCAAAAGAAAAGATCACCGGATCGGGTGCGTGCACGGTAACTTTTTGATCCGCCAGGTCAACCGTCGCCTGCAGACCTTCGTGGCCGGAAACCAGGGCAAAGATCCGATCCACCTCTTCTTCGGCGAGCTCTACCAGTAGAAGACCGTTTTTCACGGAATTGTTTCGAAAAATATCGGCGAACCCCGGCACCCGCTCGCCGCTGATTTCTTTCCAGGGAGCGATGATGACCCGGTAGCCGTCCTGGGCCAAGGCCCAGACTGCATGTTCCCGGCTGGAGCCGCAACCGAAATTGTTGCGTGTGACCAGGATCGAGCGGCCGTCAAAACGGGGATGGTTGAGTTCGAACTCCGGATTGGGCTTGCCGTCCGCCAGGTACCGCCAGTCAAAAAATGCACTGACGCCATAACCGGAGCGTAGTATCGATTTCAAAAACTGCTTGGGAATTATCTGGTCCGTGTCCACATTGGACCGGTTCAGGGTGGCGATAATACCGGTATGGGTGCTGAAAGGTTCCATGTTGTTTCCTTTTTGGTTAACAAATAATTTACAATTGCCAGACTCTTACAACTTTAGGCTGAACTGGTTGGGCCGGTTGAGCCCGTTAGCTGGTTGAGTCGGTTGCGCCGGTTAAGGCGTTTAACCAGTTTGATCGTTGATCTGTTCGATTTAAAGTAGGTCTTAATCCTTTTTTCCGGGCCAACGGGCACAACGGGCTAAACCGGCTCAACCTATTACTTCATTTCCCCTACGCTGTATATTTCCTCAGTGTGCGATCCGCAATATACAAGCGGCAACTAGAAATCGGGCCACTTCCGCACATCCACAAATTTCCCGGCTACTGCGGCAGCGGCGGCCATCTGGGGGCTGACCAGGTGGGTGCGTCCGCCTTTTCCCTGTCGGCCTTCAAAATTACGATTGGATGTCGAGGCGCAGCGCTCTTTTGCTTTCAGCTGATCGGGATTCATTCCCAGGCACATGCTGCAGCCGGCAAAACGCCATTCGGCGCCTGCGTCTTTGAAGACACGATCCAATCCTTCGGCCTCGGCCTGACTGCGAATCTGCTGGGAGCCCGGCACCACCAGCAGCTGAACGTGATCAGCTTTTTTTCTTCCTTTTATTATCTCGGCCGCCAATCGAAGGTCTTCAATACGGGAGTTGGTGCAGCTGCCGATAAAAACGACATCCACTGGAACATCGGTCAGCCGCGTACCGGGTGTCAATCCCATGTATTCCAGGGCCCTTTTGGCATCTTCCCGCGTATAGCCACCAGCAGGTTGATCCGGGTCGGGAACGGGCTCATCCACATCGATGAGCATACCCGGATTTGTGCCCCAAGTGACCTGGGGTGCGATCCGGCCGGCATCAATGGTCAGGTTGCGGTCAAAAACCGCATCGTCGTCACTGGGAAGGGTCTTCCAGTACGCCAAGGCCTGTTCCAGTTTTTCTCCCGAGGGTGCATAGGGTCGCTTCTTACCGCAAATATATTCAAGGGTTGTTTCATCCGGGGCGATCATTCCAGCCCGTGCACCGGCTTCAATGCTCATGTTGCAGATGCTCATACGCGCTTCCATGGAGAGCGCTTTTATAGCTTCACCGCAATACTCGATCACATGACCGGTTCCTCCCGCAATACCCATGGTGCCGATCATTTTCAACACCAGATCTTTTGAAAACACATGCGGCCCCGGACGGCCTGTAAATTCTACTTTGTAGGTCTTGGGTTTGCGTTGCGTCAGGGTTTGGGTAACCAGTACGTGCTCCACCTCGGAAGTGCCGATGCCAAAGGCAAGTGTGCCGAATGCCCCATGGGTCGATGTATGGGAATCCCCGCAAACCAGGGTCAAACCCGGCAGCGTAAGTCCCAGCTCCGGTCCGATGATATGCACGATGCCCTGCCAGCGGTGGCCCAGTCCAAAAAGGGCAATGTCGAAGGTTTCGCTGTTTTTATCGAGGGCCTCGACCTGAGCCCTGGATACGGCATCTTTGATGTTCAGCCGATCTTCGGTGGTCGGTACGTTGTGATCCATGGTCGCAAAGGTAAGATCGGGCCGTCGGATTTTTCGACCTGCCAGCCGCAGCCCTTCAAACGCCTGGGGGCTGGTAACTTCATGCACGAGATGACGATCGATATACAGCAGGGTCGATCCGTCGGGCAGGTCCCGCACCACATGCGTTGACCAGATTTTTTCAAAAAGTGTTTTTCCCATGATTACTCCGTAATTAGATCCCCACTCTTTAGGGCAAATTTATTATTACGATTGTTACCCCGTCGCGACTATATTGAGCTCGTCGAAGTCTTGCAGCAGGGTAGTTCATTATTATGCCAATCTTGCTTTTGGCCAAACGATCTATAAATATGACTATATCAATGGTCGGTGTCAATTCATAATTTCGGTTTTTCCAGCAATTTACACTGCCAGGGTGGAAAGTGTCAAAAAAGAGGTTATATTAAATGGATACTTCCGCCACGGGATTAACTAATATTCGTAGGGGCTTAATTAAAAAGGATATTTTACCGATTTTTAACCGGCAAACGGGCCAACGGGCTAAACCGGCTCAACCTTTATGTGTCTGGACAGCCATTGTAGAACATTGCCCACAAGATGGGTTGTAAAACCACCCCTAGAAAGAGATACAACATGAAAGGTAAAGAATTAGTCATCAAAGCATTGCATGACAAAGGCATCCGTTACGTTTTCGGATACACCGGCGGGGCGATCATGCCGGTTTTCGACGAGATGGAAAAAAAGAAAGTATTCTCCTTTATCATGTCACGCCATGAACAGGGAGCGGCATTTATGGCTCAGGGAGTATCCCGCGCATCTATCTCAACCGCCACGCCGCAAATCGGTGTGTGCATGGCCACTTCGGGGCCGGGTGCCATGAACCTGGTTACCGGTATCGCCGACGCCATCATGGACTCCGTGCCGGTGCTGGCCATCACCGGGCAGGTACCCACCGGGGTCGTCGCCACCGATGCCTTCCAGGAAAGTGATGTCGTCGGTGTCATGATGCCCCTTACCAAGCAGGTTTATATGCCGCTGTCGGCCGATAAAATCGAAGAGACGATCCACGAAGCGCTGTATATCGCTACCACCGGCCGGGGAGGACCGGTGGTGATCGATATTCCCAAGGATGTTCAGATCCAGGATACTGATGATGACTATAATTTCAAACCCGAAAACTACGAACCGGACCTGCCCGGATTTTATTACTCGCCGGTTCCGGATCGCGAATCTATCATGAAAGCGGTGGGGCTGATCAACAGAAGCGAACGTCCGATCATCCTGTGCGGCCACGGTGTGATCAGCGGCAATGCCGGAGATCTGCTCGGAAAATTTGCAGAAAAGGCCAACATTCCCATCGGTTTTACCCTTCATGGCATTTCCGCTCTGCCCTATGATCACCCTTTGAGTCTTGGAATGGTCGGAATGCATGGAACGGTTGAAGCGAACCGGACCATGTCCAATGCAGACTTGATTATTGCTTTAGGGATGCGTTTTGATGACAGGGTGACTGGCAAATTAGACGAATACGGGATAAATGCCAATGTGATTCACGTTGAAATCGATCCATCTGAAATAGATAAGAACGTTCCGACAAATGTGGCCATCAACGCCGATACAAAGGAGGCGATAAACGTCCTGATGAAAGATCCTGAGTTAGTCTTCAAACCTCGAAGACACTGGTTTGAGCAGATCGATCAGCATCGGACCGAGATCGAAGAAGAAATACAGGACGAGATTGAAACCGGCACCGGCAAGCAAGGCCAGCTTTTGATGAAGTCGATCGTCAAAAAGCTTTCGGACATCACCGAAGGCAAAGACATCCTTGTCGGAGATGTCGGACAGCATCAAATGATACTGGCCCGCTTTTACAATTTTCAAACCCCCAATAGCTGGTTTACTTCCGGCGGTGCCGGCACCATGGGGTGCGCCCTTCCAATGGCCGTGGGTGTCAAACTGGTGCGGCCCCAGGAGCGGGTATGGTCGGTCAGCGGTGACGGCGGTTTCCAAATGAACATTCAGGAGCTGGGCACCATCATGGAGCATAAGGTCGATATTAAAATACTCCTGTTTAATAACCGTTATCTGGGAATGGTGCGCCAGTGGCAAACATTGTTCTTCGATGGGCGATATGCTGGCACGCCCCTGAAAAATCCCGACTTTGGTGCGATCGCCGGCGCCTACGGGATACCTTATCAACGGGTGGAGAAAATTGAAGAGGTAGAGGACGCACTTCGAACTGCAGCGGAACACAAGGGTGCTTACATGGTCGAATTTCTATGTGATCCCAGTGAGATCGTATTGCCGATGGTGCCGGCCGGGGCAGGTACCGGTGATATGATTACATCGATAAAATCGTGAAACGATTTTACTCAACGCGGCTTCGCCGCTCAATATAAATAAGGTAATATAAACAGAACAGGAAAAACGATGACAACCCCACCACAGATGAAAAGGCGCGCGATTCTGGCTTTCGTGCAAAACCGTCCGGGTGTGCTCAATAAAATTACGATGCTGATTCGCCGCAAGATGTACAATGCCGAGACTGTCACGGCTTGCAAGACCCATCTTCGTCCAGGTATCAGCCGCGTAACGCTCACCTTGCGCGAGGACCGGGACGACAAGATGAATCAGGTCATCAAGCAGATAGAAAAAATGACGGAAGTAATCTCCGCCAAGGAATTGGACATCGATGAGAGTTTCTGGCGCGAGGTGGCGATCGTAAAGACAGAAGCGGACGCATCCCAAATTGAGAGCCTGGAACAAAAGTATAATTTTGAAATCCTCGACCGCCAAAACCACGGGTTGTTCATCATCCAGGTATCCGGAACGGAAAAAAAGATTGACGATTTTTTGCATGAACTGGGACGGGAAAAGATTATCGAAGTGGCTCGCTCCGGCTTTACGGCGATAGAAAAATAGAGTGTTTGCCGCGGTTGGCGAGAGTACAAGTGACGAGCGTGTTCACGCTATCTAGGTCACAATATATTCCATAATGCCTACCCACTACCCTACTCTTCCATAAATTGGGAAGTTATTGAAAACACTACAGGAGCATTATCCAGAAAGGACCTTTCAGCGAAGCTCCATATCCTGCTGGAACTGGTATTGTGATTCTTCTGTCGTGGAAATTTGTATCCTGAATTAGACCGGTTACATTTACATCAATATATGAGAAAGGTACCCATCATGAAAAAAACAATAAAGGCTTTTAAATATATATTCGTTAGATATCTGCTGACAGTAGCAGGTTCGTTATTTGTCCTGGTTTCCATGGATCTTATTACAGGAGCCAGCCCTGCTGTCGGTTCTCCCCAAGATTTCGTGGTCACTAAAGAGGATTTCAAGGAGAAAAGGGTTTATTCGCCTTACGCCGGCCGGGATTACCCCGACCAGGTTCTTTTCGGCGACACTCACTTTCACACTAATCTTTCGTTCGATGCAGGATTGGTAGGAACGAGACTAACCATGGACGAAGGTTACCGCTTCGCCCGAGGCGAGAAGGTCATTTCCAATACCGGCCAGCCGGTTCAGCTAATTCGGCCACTCGATTTCCTGGTGATCACGGACCATGCTGAATTCATCGGTCTGGCGCCGATGATCCAACGGTCAGATCCGAAGCTTCTGTCTGATCCATGGGGGAAATGGGTGCACGAGCGATTCAACGCCGGCCCCGAAGGACGCATGGAAGCCTTCGCCAATATCATCGAATGGGGAACCGTAAAACTGGAAAATCCATTAGGCTCGAATGATGCCGAGCACAGCATCTGGCTGGATTTCGTCGAAAAAGCCGACACCTACAACGAACCCGGTCGCTTCACCGCCATGACCGGTTTCGAGTGGTCTTCCACCCCCAAAGGAGACAATCTCCACCGCGTCGTTATTTTTGCCGACGGTTTCGAAAAGACTGGCCAAACTCACCCCTTCTCGTTATTTGATAGCCAGGATCCACAGGATCTCTGGGAGTATCTAGCCAAATACGAGGAGAAGACCGGCGGCCGTGCACTCGCCATCCCCCACAACGGCAACCTGAGCAACGGCCTCATGTTCAACCCGAAGAACTTCCGTGGCGAGCAGATCACCCGTGAATATGCCGAACGCCGGATACGCTGGGAGCCCCTGTATGAGATGAGCCAGATCAAAGGCGACGAAGAAGCGCACCCGCTGCTTTCGCCAGAGGACGAGTTCGCCGACTTCGAGAATTGGGATGTATCCAACATTGCAGGAACGGTGCCCAAAGAAGACTGGATGCTCCGGTACGAGTATGCTCGCTCGGCGCTGCAGGTGGGCCTCGAGATCGGAAAAAAGACGGGCGTCAACCCCTTCAAGTTCGGTTTGATAGGTGCCTCGGACACTCACACAGCCTTATCCACAACCCGTGAAGAAAATTATTTCGGCAAGTACCAACATACTGAGCCTTCGCCCGATCGTCACAATCGAGAAGTTATCCCTGCCGACGACCCTGCCCTGCGGATTGTTACCTCCCAGGAACAGGCCGGCAGTCTTATGGCCGTGTGGGCCCGTGAGAACACCCGTCACGAAATCTTCGACGCCATGCAGCGCAAGGAGGTGTACGCCACTACAGGGACACGTATCAGGGTGCGCTTTTTCGCCGGGTGGGATTTCGAGGCCGATGAGGTTTCGCGCCACGATTTCGTTTCCCAGGGATACCGGCGTGGTGCCCCCATGGGTGGCGATCTGATCCCGCCCTCGGACGGGACGGACGGCAAAGCACCGACTTTCATGATCCGGGCACTCCGCGATCCTGACGGTGCCAACCTCGACCGCATCCAGATCATCAAAGGCTGGCTGGATGAGAAGGGAGAGACCCACGAGCGCATCTACGACGTGGCCGTGTCAGATGGACGAACGATCGACACTGACGGTCGCGCTAAAAAACCCGTTGGCAACACGGTGGATATTGACAATGCAACTTATACCAATACCATTGGTGATGCGTTGCTGACGGCGTACTGGAAGGATCCGGATTTCGATCCGAAGGAGCATGCCTTCTACTATGTACGCGTGCTCGAGATACCGACGCCGCGCTGGACGACTTACGATGCGGCGTTCTTTGAGATTAAGCGTCCTGACAACGTACCGGCAACGGTTCAGGATCGAGCCTACACCTCGCCCGTTTGGTACACGCCATAAGGGATAGAGCACCATGAAGCAAATCTCCAAGCTTCTTCTGGGACCTCTTGATTCAGATCCCCAATCTTTCGCCTTTCCGGCGTAGGAGGGATATGATATTGACCGGACCGGCTGGAACCTCGGTCGATCGCCCCTTTACTATCTCTTTGAAGCATAAGAGAGGAGCTCAGATAAATGAAAACTTCAAAACAGGAAACCAATCAAATGCTTATCAATCGTCTGCAGAAAGTTATCGGCTCGTCCTTTGTTTTGTCGGGGACAACACGACGAGTCGGCGTGCTGTCACTATCTGTCCTGGTTTCAGGATTTTTGGCTTGCAGTGAACCACCCCCTCCGCAGGTCGAAACGGTGCGCGCGATAAGGACCATCACGGTTACTGAGCCGGCATCAGGGAGAATACGCCGATTTTCAGGTGTGGTCGAAGCCGCGGATACGGCCAGCATCAGCTTCGAGGTTCCTGGAAATGTGCAAGAAGTAAATGTGGATGTGGGTGAGAGAATCTTGAAAGGGCAGGTGCTGGCAGTGCTGGACCAAAGTACGTTCAAGTTGAACGTGAAGGCGGCGCAAGCCGACGTCGGTCGAGCTGAAGTTGAACTCAGGGACGCACTGAACGATTTGGAGCGCCTCCAGCGGATCGCTGAAAATGATCGGGGAGCCGTCAGTCAGCGTACGCTCGATCAGACCGAAGCCAGGTACGGCAGTGCCCGCAATAACTTAAGCTTGAACACCACGCGATTGAATCTGGTAAAACGGGATTTGGAGAGAACCACATTGCGGTCTCCTTTCGACGGGGTCATTGCCAGACGGTTTGTGGATCCGTTCCAGCAGGTCGCCCTCGGGCAGAAAATGTTTGAACTGCAAATGGAAGGCGCCATGGAGGCGGCCATCAATGTGCCTGAATCCGAAATCGAACACATCTACCTTGGGCTGCCGGGCGAGATTCGTTTTCCGGCCATTCCGGAACAAGTTTTCAGGGGCATCGTCACGGAGATCAGCAAGGTTGCCGGCGGAGCCAATGCTTTTCCGGTCAAAGTCACCATTGAGGCCGATAGTCCAAGGATACGTACGGGTATCACCGCGGAAGTGACCCTGCTGCTCTCAGGCGATCAAAGCGAAACAGCCTTCCTGATACCCATCGAAGCCCTTGCCCCTGGCGGCACCGAATCAAAGAGCTACGTTTTTGTTTTCGACGCGGAGACATCGGCGGTTAATAAAAACGCCATCGAGATCGGCAGTGTTCGCACCAGCAATATTACCGTCACCAAAGGCTTAAATGCCGGCGATATAATCGCTGTTGCCGGCGTGAGCTTTCTCAGGGACGGCCAAGAGGTAAGATTGCAGAGGCGTTAAAGCAAATAAAACTTAAGTATTTGTTCCGGAAGGAGTATTACGTCAATGTACTTCATCACCCGATTTTCACTGGATACCCGGAAGGTTACCATCGTTTTCATTGCGGCGGTGGTCGTCATAGGCTTGACACTCTTCCTCGATTTCCCCCGCCAGGAAGATCCGCCGATCAGGATTCGGGAGGTTGTGGTCACGGCATTTTTCCCCGGTATGGAAGCGCCCGACATTGAAGAGCTCGTTACTCGCCGGCTCGAAGCCCAACTGCGCACTTTGCCGGAACTCGACAACATCTGGTCGGATTCCAAAAACGGCCTAGCGATCATCCATGCTGAAACACGGGATGAGTTTGATGATCTGGATTTGATATGGCAAAAAGTCCGCAATAAGATGTCCGACATAAAACCCGAGCTCCCTACCGGAACGATCGGTCCATTCGTAAATGACGAATTCGGTCTGACCGCCGTAGCGACGATTGCGTTGTGGAGCGACGGATTTTCGATGTCTGAAATGCGCATCGTGGTCCGCAACGTTCGTGACAGTCTTTACGAGCTGCCCGGCATTCGAAAAGTCGAGCTCCATGGTGTTCACGACGAACAGGTTTTTCTGAAGTTTTCAGCGACAAGACTCGCCCAGTTCGGCATTGCGGTTGGTGAAATCATCAACACGCTGATTGAACAGAACATCGTATTGCCCGGCGGTCGGGTAGACACCGCAGAGCGAACCGTGGTTGTGACGCCGAGCGGCAATTTCCGGAATGTCGAGGATATCGAGGATGTCGAGTTCACCATACCCGAAACCGGGCAGACCATCGTTCTGAAAGACATATTGACGGTCGAGCGCGGCTTCGCAGATCCGCCGCAAGATCTTGTTTACTTCAACGGCAAACGGGCGATCGTTATCAGCGTTTCGATTACGCCCGGCGTCAACGCGGTGGTATTCGGCGATCAGCTTACCCGGAAGCTGAAAATACTGGAGTCACAGCTGGAAATCGGCTACGTGCTGGAGTATGCAACCTTTCAGCCGGACCTGGTTGAAGCTGCAGTCAACGGCGGTTTGAGCAATGTCTATCAGACAGTAGCCATCGTGCTGGTGGTGGTCATCTTATTTTTGGGTGTGCGCACGGGCCTTATCGTCGGCTCCTTCGTTCCGATGACCATGCTGTTTGGCATGATCCTGATGCGATTCTTCAACATCGAGCTCGAGCGCGTCTCCATTGCCTCCTGCATTATCGCCCTGGGTATGCTGGTCGACAACGGGATCGTGATTGCCGAGGATATTCGCAGCCGCCTGGAACGCGGGGAAGAAAGACGGCAGGCCTGTATCGAAACAGGCCAGACGCTGTCCATCCCGTTGCTGACATCCTCACTGACAACAATTCTGGCCTTTCTACCCATGCTCCTTATTGATGGCCAGGTTGGGGAGTATGCGTTCTCGCTGCCCATGGTCGTCATCCTGTTGCTGTTGTCCTCGTGGTTTCTTTCGATGTACGTGACGCCGGCGATGTGCTTCTGGTTCATGAAAGTCAAAACGGCTCCCAAATTTGAATCGCAGACGGATGCCGGTTTAACAGAACCGCCTGACAGCGAAAACAAAGATTCGGACCCGTATTCAGGAAGAATCTATCTATTTTATCGTGGTTTGCTGGATCGCATGTTGCGTTTACGCATAATCGTCCTGCTCGGTGCGGTGGCTGCGATCATCTGCGGCGGATTCATTGCATCGCTATTGGTGCGGGAGTTTTTCGGGCCCAGTGATCGCAACCAGTTTCTGGTATACCTGGATCTGCCGGCAGGTTACCGGATCGAAAGCACAGACACTGCGGTGCGGCGGCTAACCGCCTGGCTATCCGACGAGAATATCAATCCGGAAGTTACCAGCACCATCGCCTATGTAGGGACCGGTGGGCCCCGATTCTTCCTCGTACTGTCACCTGTCCAACCGGACCCGCATGTCGCATTTCTGGTGGTCAATACCAAAGAAAGCGACCAGGTGGTGCCGCTGATTCAGCGCCTGCGAAAACACCTTCTCGTCGACTTTCCCGAAGCCGCCGGCCGGGCGAAACAGATGTGGCTTGGCGCGACAGAGCCGGGCCTGGTGGAAATTCGCCTTTTAGGTGCAGACGCGGACTACCTGCATGAGAAAGGAAATCAACTGGTGGATGGACTCAAGGCCATGCCTGGCAGTCTCGACGTACGCAGCGACTGGGAAAGCAAGACACTAAAGGCCCGCATCCTCGTCGATCAAGTCCGGGCCCGCCGGGCCGGCATTTCCTCCCGCAACGTGGCTAATTCGCTGCAAGCTCACATGGACGGTATTAGGATAACGGAATATCGCGAAGAGGATCTTGCGATTCCGGTGCTGGCGCGGTCCATTGAACAAGATCGCCGGGAACTCGGAGACCTGTGGAACGTGATGGTGAAATCCTCCCGGACGGGAGATCTGGTGCCGCTGACGCAAATTGCCGACATTGTCGTTGATTGGCAATTTCATCGCATTTCGCGTCGCAATCAGGAGCGCTGCCTTACTGTGGAGGTAAAACACGAATACCTGAGAGCGCCGGAGCTGCTCGAAGCAGCCCTGCCATTGATTGAGGAACTGCAGCTCGAGCCCGGGTATCGATGGGAAGTGGGCGGCGAAATTGAACAAAGTGCGGAAACCCTTGGGAAAATGATGCGCTGGCTGCCCCTGTGCGTTTTTGGGATCGTTGTGCTTTTGATCTGGCAATTTAATTCCTTCCGAAGACCGCTGATCATTTTTATCACCATACCCCTCGCGTTTGTGGGCGCTTTTATCGGGTTGATCATTATGCGCGCGCCTTTCGATTTTTTTGCCATGCTGGGATTGCTAAGCCTGGCAGGGGTTATTATCAACAATGGGATCGTACTGATCGATAAGATCGACGCGGAGCGGGCCGAGGGCGGTGAGCCTCACGCTGCGGTTGTGAATGCAGCGCTTTCCCGTTTTCGCCCTATCCTGATGACGACCGTCACCACAGTCCTCGGGCTGCTGCCACTCATCATCTCGGTGGATCCTTTGTTCTTCTCTATGGCTGTGATAATCGCCTTTGGTCTGATATTTGGCACTATGCTTACTCTCGGGGTTGTGCCCGTGCTCTACTCAGTACTTTTCAGGGTAAAGACCGTCAGCTGAATGGTGCCGGGCCAACTTAGCATAAATTCTTTTCGTCCAGTATTGCCGATATGCTTGAGATGGTTGCGTTTTCTGTACGGATGCTGGATGCTTGATACAGGATCCAGGATACAAGATTCATGATACACGATACACTAATAATTATATCCAAAAACATCCAGACTTCGGCGGGCTCCCTTCGGTCTGAGCGTATGACCGAACTCACGCCGAGGGCTCAGGGTCGAAGACAGTGGAGCCATATCCAGAAACCAGGATCCAGGATTAGTCAATACATTAAATAGTTATCAGCGCATTGGATTAGTTTGATTAAAGTATTTTATGTAACTCAAAAATAAATAAAGTCGAATTGAAGCTGACTTCCGAAGGAGCGAGTACTGCGAAATGTCACCAAAGCTTAAATCACTTCAGGAGCGATTGCGTTCAAAAGGACGATTTCTCCTCCTTCTATATTTGATCTTGGGTCTGCTCGTTCTCGGCCCCATTCTGGAACAATTTGTTGCCATTCGGCTCATACTTGACATTTTCCTAACGGCTATCGCCCTATCCATGGTGTCTATTATCCGTCACAAAAAGCGTCTCATCCGTATTGCGTCGGTTATGGCGATGGTAATGATCATATCGTTGTGGTTAAAATACTTCTATCAGTACGATATGTTCGATGCCGTCAGCATGATAATAGGAGTTTTAATTACTTTAATTGTGACAGCAAACACTCTCACGTTTATGGTTAAACATGATACAGTAGACAGAGAAGTCATATTCGCGGCGATGGTGGTTTATTTGTTGATGGCGCAGATATGGGCATTTGTATATGTGTTTCTGGAACAGATCCATCCGGCTTCATTCAATTTGCCCCAGGGTCAGGGTGATTTATTAACATTTGAGTATTTCAGTTTGGTAACAATTACGACATTGGGATTCGGCGACATTTCTCCGGTTAGCAGGATGGCAAAAGCAATTACAGTTTTTGAAGCCGTCGTCGGACAGCTTTATCTAGTGGTGGTGATTGCCTGGTTTGTGGGAATGCATGTTTCGGGGAAGTCAAAATAGTCAATCGAATCTATCGAACTGACGGTCATCAACAGATACGGTTCCAAACTGCACTTAGTAGATAATCTTTGTCGGCCCGGCTCAACAAACGATACTGAACCGCTAAAATGCCTGCAAGAAATCGAAACGGATCATATCATCCAGGTACTGGAGAAAACAAACTGGCGAATCGATGGTCCCAGAGGCGCCGCCGTAATTTTAAAATTCAATCCTTCAACATAAAAGCTCAAAACCGAAACACGAAAGATCAAGGTAATTTTTTTGCCCGTGCCGCGGGATCGTCTGCTGCCGTGGCTTGTTGAGGGCCGCGGCGATATTGCCGCCGCCAACCTGACCATCACCGATAAGCGGCGGGGATTAATTGATTTTAGCCATCCGTTGCTCAAAAACGTCAACGAAATTGTCGTCACCGGTCCGGCCGCGCCCACCGTGGACACCATTGAAAGCCTCCCCGGCAAAGAGATCCATGTTCGACCATCTTGCAGTTACTACGAGCATTTGAATCGACTCAATAACACTTTCAAGAAACAGGGCAAACCGCCGGAAATTATGATTCACACCGTCTCTTGATCTTCGGGAATAGAATCTGGGAATCCAAAAATATAGAACCCGGGATCAGGGGAAGTTGGTTCCAGTCCAATCCGACAGGCGGATATAGTTCAAATTACCCTCCCAATGAAGGGATTATAATATCGCGATTGATACTCCGTTGCGACTCGACTGAGCTCGTCGAAGTCTTACAGCGGATTAATTCATTCCAGAGAACATATAACTGAAATAGGAGGATTAACCGATGCGTTACACAATTATTATACTTACAACGGCATTGCTTGTCGCTTTCAATAGCCTCGTGATGGCCGATACACTCGAGCTGGCCGACGGAACACTGCTCGAAGGCCGTTATGTTACCAGCAACGAATCTTACTTCATCTTCGACGCCGGCGGTGAAATTAAAGCCATTCCCGTCGACGAGGTGGCAGTGCTTTATCTGAGTACCGGTGTCGAGAAGGCGCTTTCTGCCGCTTATGATCCCGAACCGGAGACAGTGACAGTACCGGCGGGTACCCGTATGCTGGTAACCATTTCCGAAACAATCGATTCGAGTCGGCACAGAGCCGGGCACCGGTTTCGCGGCCAACTCGAGGGGGATCTTGTGGTGCAAGGCACAACGGTTACGCGGCGCGGCAGCTACATCTTCGGCCAAATCACAGAGGCCAGACAGGCGGGCCGTCTGGCCGGCAGATCGGAACTTCAGGTCGAGTTCACCGACATCATGATCGACGGGCAAATCTTTCCGATTAGCACCACCGGTTTGGAGGCTCAGGGCAGCGGCACGGGGAGGCAGACTGCGGGACGCACCGCCAGGGCAGCAGCCATTGGCGGTCTTATAGGTGGTAGGTCCGGTGCCAGGACCGGCGCCGCCATCGGCGCCGGGGCATCGATCATCACCCGCGGTGCAAGCGTCAATATTCCGCGTGGTACATTGGTCGAGACGACGCTGTCCGAATCTCTGACGGTGCAGTAAAGATCATCGCCTTGAATACATCGAACATCGGTGTTTGCCGCACCACATTGCCGCCGGTATCAGCTGCAGCTCAACATATTCTATCAAATGGAGTCCATATCCATTCCGATAACGAAAGCAAGTGTTGCTTTCAACATTGATTCCTGGATGTGGAATCGGGAATTCAGGCCAATGCGGGCATAGCTCACCGCTTTGCCCGGATAGGGCCATAAAATTAACATTTCACCATCGCCATGGGAGATTGGCCATGCATACGATTCAAGTGGATAAATTGATTCGAACCCTCTGTGTCTGTTCGGCGCTGATTCTTGTTATCGGGCACTTCAGTCACGCCCAGGAGTCGGTCCTTGCCCCCTCCGAAACCGGCCCGCAACAACAGACCGGAGCGGCACCCGACGTCCCGGACGATTTCAGCGTCGCCTTGCGACCCTGGAAAGGCGACTACTATGGCATGCTCCAGCGGAGAATGGTTCGGATCGTCGTTCCCTACTCGATGACCCACTATTTTCAGGATGGTGCCACCGAACGCGGCGTCGTCGCCGCAGCGGGACGGGAATTCGAGCGTGAGATCAACCGGATGGAAGGGCTTAGAAGCCGGTTGGTGCACGTTCTTTTTATCCCCGTGCCGCGAAGCCAGCTGATTGCGTATCTTACGGCCGGCCTCGGCGATATCGCCGCGGGAAGCATCACCATTACCGAAAGCCTTCGGGAAAGGGTTGATTTTTCCAACCCGGTCTTTCGAAACTCCAAAGAGCTTATTGTCACGGGACCCGGCGCACCGGAGATCGTAAAGATGGAGGATCTTGCGGGCCAGGAAGTATTCGTTCAAAAATCGGCCAGCTATTATGGGTCCTTGCGCAAACTTAACCAGGCTTTTAAGGGGAAAGGACTTCCACCCATCAAGATCGAGCTGGTGGATGAGCTGCTGGAGCCGGATGAAATCCTCGAAATGGTCGGGACGGGCCTGATCCCGATTACCGTGGTGGATCGGCATTTGGCGGACTTCTGGGGTCAGGTTTTCCCGGATCTGACCGTCCACTCCAATCTTGCCGTGGCCACCGGACGTGATATCGCCTGGGCGTTTCGAAAGGATAGTCCAAAACTTGAAGCCGTACTGAACGAATTTCTGAGATCGCACCGCCACCGAACGAAATTCGGCAACATTATCTTCCGGCGCTACCTGCAAAACAGCAACTGGGCGCGGAATGCGACCGCTACAAGGGACCGGGAACGGTTTGATACCGCGCTCCCGTTTTTTAATAAATATGGCGACGAGTATAACCTTGACCCGCTACTGCTTGCAGCCCTGGGCTACCAGGAATCACGACTCGACCAAAACACGGTAAGCCCTGCGGGAGCCATCGGCGTGATGCAGCTTCTATCAAGCACAGGGGCTTCGCTGAATGTCGGCGACATCACCCAGCTGGAACCGAATATTCACGGGGGCACGCGGTATTTGCGCTCTCTGGTCGACCGTATCGAAAGCCCCGAGGTCGATCGATTGAACACGATCTTCCTGGCCCTTGCGTCCTACAATGCCGGTCAAACCCGCATCCGACGCCTTCGACGGGAGACCGAACAAAAAGGCCTCGATCCCAACGTCTGGTTGAACAACGTCGAGCTTGCCGTCGCGCGCGAGATTGGTCGCGAAACCGTCCAGTATGTTCGCAATATCTACAAGTACTTCCTAGCTTACCGGCGCGTGGAAGCCAAACGCGCCCAGCGGGGAGCCCGACCGGCAGATTGATAACAGCGCTCCTTATTTCCGGTACTTCAGAATAATGTGGAAGGCGTCAAAAAGATAGGAGGTTGCATTATCACAGCGGATATTTAGAACACCGAGAACGCACCAATGGATTAGCGGTGTAAAATTTTTAAAGTTACTTTTAATCAAGATAAAAGATACCAGCATATTAAATCAATAATCATGATTTGACACTTATAGCAGTTGTCACAAGTTACGGTCACCTGGGATCGTTATTAGAACCTCCTCATTTTGTAACGGCTCAAACGGAACGTATTTATGACAACTGCTATAAATCTATTGTTCGGTACGTCGACGCCTAACAAATAATAACACCAAGATAAACAACCCTAAAGCCGCAACTACATGTTTTAAGGTATGACCACTCACGAAGCCCGACGCAGCGTAAATGTCTCTGTCAAAATGTTCGAATAATTTGGCTATAACGTATGCTGAAAATAATAACCAATAACCACTCACCCTGGTAAATGCAGAGTTAAAACAAACGAGTATAACGGGTATTAAGAGCATTGGTAAATATTGGACTAATATGTAAGGCCTTAAGTCACCACGCCCGGCGACTTCTGTCCAATGCCAATACAGCACTGACAGAACGCCGATGGACACAAGCGGAGTCAATAGTATGGCGCCTAGTCGGGGGGAGATAAACTCACCTATAATAATTGAAGTCATTGCCATAAACGCGATCGTCATCGGTATCCTGTCCCAAATCAGTGTTGCATTGCTCGGCGACAAATGATAATAGCCAGATCCTACGCCAATCAACGCCACCCCTATGAAAAACACTTTATAGCTTACACTATTTTCAGTAATTATATTGATTGAGCCTTTCCCTGATGTTTTATACAGCCCCAACAAACCGACCAGCACAAAAGCTAAATTGGATAATACATCAAAAAAATTAGAGATGCCCCATAAGACTCTTCTGTCAGCAAAACCATGGTAGTTCAGATCTTGCGATATCGGTCCATGATTTAAAAGGGCGACAACCGCCCCCAGAGTTATCAGTATAACCAGCCACAACCCAACCTTTTTGTTTCTATTCAAAATCATTCGAGTGATAGAAATTCCCTTCTTGAACTCGGAACTACTGGAAATTAAAAGTTGTATGCTGTGGCAGGAGGCGTCCCAACATACACTCGGGCCGGATATCAAGCAGCGACCATATTGCGACTAGCGCAGACGTGTATTTAGATACTGGATACCGGTCGTCATGTCAAGAAGATCTCTTTCTCCAAGTCGTTTGAATTGTTAGAAATTTTAACATAGGAAGCCTGACTGCTCGCGAGGGAAATCTAAAAGTTCGAAGACACCGCAGAATTGGGTAAGCACGCAACCACCAAGCTGCTCTCTTGGAAGATAATTGCCCGGGGCAAACTACATTGATTCAATACAAGGACTATGGTAAGGTGCGCTCCCTAATTTAAGTGATGATCTTGCTCACTTGCGTAAAATGCAAATTCCTATTTCCATCTAAAACTGACAGGATAAATCCTAACATTGCATACATTCTTTTCATCTGGCATTGCCGACATGCGTGAGACGGTTGTGTTTTCTGGGCAGATGCTGGATGCTTGATACTTGATGCTGGATATTTAGTAATACACTAGTGATGAAATCCAAAAACATCCAGTATCCAGGATCAGCCAGTACTTGCAACGGTTTTCATCGCATCGGCCAAGTTTGAATACAGTATTTTATGCAACAATAGGGTAAATTCTGTCTGGCTTATTTATTAATTGGATACGAACAACGTGAATTACCAAAGAGCTTTAATCAAACATAGATATCCTGGTCCTTGGGCCAGGTCAGAGACAGACGGCTATGCCTTGAATAATCCAAGGAGTGTTGGAGTAATGGTCTATGGCTCTTGGGCGCCAGGGGAATAAAATCGCTTCTGTCTCGGGTTTGATTCCCAGCAGATGTTTTTCATGTGTTCGGATTTCCAATACTCCAAAACTCCAACACTCCATTAGAAGGTTGAAATCAGCTCTGTCATAAAGCGTCCCCTTCCAGGGGTTGGTCCTCTGGGCCCGGATTCTTTACTTTTTCTGATCCATCCGGTCACTTGGCTGAGTTGGCTATCAACCGGCTTCATATAAGGTGGAAAAATCATGAGTGGGTTGCGTTCGGTTGGGAATTTTAGCAAGGAGATTTATCGCACCTACGTCGTCGACATGCCAAATAATTTCGCGGCGTCGCTGTCCTATTATTCCTTGTTTTCCCTGGTGCCAACTATCTATATCGCTTTTCTGATTGCGGGCATCTTTATCGATGACCAAGCGGCCATGCGGTACATATTCACCAAAGTTGAAAACGTACTGGGCGTCGACGTCGCGAAATTACTATTGCACGCGCTCGAGGGAATTTCAAGGGACCCTTCGAGTGGAGCTATTGTTGATCTCATCGTCAGCTTCTCCGCCATACTTTTAAGTGCGTCGCTTGTGTTTTTCAAACTTCAATACGCTTTGAATACCATCTGGAAGATACCGCCTGCGACCAAAGGTCAGACGAAAATTTTTATTCTAAACCGTCTGATATCTTTTTTCATGGTATTTTGTGTCGGGATACTGATTCTTGTTATTACGCTATCATACGTGCTGATCTCTTTCTTTGATTCTCTACTCCAGCTCCAACTATCCATTCCGTTTCTCAATCTAGGGACGAATTGGTTCATCTATACTACGGCAATCGCCCTGCTGTTTAAGTTATTGCCCGATGCACAGATCAGTTGGAAAGACGCCGTGATCGGTGCGGGTGTGACCGCATTTCTTTTAACAGCCGGCACGAAAATGCTGGGATGGTACCTGGCCAAAGGCAACGTCGGCTCTGCTTTTGAAGCGGCAGGAACTGTTGCAGTACTGTTGATCGCGATATACTTTCTCGCGCAGTTTTTTATTTTTGGGGCCGTATTCACCAGAGTGTTTGCCGATTGTTACGGTCGTGGCATCCACCCCCGCAAAACTGTTGAGTCCTAACAAATATCAACCTGCCAGTCTTGAAATTAGTCGTATTTCTGAATCAAGGGTCGTCCATTCAATCAAAAGGGCAAATATGAAAACAATATTCGAGCATATTATTCAACAAAAGTTTCACTGGGCATTATAGTGAATGCCAGAAATTTGTTCGGATTGTTATTGGCATAAAATCCCCCTGTCCCCCTTTGTCAAACTGTGCTTTACCCATAACCTGGGTTGCTGGACACAGGGGTTCATTGGGGTTGTGGGACAACAAATTTTATCATTACTTTCCACATAGCCGTGAGATCATCGAGCCGCTGCAATCCGATCCATA
>Ga0126331_1000208_pt1 | contig 23669 bp, 20 predicted proteins | sample InaspJWI98metaG_FD_96379 | JGI IMG/M metagenome (GOLD analysis project Ga0126331, IMG submission 96379) | Marine gutless worms symbiont microbial communities from Oahu, Hawaii - Inanidrilus sp. 2 OAHU.JWI-98 metaG | ecosystem: Host-associated > Annelida > Digestive system > Unclassified | place... | reverse complement strand
GTGAGGGGCAGGAGTTCAACTGTGATATGGACCAAATATTGTGGCACCGCCGCGAAAGCAGGCGGAAACAGAGAAAACAAACCTGGTCCTGTAGTCATGGGAGTCTCCTGTCTACTCGAAAATAGTGGAATCATGGGTTCCAGAGTAATGTAGGATGGGTCTAATGAAAAAAGGAATCAAAATTTATAAAATTGTGTGGATATTCTTGTAACATAGGCGTATTTTTCGGGCAAAAGCAGAAAATGGATATCTGACGACTAGCATCATTAAGGTTAGATTCAACTTTTTTTGTAGAATAGATCTTTTTCCGCTTTTCATACCCAATATTCCCTGGCCCAGACCGAATTCATAGCGTGTTCATTATTTTACTAGCATCAAAGTTTTTATACTAGAAGAAGCAAATAACGCCGAATCGCACCAGGGCAGGCCAAAATTCCACTATTCCATCATTCCATGTGGCTTACCAACGCGGGCGGCCACAAAAAAACTATATTTCTAATAAGTTGTAGATATTCCGAGACGTTTAATTACAACATTGATCAGGCAAGAAAGTCCGCAATGTTCAAGCCATTGAGCATATCCACAATTGTCTTGAGACCCTGGCGTAGGATTTTTTGGTGGGGACTTGAAGTTAATGAAATTCTCACCGCATGGGGGGAGGCACCGCGACCGACAGCGAATCTTTCGGCCTCCAGCACCATAACATTGCGATCTTTAGCTTCGGTCGCAAAGTCACTTGCACGCCAAGGTTGAGGAAGATAGAGCCATAGAAAAAGTCCGAAAGGATTATACTTGTAATCCAGTCCTTTTAACACCTGCTTTACAATTTGGTGACACGATTCAATTTCATTTTTTTGCCACTTCAATAATCGTTCTAATATACCGGAATTTATCCATTGCGTTGCTATCTCGGCTGAGACCGTAGATCCGGCAATAGACAGTGCCCGCTTGGCCGATTGCAACTCCGGAATATTAGGTTTCATAATTTTCATATAGCCAATCCGAATTGCCGGAGAGGCGCAATAAGATAGACTTGTAATATAAGCCGTTCTGTTCGGCGCTAATGCAGCAATCGGTGGCGGCGGATCTGCGGCAAATTCTGAAAAGGGATCATTTTCAATAATAAAAAGATTGTGTCGTCGTGCAACGCTTAAGATTTCTTGGCGGCGCTCTAGATCCATTATGGCTGTCGTGGGACTTTGAAATGTGGGGGTTAAAAATAAAATATGGGCATTGGATTGCCGGCAGGCATCATCCAGGGATTGAGGCATTAATCCCTTGTCATCCATCGAAATTCCGATCATATTCAACTTCAGAAAATTGCCGAGATTTTTCAATCCGATAGTCGTTAATTCTTCAACGAGAATTGCGTCTCCCGGACGCGTATAAACCGAAAGCAGTAACTGAAAAGCCTCCTGGGCTCCGGATGTCACGACGACTTCCTCAATATCAGCTTGAATTCCTTTACGTTCCAACCATTTAATTCCCGCTTCACGGTGATGACGATAGCCCAACTCCGAGAGATAACCGGCAATGACACCATTTCGCCATTTTTTACCAACTGCTTTCAAAGTATCTTCAAAGGCTTCCTTGCAAAGAGATGGATCCGTAACCGTGGTTGGCTGAAGCACACCCAAATCTATAAAGGTTGGGCCAAGAGTAAGGGGGATATATGGGTAGGTGTCTTCAGGGGACATGACAATGGTTCCTCGGCCGACTTCTCCCGAAACGAGGCCCCATTCAGCAGCCAAGTTGTAACCGCGAGCGACCGTACCGATAGTAACACCGAGTTCTTCAGCCATGATTCGGTGGGGCAGCAGACGATCTCCCGATTTCAGATCATTCGCCTTTATTGCGTCGCGTATGGCTTCAGCAATCGCGTTGTACAAAGGTGGCTCATACTTTATTAGATTTGGTTTCCAAAATGACATGGTGTCAATAAATAAATTGATTATAATAAATTGTCAAACATTTTTAGCATTAGGAAATCATAATAACCAATCCGAAAAAGGATTTTATTCAATTTGAAGCAGCCGAACGCTTTAGGGTACTGCCATATTTATCTTGCCAACAAAATCTGATATTCTTAAAATCCTTCAATCTGAGATGAAAATGGAGAAACCACTGGTGGAAAAATCATATGACGAATTATCGAACCAGATCTTATACTGCTTTTCAGGAAGGCACCGAGCGCTATGCATCGGCCATGAACGGCACACCCGATCGCATTCCGGTCTATGCCCAGATGCACCAATTTGTGTGCAAAGAGCTCGGTGTTTCGGCCAAGCGGTTTTACAGTTCGCCTGATATTCTGGTAAAAGGCACCCTTGAAACGACGACCGCCTGCGGGATTGATGTCCCGTTAATCGATTATGATGTATACAACATCGAGGCGGAAGCCCTGGGTCAAAAAATTATTTACGATGATCGGATGGTGCCGGAGATCGACCGATCAACGCCGTTGCTTCAACACCGCAGTGATTTGAACAAGATCAAGACACCGAATTTTGATTCGGATGGTCGTTTGCCGATGGTGCTGGAAATGTATGCTTTATTCCAGGACCTGACGGGCCTTGACCCGGTATTGAGCTTTTGTGCCCCGTTCAGCCTGGCCGCCAATATCCGGGGGCTCGAGCCGCTGCTGAATGACCTGGATAATGCCCCCGAATTTGCAGCCAACCTGTTTGAATGCCTGACTGAAGATGTTTTGTCACCCTGGATCAGGCTTTTAAAAGAACGCTTTCCCAACGCCAAAGGTGTGTGCGGAAATGATGCGTTTGCCTCGTTGCCCATCGTCAGCCCGTCTATAACCAGAAACTGGATAATTCCTTATATTTTGCGCCTGCGTGAATTGTGCGGCACGGATGTATATGTACCCAATTGGGTTGGGGAGGCTTTTTTGAAAAAGAACCCGGAAGAGTTTCTCAATTGCAAACTTCAAGTCTGCCCAACATTTATCGAAGGCCAGGATCCCGACGTCGAGGAGCTTGGGCCGGAATTTTATAAAAACTATGCCACGCGCAAAGGGGTTGCTCTGATTCTGGGCATTGGGGCCAGGTTCTTGGCGTTTAGCTCCGAAGCTGAAGTAGCCGCAAGGGTGAGGCATTATGCTGGCGTGGGCGGTGAAAACGGCCGCTTTGCGCTGTATTTATGCAACCTTGATGCCGGCACCCCGCCGGGCAATATAAAAGCAGTGGTCGACACACTCAACAGTATATAGTTTAACATGGAAATCCTGGTACTCCGGGCCAGGTCAGAGACATGTGGCAATGCTGTAGACAAATGTTTTGGAGTGATGGAATACTGGAATGTTGGAATGGTGGGTTTTTAAGGATGAGATCTTTTTAAAATCAAATTTCTAAATTAGAGGCTAAAATTAAGATAATTCCCGTTTTTGTACCCATTATTCCACCATTCCATCATTCCATTCGGCGTCTAAAGGTAAACGCCACCTCTCTAGGATGAAGTCAAAGCCGGGTTCTCTGGCTTGGATCTTTACTTGCTACTCCGTGTAAGGATAAAGGGGGGTAAGCGTCTTTTCCATGCGGTAGGCACGCCATAATTCCAAAAGAGAAGCAGGTTTGAAGCCGCGCCTGCGATTCCGCGCCCCGATCTTGAATAAGTAGGTAAATTGCTTCAATAGCGTGCGGTACGCTTCCAGAATGGGCGTTTTGCGATCCCAGATGTGGGTGGCCTCGCCGCCGGCGCCGTTGATTTCAACGATTTTGAAGCCGCGGCCCTGCTGCAGCTGCCGATAGTCTAAAAAACGCACGTCGTATCTACCGAAATAAAACTCCGGTATTTCACGCGAAATTTCTTCGAAAGTATCCCGCATCTGCTCAGTAATATAAGCGTTTCCATTGCGAAAGATGGTGCCGCGGCTGTGACTGCCTGTAAAGGCCAGACGGAAGTTTTGGCCTTCGGGTACAATGTCGTCCAGCCGTTTTTCATGGCGCTTGAGGTAGACATGTTTGATTAATCGGGCTCGTCGATCATTTTCGATCAGTTCCCTCAAAGTCGAAATTCCATCACCCTGCACGAAGGGATTGTATTTCAGGGTGAGTGAAAAGATAAAACCCTTTTCTTCATCCGGAAGGCGGATATAAAAGACGCCGGCTTCACCTTCATACGGAACGAGTTCCTGTACTATGACGCGTCCCCCCAAAGGGTAATTATTAAGATACGTTAAAAGCTGATCCCTGTTGCGAACGATTTGCACGCCGACACCGCGACAGCCCATATCCGGTTTGACCACGGCCGGATAGGCAATTTCTTTTTCTCTCATCAGCGCCTCGAGGTGTTCACCGTCTGTTTTGACGTCGGCACCATTGCTGCCCCGTGTAAGAGCGGCGAAGCGGGCGACCAGGTTGGTGCTTCGGCCGCCGACCTTCGACAGGATCGCTTCTTTCGATTCGCCCACTAGGCCCCCTATGGGAAACAGAGGGTTGGCGATGGTTGGAAGGGTGGCAGATCGGTATCGAATCGACAGCAGAATCCAGCCGATGGCAATCGGGATGTAAAATAATCTCGGCGGCCAGAATTCATAAAATGACAGCGGCGGTCCGGAAGGGTCGAAGGGCGGCATTCCCTGATGCATGGGCTTGTCCGGGTAGGTGGGCGTGATTGCATTTTTAATGGACTTATCTAGGTCGGACGTCGTGATAGCAGAATTTCGAGTCATGGTGTCATTGCCTTTCTGCTAAAAATTTAGAGGCAGGTGCCTGGGTTGTCAACCTAGACTTTAAAATGATGGGATATATTTCCTTATGCGATACTCAGTCCAATTGCATAAACAATGCGGTTGACACAAAAGCGCCTATCACATATACGTAGCCCCAAAAAAGCCTTATCCATAAGGATGTAGCAGCTGTTTGCATCGAAATTTTATAACGGCGAAGCTTACGACGGGAAAGTAGCACATGTCATTTGAGCGTCTTTTGAATCCGCATTCCATTGCTGTTTTCGGCGGTGTGCAGGCGCAGGAGGTGATTCGCCAGAGCGATCGCATGGGATACAAAGGCCAGATCTGGCCGGTGCATCCCAAGAAAAAGGAGATCCTGGGACGCAAGGTCTACAGCTCGGTGGAGGATCTGCCGGGAAGCCCAGATGCTGCATACGTTGGTGTTAATCGCCACCTCACCATCGATATCGTCAGAGATCTGGCTGCGCGGGATGCGGGCGCCGCGGTTTGCTATGCCACCGGATTTTCCGAGGTAGGAGAGGAAGGTTGCGAACTCGAAAAGCGACTTCTGGAAGCCTCGGGTGACATGCCTTTAGTGGGGCCGAATTGCTACGGACTCCTTAACTATCTCAACGGGGCGATGCTCTGGCCCGATCAGCAGGGCGGCCGACGGGTTGACGAAGGCGTGGCCATCATCACCATGTCGTCGAACGTGGGTTTCAATCTCACCATGCAGCGTCGCGGCCTTCCCGTCGCCTACATGGTGTCCCTGGGGAACAAGCTGAAGTTCGATCTCCATGATGCGATCCACATATTTGCGCGACAGGATCGGATCTCGACGCTTGGGCTTTATATAGAAACTATGCAAGACCCAAAGGCCTTTGAGGAAGCAGTCAACGTCGCCCGAGAGCTGGGCAAACCCATCGTTGCCATCAAGACCGGTCGCAGCGATGTCGGTCAGCAAATGGTGGTATCGCATACGGCATCGCTCGCCGGATCAGACATTCTGGTGAGTGCACTGTTTAAGCGCCTCGGCGTGGCGCGCGTCGATTCTCTGGAGGCGCTCATGGAAGCGTTGAAGGTGTTACACGTTCTCGGTCCACTGAAAGGTGGTCGGATTGGGGCTACGAGCACCTCGGGCGGTGATCTTACACTTCTCGCTGACGCCATGGGTCCGAGCCTGTCCTTGCCGCCACTATCCCAAAAAGTTGTGAAACGTCTTCGCGCTACGGTGCACGAACGGGTGGTGGCCGCCAATCCGTTCGATTACCAGATGTTCGACTGGAATGATGAGGACCGTATGGCCGAGAAGTTTACCGCCTTTTTGTCGGAAGACTTCGATGTATCGCTTTGTTTGCTCGATTACCCAAGAGAAGATCTTTGTGACCAGTCGACCTGGAGTGGGGCCGAGCGGGGTTTTGTTCGAGCAGCACAGCAAACCGGAACCAAAGCCGCAGTGCTGGCCACCTTTTCTGATACGATTTCGGAGTTGGTGGCGGCGCGATTGATGAAAGAAGGTGTCGCACTGCTGGCCGGCATTGATGCCGGGCTTGCAGGCATCCAGGCGGCGGTCGATGTAGGTGCCGCCTGGAGCCGGCCTCCCTGCTCACCGTTGCTCAGGCGCTTCGATCAACAGCAGGACGGTTCCGTCAAGGTTTTGGACGAGGCCGAATCCAAGGACCTACTCGCCCGGTGTGGTGTACCGGTGCCCGCGGCTCGAGTTGTTCGCAGCGCCGGCGAGGCGGTTACAGCGACCGAAGAGTTGGGCTATCCAGTCGTTGTCAAAGCTCTGGGCGTTGCGCACAAAACCGAAGTTGGGGGCGTCAGACTTGACCTTCGCAGCGCAGACGAGGTGTCGGCAGCGGTGAGAGAGATGTCAGGACTTTCAAAGTCCTATCTGATTGAGAAAATGGTCGACGGGGTCGTGGCGGAGCTCATTGTCGGTGTGGTCCGTGATCCGCAATTCGGTCCATATCTTTTAGTCGGCGGCGGTGGAATTCTGGTCGAGATGATGAGAGACAGCGCGTCACTCCTGTTGCCGACCACCAAAGAGCGGGTGTTGGATGCATTGGGTCAGCTGATGTGTGCACCTCTTTTAAATTGCTTCAGAGGAGCTCCACCTGCTGATGTGAACGCAGCTGCGGATGTTATCCTGGCGATTGCTGGCATGGTAGAGAATGATCCGTCCTCTATTATAGAACTCGATATCAATCCGCTGATGCTCCTGGCCAATGGTCAGGGGGTGGTTGCAGCCGATGCTTTGATCAGGCTGAACGCGAAACCTGCGGGCGACCATGCAATGTGACCGAATAAGTGTGGGAAAATTCGAATGGGGAAAGGACCCAGGCATATGAAATCCGACGGCAATAGGATCGAAAAAATCATTGTCGAGAAAGCAATAGCGTTGGGGGCGTCGTTGGCGGGAATTGCATCCGTCGAAGATCTGAAGGCTTCCAAATCCTATGAGATATATGACAAAAAGCCTTTCTATGAAGAATACAAGGGCGTCAAATGGCGCGAAGAGCACCAATCGATTCTGGTGTGGGCTTTGGAACATCCAGCATCCGAGCCCGTACTCGATTGGTGGAGTATGAAGGTCCCGGGCTTTACCCCCGGCAACGGTATCATGAGGTTGCAATCGCGAAAACTCCGAATCTGGCTGGGTGAAGCACTCGGAATTAACGCCCTTTCGCTGCCATACCAAATCGAGTACGGGGGTGCTTTCCTTAAGGATTCCGCTCACCTGGCCGGCCTGGGAGTGATCGGCAAAAACAACCTTCTGGTCACGCCGGAGTATGGAACGCGTGTCCGTCTGCGAGGGATCTTCATGGAAGCTGAGCTCGAGCCTACCGGTCCCATCGACTTCGCCCCATGCAATGGCTGCGACATGCCCTGCCACCGTGCCTGCCCAAGAAAAGCGTTCCGATCCGGGGCCTTCGAGAGACCATATTGCAAGGAGGAAAATGACTATCGCGAAGCAGATTGGGAATTGATCGATGGTTCGATCATGGGAATCGAAGAAGCCAGCAAAGTCACCAAGCCCTGCCGTTACTGTGAGTTTGCTTGCCCCGTCGCACAGGGTGCCTCAGGTTGAGCTTTTGTCAATAATGCGGATTGAGTCTGTGCCCTGACAATGTAATTGCAGGGTAGGGCTGATTACATTTCCTGTAGTTTTAATAACCACGAAGACACAAAGAACACAACGAAATTACCTTCAATTCTTTTTTTTCTTTGTGTCCTTTGTGTTCTTTGTGGTTATAATTAAGCGGTTTCGGTTCATTACCTATCGTGAGTCCGGATCCGATAGTAACAGCAGATATTTAATTTGCCAATCAAAGGAGATGGATATGAAAGAAGTCGTCATCGTATCAGCCTGCCGGACAGCCATCGGCACATTCGGCGGAACCTTGCGGGACAGCAATGCGGCTCAGATCGCCAGCGTTTCGATGAAAGAAGCCGTTAACCGAGCCAGCATCGATCCGGCGTTAGTCGATGATGTTCGGTTCGGCAACGTAATGGAACCTGTCGACGCATGTAATGTGGCCCGGGTCGGTGCCCTTCTGGCTGGTATACCGGACACTTCTACCGCCGTTACGATCAATCGGGTCTGCGTTTCAGGAATGGAAGCGATTATTTCAGGCATGGCAATGATCCAGGCCGAAATGGCCGACGTTATTCTGGCCGGTGGTGTCGAGCACATGTCCGATGCACCATATACGGTTCCCGCCGCCCGGTGGGGATGCCGCCTTCAGGACCAGGTTTTTGTCGACACCATGATTCACATGCTGCACTGCGGATCTCACATTATACCCCATCCGGAAACGGGTCCCGTAAACTCGGAAGAGCCACCATTAAGCTACTTCAAAGGTAAACCTTACATCATGGGGCATACGGCGGAATTTGTGGCACAGCATTTTAATATCAGTCGCGAAGAAATGGATGAAGTCGCTCTCCGAAGTAACAACGCGGCCGAAAGTGCTACCAACGACGGTTCTTTTAAAGCCGAAATCGTTGCCATGGAAATTCCGCAACGCAAGAAGGCTCCCATCATATTTGAGAGGGACGAACATTTTCGCCCTGGACTGACCCTGGCAAAACTCGAAAAACTGCCACCGGCCTTTGTACCCAATACCGGTAAGGTGACCGCCGGAAATTCCAGCGGCATCAATGATGGTTCGGCGGCCATGATTATTATGTCAGCCGATAAGGCCCGGGAGCTGGGTTTGGCTCCTCTGGCCAGGATCAAAGCTGTCGGCCGGGGTGGGTGTCATCCTTCTGTCATGGGTCTATCGCCGGTACCAGCGGTGAACAACCTACTAGATAAAAGCGGGTTGAAAATGTCGGATTTTGAACTGATAGAAATCAACGAAGCCTTTGCCGCCCAGTATATTGCCTGCGAAAGGGAACTCAACCTGGATCGGGATATTACCAATGTTAACGGCTCGGGCATTGGCTTGGGACACCCGGTCGGCGCCACCGGTGCCAGAATTATGGTGACGTTGATCCATGCACTGCGAAAGAGAGGCAAAAACCTGGGTCTAGCCACTCTTTGCGGCGGTGGTGGGGTATCTATGGCCTGCGCTATCGAAACGCTTTAATCAAAGCCGGGGCTTGCCGCGGCGTCTTGTCGGGTCGTAACTTGCAGAGCAAAGCCGGGTAATCTGGGCCAGTTCAGAGGCAAGTAGTTGTGCCCTATACAAATGGCCCTGGGGGATAGATACACGTGGAGGATATAGCTATGACGCTGGAGCATAAAGTCGCGCTGGTAACAGGTGCGGGCCAGGGGATCGGTAAAGCCACTGCTCTAATGCTGGCCGAAGAAGGAGCGGATGTCATTGTCAATGATGTTAATGAAAAGGCTGCCGAAGCCACCGCCCAAGAAATAGAGAAGCTTGGAAAAAAAACACTGGTCCATGCTGCCAATGTTGCCGTCCGGCAACAAGTCGAGGAGATGTTTGCGCTGATAGAAACCGAATTTGGCCGGATTGACATATTGGTCAACAATGCCGGCATCACCCGCGACGGTTTTTTATTAAACCTGACCGAAGAAGAATGGGACCTGGTGATGGATGTCAACCTCAAGGGTGTATTCAACTGCACCCAGCTGGCGGCCGGGATGATGAGCGAACAAAATGCCGGTAGAATCGTTAATCTGTCATCGGCAACCGCCCAGATGGGCAATATCGGGCAGGTGAATTATGCGGCCAGCAAGGGTGGGGTCATCTCGATCACAAAAACCCTGGCCAGGGAGCTGGCCCAATACAATATCAATGTCAATGCGGTTGCGCCCGGATTTATCGAGACACAGATGACGGATCCTGTTCCGGATAAAGTGAAAAAGCAATTTGTCAATTCGATCCCCTTAAAGCGGATGGGCAAACCACAAGATGTGGCCAGGTTAATTAAATTTCTGGTGACCGACGATTCAGCCTATATTACCGGGCAGACAATCGCCTGCAACGGGGGGCTGTTTATGTGACCTGCTGTGGCCTATTGCATTTGATCCGTCGGGATGGTAATCACCGGCACCGGTGCATTTTTGACTACTCTTTCGGCGACACTGCCGAATTTAAAATTGCCTTGCGCCCCCCGGGTGGCCATCACAACCGCATCCACCTTTTCATTATCCACGAGTTTGAGGATTTCCCGCGCCGGATCCCCCACTGCGATATGCTTGATATATAGCGGACATCCCTCGAGGTAGCTTGCGCAGACCTGATCCAGCCTTTCTGTTGCTGTTTTCTCTTCCCACTTCAGGATTTTTTCAATATGCGCCTGTTCGAAATCCCCGTACCACGATTTGTGGTGGGCGATATCTTCGATAACGTAAAGAACGTGTATTTCTGTGTTGTATTTTTCGGTCAGCGACCTGACATAAGGCAGGGCTTTTTCGGCACTGCCGGAAAAGTCCGTCGGCCACAGGATTTTCTTGAATTCCATCTGATTTTCTCCTTTCCGGTAGTAAAAACCGATTGTAATATTAATATAAATTCCCGGCCGGGTGTGTAAAGGGATGGGGCAAAATTAACGTCTGATGCGAAATTGCATATTTCACCCGCGTACTTATTTTAAGCTACTGAAAGTCGTTTCCGTGTTGTCCGTCTCAACATAAAAAACCATATTCCCAACATTTTTTTTTATCGTACATTTAAATTCCGTTGCTTTCGGACTTAAATCCTTTACATTCGGGCAGTTACAAAATTCAAAAAATGGGTAAAAAATACATTAAGACGCTGATATTGTGTTTGTTTATCAATTCTTGGTTCATAGCGACCGCCATGGGAGCGATTGAGCCTAAGGCCGGCGAGGTTCAGGAGCGTCTGCGGGTTAGAATCGAAACGGAGCGACAGGCGGAAACCTTCACCTGCCGCGATGAATTGCTCTGCGGTATCGCGATTCTTCCACAATTTTACAAACGCCGTGATTTCAATCCGGTCTGGATACAGACTGACAAATCATTTATTATGGCCCATTCGCTGATGCAAGCGATTCACAGCGCACGCCAGGAAGGGCTTCGGCCCATGGATTATCATACGTCCAATCTTGAATGGCTGCTGAAGGAGATAAGACGGCAGCGCGCCCGGAACGAAGCAGTGGATCCGGAACTGCTGGTCGACCTTGAATTGCTGCTGACGGATGCCTTTCTATTGCTGGGATCTCACTTGCTGGCCGGCCGGGTCAACCCGGAGACGATCCACACCAAATGGCAGGTATTCAATCCAGAGGCCGACCTTGGGAATATTCTTCTGACTGCAATCGACACAAAACAGATCGAAGGTGCTCTGGCCAGCCTAGGGCCGCCGCATCCAGGCTACCATGCCCTGAAAAAAACCCTGCGTCACTACCGGAAAATAGAATCCTCGGGCGGTTGGCCGACGCTGCCAGGGGGTCTGCACTGGCAAAGAGGGGCCCATGATGCCCGATTATCTTTACTGCGCAGGCGCCTTGCACTGTCAGGTGATTTGAATCCTTCCAGGTCGCGGTATGCTTATTTTTTTGACGGTACGCTGGAAGCAGCTGTTCGCCGATTTCAGTACCGCCATGGATTGAAACAAAACGGCAAAATCGATGATCGGACGCTGCAGACTCTAAATGTGCCGGCTGCCCGGCGGGTGCGACAGATAGAACTGAACCTCGAGCGCTGGCGCTGGATCCCGCATGAACTCGGCCGGCGATACATTCTCGTCAATATTGCCGATTTCAAGTTAAGCGTAATCGAATCCGGCAAAACTGTCCTGGTTATGCGGGTGGTGGTGGGCAGAAACTATCGGCGCACACCGGTTCTTAGCGAAAAGATGAAATATCTGGTCATCAATCCGTCTTGGAACATACCGGTTAAAATTGCCGTGGAAGACTTCCTGCCGAAAATTCGCAGAAAGCCGGACTATCTGCAGCACCGTCAGATCAAGGTCTATAAGAACTGGCGCCACGGGGCGCCGGAGATCGACCCGCAAACTGTTGACTGGTCTCAGGTTCAAAAAGATAATTTTTATTTCAAGTTTCAGAAACAACCCGGTCCCTATAATGATCTGGGAAGAATCAAGTTCATGTTTCCCAACAAATATGCGATTTATCTGCACGACACGCCGACCCGCAAGCTGTTTCGACAGAGTGCCCGTGGTTTCAGTTCGGGCTGTATCCGGGTAGAGAAACCAATTGAACTGGCGCAATACCTGCTGCAGGATAATTCGCAATGGACACGCGCCCAAATTTTAAAGACTATAGACAATGGTGAAACAAAGTCCGTCCGCGTGCGCCATCAGATACCGGTGCATCTGCTTTATTGGACGGCCTGGGTCGACAGCCAGGGAACGCTTCATTTTCGCGATGACATATACGGGCGCGATGCCCCCCTGGATCGTGCTTTAAAAGAAAAACCGCTCCGGGTCTTGAAAACGGCTTTGAACGAGAGGCAAATTTTAAGGTAGCTGTTAAATTGTTGGGAATCTGACGTTCGTTGATTGGGGTTTAATTGCCGCCGTCTACCAATAGCGCACTCGGCCGGTATCGACATGTACAAAATCGGATTTCTGATAGTAGCCGACTCCACCTGCTTTAAGCCGCTTGGCAACGTCACGCAAATACGCGGTGCGACATCCCGGAATGCGAATATCAATCGCCTTGCCCTGCATGTGCAGGCTGCCGGCCGCCACGTTTTTGCTATTGCGGCGCAGCTTGGAGTTGGATGCCGGCGATCGATATCCGGATATGATATGAAACGGCTCTTCGGTTGCCAAGGTCGACGAAATGGCGTGCAACACGTCAAGCAGACCGGTTTCAATAGCCTTGAGTTCTCCGGTGCGGTGATCGCGCAAGATGGCATTGATCTTGGCCAATGCAGCGAGGCTGTATTTGCCGTTGCTGAAATAGCATACATCCAGTGTTTCAGCGGTGTGGGTGTTGAAAAATGACAGGTTCCTTACCGGCTTTACAAGACGCTCGATCGCGGCAATCAGCGGGGACGGAAAAAACGTTGCCGTGGTCGCCAGCATACCGATTTTTATGAAGCGGCGACGACTCAGGTTTTTCTCGGGCATGAAACGGGGGGTGTGTAATATTGCGTAACTCAAAACTTTCGATTACTCCTGATTGAAGTATTATAAATGCGTGCCGACTTCTTGTCAATGCACGAGAACCGCTAATAATCCGTTCGCAGTTGTCGCGCCGTTTTTATACCCATATATACCAAAATTCCAGGATTCCATCATTTCATTGGACGTCTAAAGGTGAACGCTACTCCTCTAGAGTGAAATCAAAGCCGGGTCCGCTGGACCCGGATTCTTTACTTTAATGTATTCATGAGGTGTTTTTATGGAAAAGTATTCGGTGGCCATATTTAAACCATACCCGTTTTTTACCGGCCAGAAAATCAACATTGTCGAAGGACCGCGCAAGGGCGATTGGGAAGTAGTCGGGATTACCGATCGCAAGGTTAAGCTCCGTTGCCCGATCAGCAACCGGGAATTTGACTGGAATCGCTTCTGTTATCTGGCCGAAGAGCGGGACGACGTACAGTGGCCCCAGGAAGACTAGTTCAGCCCCGGAAGCCTGTGAGGATTTTGCGATGTCCATTGGCCCCGGATTCACTCGCTCTCGTTTCCTGCAATCCGTTAATATCTCAGGGCTGGATTACTCTTTAGAAAGTAATGCCTAAAGTGCCTAAAGCCCGCCCTTGTGCGACTCAACTATGTAAATTGATCCAGCCGATGAATCAAATCAAACCATACTTTTTATTTCATGCCATTGGTGATCGGTCTGGGCCAGGGTTAAGGTGCGCCCTAATTTTCGCGATCATTTTTTACCAACGCCGGAGCGCAGCGACACCACAACTTTAGGCACTTTAGTTGCATTTTAAACTTTAGTCACTTTTAAATCTGACGAATGTAAAGCCCCTTTTTCGGAGCAATCCACAGCCTGAGCCTGCCGCGGCGTAGCTTAGCGAAGCCGGGTCCTCAGGCTAAGGATTCTTTACTCTACCGCCACTTTATCATCGCGCTGCCCCAGGTCAATCCGCCGCCGAATACCGGCAGACATATCAGATCACCGGGTCTGATGCTGCCGTCGCGCACCGCCTCATCCAGGGCAATCGCACACGAAGCCGATGAAATGTTGCCGTATTTATGCACGGTCATGTAAAATTTCTCGAATGGAATTTTCAGTGACTGGGAAATGTACTGAAACATGCGGATATTGGCCTGATGGGGAATAATCCAGGCAATATCCTCTATTTTTAAATGGTTATATTGCGCGGCTTCTTTTATGGAATTCATAAAATAGCGCACGGCCACCCGAAAACTCAAGTTGGCCTCGATCATATTGAGCCAGTGAAGACCTCTATCCACACTCTCATGGGAGATCGGTGTGGTTTTGGAACCGCCGCCCGGCAGCAAAAGGTCCTGCCCGTTGGAACCGTCGGTGTGAATATGGGTCGAAAGGATCTCAGGTCCCTTGTCATCCAGGGTCAGCAACGCCGCCCCGGCGCCGTCGCCCCACAGGATACATGTTGTGCGGTCTTTCCAGTTCAGGGTGCGGGTCATTACCTCCGATGCGACAACCAGCACGTTTTTGCAGGTTTTATTTTTCAGGTACTGTTCAGCGACGTTGATTCCAAAAATAAAACCGGAACAGGCTGCGGTGATGTCGAAGGTCACCGCCTGGGGAGCGTCAAGTTTGGCCTGCAGCCAGTTTGCCGCCGAAGGGCAGCAGGTGTCCGGTGTTATGGTGGCGACAATGATCAGTTCGACATCTTCAGGCGATGCGCCGGCCATGTCTAGGGCTTTGACGGAGGCTTCGTAGCCCAGATCCGAGGAGGTGGTCACATCCGGTGCGGCCATCCTTCTTGCGCTTACACCGGTGCGTTTTACAATCCATTCATCCGAAGTGTCCAATCCCATTTTCACCAGGTCGTGATTGGTTAGAACTTTCGGCGGTAGATAAGAGCCCGTTCCCAGAATTCTCAGCGAATCCATTTGTGTAGCGTCTCCCCGCTGCGGTTAAATTTCAACTGCAATATTAGCGATCGCGGTACCTTATCTGTGTGCAATGCAATAACCAGCCTAACACGATAGCCGGATTTGTCAATTTATTCATGAGATCTCAGGCCGGACAGGCCGGAATTGAAGACTGAAGATTGATGATTGAAGATATATGGTATCGCTCCGCTCTGTCTTATATCTGAATCGATCGTTCGACCCAGTCGATTGATCATGAGGCTCTCGACGGGTAGCATTCCTTTTTTTAACCCGCAACATCAACTTTCGATGTAAAAACATCATTCTGTCAGAGATCGACAACAAATTGTCTATTTGAAGTCATTAAGCGTCTATAATCATCCAGAACGGCACACAAAGACTTGGGCCGGCACTTTGCTGATCAATCGGCTGCCGTTTTCGGTCATTAGGCAGACGCTTTCGATTCCGGCTGCAAATTCATTTTCGAAACACATTTTAGGCTCCAGGGCAAAGGCCATACCGGGCTGTAGACGATCCGTTTTACCAGCGGCGATAAAAGGCGGCTCAATCAATTCGAGTCCGATACCGTGGCCCACGAAATTGACCTTCGCATGCGGCGGCCCCAGGAAAGTGTCGGCGTAGCCCAGGCGTTCGGCCTTGGCCACCGAATGCTCGAATAGCTCGCTAACGCTGATTCCCGGCACGGCCTTTTCAATGACCGCATCGTGAATCTCTATTGCGGCTTCGCAGGCTTTGCGGGCTTTGGCCGGCATCGCGGTGATGGCAAACATGCGGGTTTCGTCAATATGATAACCGCTGCGAACCGTACCGAAATCAACCAGTATCGGTTCGTTCGACGCCAACAGCTTGGGGCCGGCACCACTGGGAAATGCTGCGGAAGTGCCTTCGCCGCTGGAAGGCGAATCGAGCAGTCCTACCTTACCGCCGTTTTCGCCGCTCAGCACATGCCAGGGATAGGCTTCCGACTGAAAATGGCGGGCCCGCAACTTACCGCCGTGACCCAGCTTACGGGCGAACGTTTCAACCAGGCCGGCGAATTCCATTTCGCTGATTCCGGGTCGAATGGCGGTTTGCATATAATCAAAAGTCTGGCGGCTCATATCGGCCGTACGTTCCAACTGGTTGATCTCCCAGTCGGATTTTATCCTGCGGGCGTTTAGTATCGGCGCCGAAGCGTCCACGTATCGGCGGGCAGGAAATATATTGCGGTAAAAGTGATATTCGCGCACCGGCAATACATCGAATTCCAAACCGAGTACATGCGGCAGGTCCCCGAAATAATCGATGATTCTTTGCGGCACTTCATGAACCGTTCCAACCGAAACGATGTTTTCCAGCGGAGATTCCTTTTTGGCTCGCGGCAGATAACGCTTGATGCACAGCAGCGGTTTGCCGGCGGCCGGCAGATACAGCCAGCCGTTTTGGGCCGTGCCGCTAAGATAATAAAGATCCACCCGCTGCACGACAAGCAGCCCGTCGATTCCGTGTTGCTGCATTGCCTGCTGTACTTTGAATTGTCTGGCTTTAATTTCAGCCAATGGGACGCTGGATTTTTCCATAGATCTTAAAGTTTAGGACAAGCCCGCCCTGTCGCGACGAGCTAGACATTTGCAGGGACATTGCCTTTTATCGGAACCAAAATCCAGAAACGATTGGCACATCATTTCGGTCTGGGCCAGGGTTTTGGTATCGAACTTGTTGCCAGGTGCGAATAGATATCCCGCCAGGGCGTGACTGGTCTCTGGCCTCCGGCTCCGCTTCCAGCCCGCAGGGCCTACAGGCCGGAGGGTAGAGCCTACGCCTCGGAGAGATACCGGACTTAAGAGGAATGTTTTTTGATCTATCCAGATTCTTGTATCAAGCATCCAGTCCCGCCGCATGGCGGGACTCGCCTCAAGCAATGGGATATTAACGCCCCCAACTTGTCGGTTTGAGGCGGAGCTTCGCTAAATATCGACCAGGGTAAATTCATTCAGGGTGATGTCAAATATGCGCCTGGCAAAGTCGGCCGCGTTTTTCGGTCCCCGGGCGCTGGCAAAAAAGTCTATCGTCCCTTGCTTGCCCTTACGGCGCCATCCCTTTTCCCGTAACAACCGGTCCGCCAACCGTGTACTTTCCACGGCAGGATCAATGATTTGAATCCCGGGCGCCAGCACTGCCTGTATATCTTGGGTGATGCAGGTAAAATCGGTACAGCCCAGGATCAGTCCCTGGACGCCTTGCGCTTCAAGCGGTGCCACGCACTGCTTTGCCAGATGGCCAATCTTTTGTTTATCCTGTATATCGGCCTGTTCCGCCAATCTGAGGATAGTAGGGCAGGCATGGCCGAAAACTTTAATGGAATCCGTCGCTTTTTGGAAAGCCTTTTCATATGCGCCGGAGTCGATGGTACCCATGGTGCCGATCACACCGGCGCGGCGAATATTTCCCAGATCCAGGGTGGCCTTGACCGCGGATTCGATCATTCCGATAACGGGAACATCGCCCGACCGCCGGTTGGCCGCTTCGGCACCGGCGGCCGAAGCCGTGTTGCAGGCGATCAAAACAGTTTTAACGCCCTTAGAAAGCAAAAAATCCACCGCGCGTAGCGTAAAATCCTGGACCTCTTCCTGGGGGCGCGGTCCGTAAGGCAGATTTTTGAAGTCGGAGAAATAAACAATGTCTTCCTCCGGCATAATATCCAGCACCTGGCGGGCGACCGCCAGTCCGCCCAAACCCGAGTCGAATACCCCCAGCGGTGATTGCTGCAACACGACCTCCTTGAAGTATTTTCGAAATTCAGTTGTCGCTTAAGCCCTATGTAATGAAATCACATCATGTTTGCACATGATTTATGCCCTAGCCAGATTGAATATTTCAGGAATGCTACCCGTCGAGAGTCTCAAGATCTAAGGACTGGTTCGAATGATCGATTCAGATAGAAATGACAGAGCGAACAGACTCCGCCACAGTGGCCTATGGCTATAACGGCCGGGAGCGATACCATAAATCTTCAATCGTCAATCTTCAATTTCAGCTATCCGGGTTGGGTTAAGGTGCGCGCCTTACATCCGCTCAACGATGGCCCGGCCGAAGGCGGAACAGGATAATTCTTCAGCACCTTCGATCTGACGGGCCAGATCGTAGGTAACCTTTCCGGCACCAACTGTGGCGCTCAACGCCTGTCGTACCATGTCGGCTGCCTGGTCCCATCCGATATATTCCAAAAGCATCGCACCGGAAAGAATCACCGAACTCGGGTTGACCTTGTCCTGCCCGGTATACTTGGGTGCGCTACCGTGGGTTGCCTCGAAGATGGCACATTCATCGCCAATGTTGGCTCCCGGTGCCAGCCCGAGTCCTCCCACCTGAGCGGCCAGCGCATCGGAAATGTAATCACCGTTCAGGTTGGGGGTGGCCAGCACATCGTACTCGTCGGGCCGCAACAGAACCTGCTGGAACATGGCATCGGCAATGCGATCCTTGATGACGATTTTCTCTGCTGGTGGCTCACCGTTATAATCTTCATAGAGCTGCTCTTCGGTAATGATCGCATCCCCGAATTCTGCCGCCACTTCATAGCCCCAGGCGCGAAATGCACCTTCGGTGAATTTCATGATGTTGGCCTTGTGAACCAGGGTCACATTCCGGCGTCCTTTTTCCAGGGCATAGCGAACGGCGCGGCGAATATGCCTTTTGGAACCGGCTTCGGTCGCCACTTTGATCCCCAGAGCGGCGGATTCAGAAAGTTTGGTGTCCAGCTCCTGATTTAGAAACCGGACGAGACTGCGGGCTTCTCCGGTGTCGGCGGCCCATTCGATTCCGGCATATACATCTTCCATGTTTTCACGGAACACAACCATATCCACTTTCTCCGGAGCTTTGACCGGCGCCGGCACGCCGGGGATGTATTTTACAGGACGCACACAGGTGTACAGGTCAAAAATATGCCTGAGCGCAACGTTCAGGCTGCGAATGCCGCCCCCCAGCGGCGTGGTCAACGGACCTTTGATGGCGACAACATGGTCGCGTATGGTATCCAGGGTTTCCTGCGGCAGCCACTCACCGGTGCGCTCATGGCCTTTTTCACCGGCCAGAACTTCCATCCATTCTATCTTGCGCTGTCCACTGAACGCTTTGGCTACTGCTGCATCCAGAACCGGTTGCGCTGCGGCCCAGATATCCGGTCCGACACCATCGCCCTCAATAAATGGTATTACCGGCTTGTCCGGAACATTTAACTTGCCGTCATTTGATAATGTGATTTTGCTCATACCCAACTATAAAGCCGCCCGGGCTCCCTCCTTTCTCCTTTAAAATGTTTTGTCCAAGGTTTCCGCCTGCGGTGTTTGGTTGCTTTCATAAATAAGGCTGCAGATCTATTTGTCAATGGGAACGATGCGACTTACGGCAGCGGTAAAGGTTCCAAACCGGCGCGACGGATGGCCTCCCGGCCCAGAACGGTCAAAGAATCAAAATACGGGACACTTAGATGCGCCTGCCGGAGGGCCAGCGGAATCTCGGTGCACCCGGCGATGATCCCCTGTGCCCCCCGATCCATCAGGCCTTGGGCCACCGAGGTCAGAGCGGCGGTAGTTTCTTTACGGGTTCGGGTGGCTTGAACATCCTTGATCGTATATATAGCATCCATGACTCGGGGTTGGGAGGCATCATCGGGTACAAGGATCTGAAGACCCTCGCTTTCCAGTCGTTTCTGAAACAATCCGCCCTTGACGGTGCCGGTTGTGCCCAGCAGCCCCACAGTTTTTATTTCAGGATGCTCACGAACAATGGTGTTGGCGACGGCGTCAAATATGGACAGGATGGGCAGCGACACCTGCGTGATCAGTTCGTCCAGAAACATGTGAGCCGAAACACAGGGAATGATGACGAAATCGGCCCCGGCCCTTTCCAGAGCCTGAGCACCGGCTGCCAGGGCGGGAAGGGGTGATTCGCCCCGGCCCAAAATAGCTTCCGTTCGATCCGGCACTTTTGGATCGGAGTTGATGATTACCTGCAGGTGGTCCTGATCCTTGCTGGCGGGCGTGTTTTGGATAATCTTGGCATAACAATCCAGAGTGGCTTCAGGGCCCATACCGCCCAGAACGCCGATGATGCCCTCTTTCATGATGTCACCTGTAGCATTTGAAAGCTTTCGATTTCAAGCATTCCGGGATAAATCAGGCGAAGAACCGGACTATCCGGAATTGAAGATTGAAGATTGACGATTGAAGAATTATGGTATCGCTCCCGCAGCGTAGGCGCGTGCGCCGCGTGTCGCTCTGTCATTTCTTCTTTTCGGTTGCCGCTTTTTTCTCGACATGAATCACAAAATCGGGACAGTTGATTTCGCACATCTTGCAGGCGATACACTTTTCCGGGTGGGCGGCTTCAATCACGGTGTATCCTTTTATATTGCGTTTTGCGGACATTTCCAGCACGCCTTTGGGGCAGTAGTGGCTGCACAGGGCACAACCTTTGCAAATTCTTTCGTCAATATGATGTTCGGCCATATTCGGTCTCCAGACGGTTGATTAACTCGGGTATTTCCAAAGAGCTGCGGGCAATCAGGGCGCCGGCATTTTCCAGGGCGGCTATTTTACTGGCGGCGGTGCCTTCCTCGCCTTCGATAATGGCCCCGGCGTGTCCCATCCGGGTTCCGGGCGGTGCGCTGCGGCCAACGATGAGAGCAATTACCGGTTTGGACATGTTTTGCTCGATATAACGGGCTGCCTCATGCTCCAGCCGTCCGCCGACCTCTCCTAAAAGCACCACTATCGCCGTTTGCGGGTCCTTTTCAAAACGTTTCAAGACGGCCTGTTGGGACAACCCCCAGATCGGACCGCCGCCGATGCCGACCACCGTGGACTGGCCGATACCGCTTTGGGTAAGGACCCGGCCCACCTCATAGGAAAGCGAACCGCTCTTGGAAACGATACCCACACGGCCTTCGGTGAACATGACGTGCGGATGGACACCCAGCTTGCACCTGCCCGGTGAGATCAGCCCCGGTGTATCCGGTCCGAGAACGGATGTCTCTTTAATGGCAGCGTACCTGAGAATCATCAACACATCCTGCTCGGGTATGCCTTCGGCGGTCAGCACCAGGAAAGGGATACCGCTGTCGATGATCTCCAGGGCCGCATCCCTGGCAAAGCGGGCCGGTACGAAGCTGATGGCGGCGTCCACCGCATGTTCGGCAACGGCTTCTTCTACCAGATCATATACCGGGACACCATGAATCTGCCCGCCGCCTTTTGCGGGCGTTACCCCGGCTACGATTCGGGTACCGTAATCCCGCATGATTTGCGACTGAAAGGATCCGACGCTGCCGGTGATACCCTGAACGAGCACACGCGTATTCTTATCGACAAATATTGCCATGTCACAGCTCCCGGGCCCGGGCCACGGCCGCGCGAACCGTCCGATCCAGGTCTTCAAAAGTGTCCACGCCGGCCTCTCGAAGCATCGGCAACCCGACTTCGGCTTTGGTGCCGCACATGCGAACCACGATGGGAACAGACCGGCCATGCTGCTCGAGATAGTTGACAATGCCCGCGGCCATCTCATCCATGCGGGTCAGCCCGCCGATGAGGCTGATGATCAGGCATTTCAGACGCCCGTCGCCAAGGACGACTTCCATGGTGCTTTGCATGATCTTCGTGTCGGCCATGCCCCCCATTTCACAGAAATTTGCCGGTCGGCCCCCGGCATCATGAATCATATCCATGGTGAGCATGCCGGTTCCGGCCCCATCGGCGATCATACCGATGTCGCCTTCCAGGGGTATATAGTTGATCCGGCGCTCGGCGGCCATTTTCTCCGGTCCGCTGCGGGATCTTCTGTTCAGGTTTTTTTGTTCGGTTTCAATCCGGGAGAAAAGATTCGGATGGCGATAGGCCGCCTTGTCGTCCAACAAAATTTTTGCATCCAGGGCCTCCAGACCCCGGGACGTCACCGCCAGCGGATTGATTTCAATCAGGGTTGTATCTATTTTATGGGCAATATCCCACAACTTATGAACAAGGGAACTGAGGGCGGTGCGATCTTCGACACCCAGCGATTTGGCCAGCGCCCGCAGGACAAATTCCTGAATGCCGATCATCGGATCCAGGTGCTGTTTTTTAATTCTTCCGGGTGTTTGCCGGGCAACGGCTTCGATGTCGATTCCTCCCGCGGCGCTGGACATCAGCAGGGGCATGTTCGACTGTTTGTCGTTCAGCAGAGCAATATACAGTTCCTGCTGCACGTTTACAGCTTCTTCGGCCAGCAGGGCCTGCACCGGATAGCCTTTGACCGTCGTTGCCAGTATTTCCCGTGCAGCCTGTTGGGCATCGGCCAGCTCGTACACTTTTTTTACCGCACCAGCATTAGCGCGTCCGCCCACCGGAACCTGGGCTTTCAATACAACCGGCAGACTCAAGTTGTTCAAATCATCGCCGGATGTAACCAGGCAGCCCTCCGGGACCGCGATTCCGCTTTCGCGTAAAATTTGTTTGGCCTGGAATTCGAGCAGTCGCATGGTTTAGACTTCCAGTACGGCAGGGTTATCTTTGGCCAGGGCACGGCCGCGTTTTACCGCCTGGAGGTTCGGGTCGACAAATCGTGCGGGAACGTTGTCTTTGACGATATCCAGCAGGTGTTCTGCGTTAATCAGATCCGTCGCCGCCTGCAGAAAACCCAGCATCACCATGTTCGCCGCCAGCTTCAACCCGATTTCACCGGCGGTCCGGGTGGCGGGAACCGCGATGGCTCGGATGTCCGACCGCTCGGGTTGTTCAACGAATTCCGGATCGAAAATCAACGTACCGTCCTTTCGCAGGCGCGGCAAATATTTATCGAGGGCCGCCTGGGACATGGCGACCAGGATATCGACTTCTTCGGCGGTGGGTGATTCGATCAAGCGGCCGGAAACGATTACTTCGGCCTGACATTCGCCGCCGCGCGCCTCGGAGCCGTAGGACTGCGTCTGAACCGCATTCAATCCTGCCCGGGTGACCGCCGTGGTGCCGAAGATAACCGCCGCCAGCACGATTCCCTGCCCGCCGAAACCGCAGAATTGTAAATTTATCCGGCTATCCGTCATGGCTTGCCTCCTGATTGTAGATCGAACTGCCTTCAAAGACCGGTTCCTGCCGGTTGACGAAATCCCCCAGCACGAATCGACCGGCCAGCTCCTCTTCGGTCATATTTCGGGCTTCTTTCTGCGAGACGGAACAGTCACCAATCCATTCCAGCCCCTTGACCGGATCGCCGGATGAAATCGCCCGACGGCCGAAATTGGTGGGACACTGGCTGACAATCTCCACCATGGAAAAACCTTTGTGCAGAAGGGCGCCCTTAATGGATTTAATGGCCCGCATCGGTTTGACCGGGCTCCACCGGCTGACGTAGGTGGCGCCGGCGGCAATAACCAGTTTGCACAGGTCGAAAGGTTTTTCGCGGTTTCCGTACGGGGTGGTCGTAGTTCTCAGGTCCTGCATCGTCGTCGGCGCGGCCTGACCGCCGGTCATGGCAAAATTTAAATTATTGACCCG
>Ga0126331_1000206_pt1 | contig 24120 bp, 19 predicted proteins | sample InaspJWI98metaG_FD_96379 | JGI IMG/M metagenome (GOLD analysis project Ga0126331, IMG submission 96379) | Marine gutless worms symbiont microbial communities from Oahu, Hawaii - Inanidrilus sp. 2 OAHU.JWI-98 metaG | ecosystem: Host-associated > Annelida > Digestive system > Unclassified | place... | reverse complement strand
TGTTTTTCAGCGCAGACCGTTATGACAATGGCTTTTAAACTCTGCCAGTGTGCGCAGAAACGATGGATTCGACTTCACCATCCGCAACGCCTGGCAGAAGTAATTAGAGGAGTTAAATTTGTCGATGGTGTCGAAGAAAAACGGATTGCCGCCTAATTTCTTCATACACAACTATTGACTATATCTCAAAAAATTTGCCACTTTTTTTGCAGATCTTTATGGTCATCCTTGCGGCGCTGGCGCTGGCTAAACCTACCTGGTTCTATTTCGCTTCAAAAAAAGGGAATATAATTCTCGTCATCGATACAAGCGCAAGCATGAAAACCAAAGCGGGATTCGGACTGCGCTTTGACATGGCTAAAGAAAAGGCGGTTGAATTGATTGAAAAGCGTGATCGATATCAAATGATCATGATTGTGGAGGCCGGTAAAAAACCGCTCGTCAAAACAGGATTTATGGATAATTCGAGTCAGGCAAAACGTCTTGTCAGAGACCTGAAGCCTTCGGATGCATCCGGTGATTTGGAGCAGGCCGTCTACCTGGCCCTTTCCTTTGTTGATCCCTCGATGGAGGATCTCCTATATCTAATTACCGATGGCGCCGGTGGTGCCATCTCGGCGCTGGTTAAAAATCATCCCAAAATCAGACCAATCATTGTTTCCGGCGGGGAGCACAACATCGGGATCACGAAATTTGAGTTTCGACAGGGAATCGATCGTAATGATAAATATGAAATTCTGCTGGAAATTAAAAACTTCAATCCTTCTCCGTTCGAGTGTCCCGTGCGTCTGTTTATCGACAATGACATCATATTCGACAGCCAAATCGCATTCAAAGCGCAGGAGAAAAAGCTGCTTATCTTACCGTATTCGGGTCTTCTCACCGGCATTGCCAAAGCGCTTCTTGAAATTGATGATGATTTTCCGATCGATAACCAAGCATTCTTATCTCTGAATGCATCTAAAGACATTTGGGTTTTATTGGTTTCGAAAGGAAACTACTTCTTAGAAAAACTTCTCGAAGCCTACCCGAATTTTAAAGTAAATTCAGTCAATGAAATTATACATTCTTCCTGGAATGAACAAACCGCGCGCCACGACATTGTCATAGTTGACCGCATGGATTTCCCGAAAACGGACAAAGGTAATTTTCTTCTCATTGATTCCTATTCTCCATCTGTACCTATTCTAAAAACCGGTCATGTTCGTATGGTTGAAAATTTGGATTGGGATCGCAAAAGCCCTTTGATGGCCGATGTAAATCTAGCTGGGCTGATTGTTGAAAAGGCTACCAAGCTTCAGGCGGATAAACAATTGCACCCAGTGATTGAGTCGACTCAAACCGGAATGATGTATGCTTATGAAGAAGGCGGTTTACGCGCCGTTGTTGTGGGCTTTGATATTACCCAATCCGATCTTCCCTTAAAGGTCGCCTTTCCGGTTATGATGAGCAATATTATCAATTGGCTCAATCCGCATAAGCTCGAATTTTCGATTTTACAAACCCGCGCCGGAGATCCTTTTGATATCTATTTGAATCCAAATACAGATACCTTTTACACTCGGGCGCCAAAAGAAAAATGGAAAAAGCACCAAGCCACAGTGAATCCCTTTAGGTTTACCCATACCCAAACGGTTGGCATTTACACCATATCTGAAAATGACAAGCAGCGCTATTTCACTGTAAATCTCGCCGATGAATCCGAATCGAACATAACCGGGGCATCCAATGATCAACTCCCCAATGAATCAGATAGCCCTTCGGTTTCAGAGCAGATTTCCGTTCAGCATCCTTTGTGGACAATTTTTCTACTATTCGGCTGTGCGGTGATGATAATGGAATGGTATCTATGGTTGAGGATGGGGTGAAGGCTATGCTGAATCCGTATTCAATAAATTCAGGGTCTGAGCCAGTCGAAAAAAGCTGAAAAGTGCCATAGCAGATTAAGGAATTGCGAATTGAGGAATTGAGGAATTTTAAAATGGATATATTCGATTTTATAACTCCTAAATTCCCCAATTCCTTAATCGCCGTCTAAAAATGAACAATATCCGAATTTCATGATCCAATATATGCCATTTGTTTTTAATCAGCCGATATATCTCATCCTTTTGCTTTTGATACCGCTCATCTGGTTTATGATGAACCGAATATCTGCGAAGGGGAGATCACCCAGGCAAAGATTAATCATAGACGGCCTGCGATCTTTGGTTCTCATTGTTTTGGTGCTCGCTCTCGCCGATGCCCAAATGTTGCGTCCATCCGATCAGGTCAATGTTTTCTTCTGTCTGGATGTGTCGGAAAGCATTCCCGAGGATCAGATGCTAGCGGCGGAAGCATTTATCAAAAATGCGGTTGCCGGAATGAAAAGCGAAGATCAAGCCGGTTTAATCGTATATGGAAAACACCCCTCTTTGGAAATATCGTTGAGAAACAAATTAGATTCCCTGCGCATTAAGTCGGATGTCAACCCGAACTACACCAATATACATGCTGCTTTGCAGCTTGCCATCGGAAAACTGCCGCAAAAGGGGAAAAACAAAATTGTAGTGATTAGCGACGGCAATGAGAACTTACAGCATTCGTCAGACATGGTTAATCTGGCCGCATCTCTTGGTATTGAGATTTACCCGGTACCGCTGGCTACCTGGTTTGGCCAAAACGAAGTGTTTATCAAAACCTTGGAAACCCCGTCACATGTTGCACTGGAGACGCCTTTTGAAATCAAGTTGGTGGTGATAAGTTCATTGGAAAACCGCGGTGAACTTGTTTTGGTTCGAAATGAGAGCCTAATGGCCCAGCAACCTGTGGCACTGCAATCCGGGATCACTATCATTTCTTTTGCCGATACACTGAACGAACCGGGTCTATATATGTACAAAGCCATCCTAAATTCTGCCGAGGATACCTTTTTTCAAAATAATGAAGGAATCGCATTTACCAGGGGCACCAAAAAGTCCCGCATCTTGTATCTGACAGATGAAAGCGGAAGTTCAGCGCATCTGGCTGAAACATTGAAGGTTCAGGGACTGGACCTTGCCCATAAACAGATTAAAGATATTTCAAGCACTATGCATGCGTTTGTTGATTATAACGCCGTCATTCTGGACAATATCTCTGGGCGGTCCATCTCGTTTGCGACTATGGAACAGTTTGAAAGATATGTAAAAGATATGGGCGGTGGTCTGGTTGTAATCGGCGGTGATAAAAGCTTTGGAGCGGGGTATTATAAAAAAACACCGCTAGAAAAGGTCCTGCCGGTGTTTATGGATGTGCCCACGGATATCCAATTATCCGAATTGCATCTTATTTTTGTCATAGATAAATCATCCAGTATGGCGAGCAGTTATTATGGCAAATCAAAACTCGAAATGGCAAAAGTTGCAGCCTTTTCCTCCATCGAAATGTTAAATCCTCTAGACAGAATCGGAATCGTGACATTTGACACGGAATTCGATTGGATCGTTCCCATAACCAAGGCCAATGAGAGGCAGCAAATAGCCGATAAACTTTCACAGGTAATGGAAGGCGGTGGTACCGATCTGTATCCCGCATTAAAAGACGTCCATGGGGTTTTAAACCAGGTTGCTTCCACCAAAAAACACGTGATCGTCCTGTCGGATGGGGAAACCGAAACAGCGGATTTTCAATCGCTTGTTCAAGCCATCAGTGCATCCGGTATTTCAATTTCGACCGTGTCTATCGGCAAAGGGTCCCATGTTGAATTAATGAAGTCGATAGCCGAATGGGGCAACGGTAGAGCTTACTATACCGATGATCCTGATCGCATACCGAAAATATTTACCGGCGAAACCAAAATTATCAGCAAAAAAATCATCGCCGAAAAGACCATGCAGCCTTCCATAAAAATGCCCGGTGAAATGCTGCAAGGCATTAATGCGCCTAATTTGCCGGTAATTTATGGTCAGGTCCTAACCTATCCAAAACCGGGGGCCAGCGTATTGATTGAAACCGCGCAGGGCCCCTTGCTGGCGGCATGGCAATACGGCCTGGGCCGCAGCGTTGCGTTTACCTCCGATCTTTCAAATCGCTGGGGAAAAGACTGGGTCTTATGGGAGCATTACGGCAAGTTCACATCCCAAATGCTAAAATGGGCCCAACGTAAAGCAGCTCAAAAAAGGTATCGTACCACCATTGACCGCATTGGTGAAAAGGGAACTTTTACGGTTGACATCACCACCGATCAAAACCAATTTGTGAATCATCTGGATCTAGGTGTTAACGTGCTGTTGCCATCCGGTCAAGATCAGACATATTTGCTGGACCAGACAGCGCCTGGAAGATATGAATTTGAATTTTCTGCAGAAGAAATAGGTGCTTATTTTTTTAGTATTTTTGGCAACCAAAACGTCTATGCCGATATTTCCCACGTATTTGGCTTCGGTGTTGCCCATACCGAGGAATTCAATCGCACCGGTGTGAATATGCAAATATTGGAGAACCTGGCCGCTGCCACAAATGGGCGAGTACTTTCCGTCGACACAGTTCCCACCGATCTTTTTACCGGACATTCCGGTTCAAAAGAATCCGCCACACCTCTTTGGTCTTATTTGGTTCTGGCGTTTTTATTTCTTCTTATCGCAGATGTTGCTGCGCGGAAATTATTAGATCTTGACCGAGTTGTCTAAACATAGCGCCTTCTTCCAATAATGCAGCCTGTTGATCATTCATTTGCCTCCCGGGATCATTCTGAATTTAATTTAAAAGCCGTATTATGGCTCATGGATGAAATAGGTATTAAAAGGCATCATAGTGGAGTCATTGTCAAATGCTGACTGTAACCAACCGATGATATATAAGTATTACATAACAACCGTCTAATGCTGCCGGGTAGAAATTGCACGCATTTGGATTGAAGCCGGATTTGGTTTCCAAATCAGCCAGCATCTTATCTTCTCCGCAACCACAGATTGGCAATTATGATAAATACCAAGAAGGGGATAACGCCCAGGTTTAAAGTTTCTCACCCCAGGGTGTGTTGGACGGCCCCGGAACTGAATGACGTGAGAGTGACGGTTCCAAAGACAATAAAATCATTCAGGGCTTGGGCCTTTGCTTTTTCGTTGAAGGAATAGGTCTCGGTGAGCAGCGTGGTTGCGCCAATGAATAGAAAATTCCAACCCAGGCCCAGAGAAAACAGTGACACCCAAAAATGCATGACTGTGCTGCCGGCAACATTCACCCCAACGCACAATCCCAGAAGCACAATGCCGGTCAACATGATATTGGCCACACCGAAGCGTCGAATCAAATGCCCGGTGAAAAAAGACGGCGCATACATACCAAATACATGCCATTGGATTACAAAGGCCGTGTCCGAAAATGGGTGTGCATAGAACTGCATTGCCAGCGGTGTCGCGATCATGATGAAGTTCATTACGCCATAGCCGACCATAGCGCTGGCGACCGCCACAATATAGGCCTGCTGACGGGCAATAACCGACAGGGGTCTTCCGTTTTCGCTGTGAGATGCCGCGGCAGTGTGTGGAATTTTTAAAAGCGTGGCAATGGCAAATGAAAGAAGATAGATCAAGATCAGGCTGGCATAGCTTCCTGCAAATTCCGCGGGCAGAAATCGCCGAGACCAGTTGGCCAGATTCGGTCCTGCAAAAGCTGCAATAACACCTCCGGCCAGAACATAAGAAATGGCACGGCTTCGGAATTCTTGCGAAGCAACGTCAGCGGCAGCGAATCGATAATACTGACCGAAACCGTTGAACACCCCGATCAAAGTGGTACCGATACAGAAAATGACGAAACTGCCGCTGTAAACGCCGCCGGTGGCGACCGCAGCGCCGGCTAACCCGAACATGGCACCGTTCATAAACCCTAACCGGCGCCCAACTCTGCCCATAAACATGGAAGCCGGCACGGTAGTAGTCATCTGGGTTAAAAATAATAGTGCAAACGGCAGGGTTGACAGTGACTTGTAACCGGACAGGGCTTTACCGACTAACGGTGATGATGCAAGCACCAGGGAGGAACCGGTTATCATAAGACCCTGGCTCAGTGAAAGAAGTATGACATTGCGCTTCATGGCCGGCGCTTCCTGATGTTGTCTGTTGTTTGTCCGGCGTCTCATATTTGATGAAAAGGTCTAAAGCTTCAGAATCTCTCTTACAGCCAATTTTGATCGGTTCCAATTATCATGAACACAAGGGTCCGGTCTACATTTTTTACGGGTTTTTTGATTCTGTCAAAAGTGTAAATCTGATACTTAGAACCTTCACAATAGCCTGTCCTGAACCTGATTTGAGATAGCATTCAAATTCAATAGATAGTGATTTACCGTTGAATATGAACTCACCGATGATTACACTTAATTTCAACTGTCTCCTTCTGATTCCTTGGTTCAATAATGACCGGCTAATATGACCGGACCTTAACGGCCGGTTGCACCGAATGTTGCCACATTTTCCATCAACAAAGACGGCGATCAGGAATTTTCCGATCTCGGGTACCTTCCGGTCGGCTGCAATTCGGAACCTGTGGCTACACTATGCAACCTGTTGTATCCACAAAAGTATTAACCCACAAGTGCCAGTTCGCCAAATTCGTTCGTGGAAAAAGTAAGTTTTTATCGCCCCGCATGAATCCCTCCTGTAGTTTAACCTGGTTGGCGAACTTGTCAGGCGCTGTTGATATTCAGGAAATGAGCAGTGCAGCTTTTGAACGTCAAGTAAGGAAACCATCATGAAAAATTGAGTGAAAAAGAGGTTACACAGATGAAAAATGACGGTAACGAATCATTGAATGTGGTACAAGAAAATTTGATGAAAGATCACTCTAAGACCTGGACAGCGATCGGTGGAATCATGATCTTGGGAGGGTTTGCGGTCATCTGGACCACGAACCAGTTTTCCTTTGCCATCGTAGCAGCAGTGTGGGGATCGATTATTATCTGTGTGAACATGTTTTTTTTGAACAGGGCGAAGGCAAAACAGATAATCGCGGCACAGCTTTTTTTTGACCTTGAAAAAACACGAATCCGGATGGCTTTGAAAGAAAAAGTGATTCTGAAAACTCTGGAAAAAGATCTTCCGGAAGGTCTCTCTTCAGCCGATGTTCAGGTTTTTCTGACTGAATGTATTTTTAGCCCCGGGTCTGAATTAAATGTAAAAGATATAGAACGTAAACTGGAGCGACACTAATAATGGTAAATTTCAAGAAAAGCAAAGCAGTTCAGCAGTCGGCGACATTCCTGAGCATGTTCGTGACTGTAGTGCTCATATTCTGTATGTCAGATTCTTCTGTTGCTGACGTAACATCTGTCGGTGCGCTTAACATTCGGATAGTTGGTCTGAAGAACAACAACGGCGTCGTTTACGTTACGCTGTTTAACTCAAAAGAGAGTTATTTCAAGCAGAAATACAAAGAGATCGCCATTCAACCGGATAACAACCGGGCCATTGGTAAATTTGAAAATCTTTCATATGGTGAATATGCCATATCGGTCATCCATGACGAGAACGGCAATGGAAAGCTGGACACGAACCTTTTCAGAATCCCCAAAGAACCATATGGTTTTTCAAACAATGCAAGTGCTACCTTCGGGCCGCCCAAGTTCGAAGAGGCAGCATTTGCCTTCAACTTAAATCAGCAGTCTGTGGAGATCCGACTGAGGTAGGGAATAGAAAAATTAAAGAAAGATAAGGGTCGGGCTTGATCCTTATCTTTTTGTGAAAGAAACGAGCGCAACACCAGCAATGACCAACGCGATTCCCATGAGACGCGTCGTTGAAATTGGATACTTCTGTAAACCAAACGCTCCATAGTGATCCAATAGAGTCGCCGCGATCATCTGTCCTGCGACTGCCAGAGCCAATGTAAGGGCTGCCCCGATTTGGGGTGCTGCGAAGATCGTAGACCAGACATAGAATGTCCCCAGGCAACCCGCAAACCACATCCACCAAGATGTGCCCGATATCGCCGCTGCAGCCGGCAGTGGGTACCGGGCTATGACGCAGATGAATAGTGCTCCAAAAGCGCCCGCAACATAGGAAACAAACGTAACCTGCATTGGCTGTCCAATATGACTTTTGAGCAGGGAATTGATCGCCACTTGAATAGGCAATACAATTCCGCCGGCCAATGCGGCCGTGATAAAGAGTGACTTATTCATTTTCCCCCTCTGTAGAGTGACCGTCGCAACCTGGGTAATTGTTAGCAAAAAAATTAGGATTTAATAATTTCTGGCTTAGAGTTTTTCAGCTTTTCTTTTATATCCGCTATATATGGATCCACATAGTCTTCCTTTCAGGAAGGGGCAGTATCTGAAATGATAGTCAATTCCTCCCATGCTTTATGATATTCTTTTTTCCGGTAATACGCTTGTGCAAGATACCAATGAGCATACAGTTCCTTGGGGTATTTTTTCAGTTTGGTTTTGCATAGTTTTATAACACCAATCAGATCATCATTATCAAGCATCGTGCTGGCTTTGCTTTGAAAAGAGTTTTCTTTTATATTTTCATTGGTTGCTTTTTTTTATCAATAATATCAGTGCGCCTATTCCTGCTAAACCCAGAAAGAATATGACTAGAATGAAAATTAGTATCCACTTTATTTACTTTAATTGGGACAGAAGATCTAATGACAATTGAATTTCATCCATTTAAAATCAAATACTCCCCGGACGTTGATCAGGCGCGGAGAATTGGAGCCTGATCAATCATTGATTATCAGGTCGATTTTTATTGATAATTATTTTCAACCCTGTGGAGAACCGAAAATTTCACCATTGTACTTTACATCGGATATATAAATAGGTTATTTTCCACCTCCGGTGAGTTTTCCATATGGTGTTAAAGCAATCTTAAGATAGTTTAGATGTTTAGTGCAACAGAAATAATATATCAATTTCTTGCATCAGGTGTCTATTCGGTATAATCGGCATGTATTTTCACAAGTGATTTGTGCCAATTCTTCAGGTTTCTCGCTTCGCACTTCAGCCAGCTTCTTTAATACGCTTTTGACAGGAAGCGTTGGGGTCTCAAGTATACACACGTGACGGATATTTTGATTCAGTCAAAAGTGTAGGCCTGACCCTTTTAAAACGCAAAACGGGCTGACTAACAATGCCAGCCCGTTATCAGGGGCTACCCGTCAAAACGGTTTTATCAGGATTTGAACCACCAGCGTTCCGAGAACTTCCAGCCGTCGAACTCCCAGTTGGAGGCCTGTTTATTAAATGCCAACCGATCTGAACCCGCAGCGATGTAGCTGGTGAAGGCCATCACGATCACAGGGCCTTCATCGCGGCAGATCTGCTGCATCTCGTAGTACATTTCTCGGCGCTTGTTGTCGTCCAACTCGGCACGCGCGGCTAGCAGGAGTTTGTTGAAATGATCGTGTTTCCACTTGCTGTCGTTCCAGGGTGCATCGGCCGCATAAGTGGTGGTAAACATCCAGTCTTCGGTGATTCGTCCGCCCCAGTAGACCGCGCACCAGGGTTTTTTCATCCACACGTCGTTCCAGTAGCCGTCGGCCGGTTCGCGCACGATGTTGATCTTTATCCCGGCTTTGGCGGCGTGTTGCTGGTAAAGCATACCGGCGTCCACGGCACCGGGGAATCCCTCGTCGGACAAATGCAGGTTGAAGGTTTCGCCCAGCATGCCGGCCTTTTTCAGGTAGTACTTGGCTTTTTCCGGATCGTAGACACGTTGGGGCAGATCCTTGTTGTGGTACCGGTTGACCGGTGAGATGGGATGGTCGTTGGCAGGTACGCCGTGTCCGCGCAGGATCTGCTTAACGACATGCTTGCGGTCGATGGCATGTTTGAGTCCCAGACGTACGTCGTTGTTGTCGTGCGGCGGGCGGTCCACCAGGAACGTGAAATTATAGTGCATCATACCGTGGGTCTCGATGCCCTGGATACCCTTCAAACGCTTGAGCAGGTGAAAGGTCTTCAGGTCGCAGCGGTTGATCAAGTCTACATCACGGGTTTTCAGTGCAGTCTGGCGGCTGGTAACATCGGGGATGTGAATGACCTCTATCGCATCGAAATAGGGCCTGCCTTCTTTGAAATAGTTGGGATTGCGTTTGGCTTTGCAGCTTACGCCCGGCGTGAAGTTTTCCATCACGAATGGCCCTGTGCCCATTCCGTCCTCGAAATCGGTGGTGCCGGCCGGGAAAATGGTCATATGGTAGTCGTTCATCAGGTAAGGAAAATCGGCCGAGCCGACGTCCAGGGTAAATTTGACGGTGTACTTGTCCTCGGCTTTAAGGTCGGTGACGGTTTTCAGGAGCGCCTTGGCCGCTGACTTGGAGTCCTCCCTGCGATGGTGGTTTATTGAGTAGAGCACGTCCTCGGCGTTCATGGTCTTGCCGTTGTGAAACTCGACTCCTTTGCGCAGCTTGAACACCCACTGCTTGGCGTCGGGCGAGGATTCCCAGCTTTCGGCGAGTTCCGGTACCGCTGTCATGTCGGGGCTGATCTCCACAAGGTTGTTGCGGAACAGGTAGCCCATGAGCTGGGTCATGGACTGGGTGATGGTGGCAGGATCGAGGGAGTCGGAAGTGGCGCCGCCCTGAACAGCAACTCGCAGGGTGCCGCCGCGCCGGGGAGTGGCGGCATGGGCCTGGGTGCTTATCAGGGATGGGGATATGGCCGCAGTCAATCCCAGCATCGAGGCACGCGTTAAAAATTCGCGGCGTGAAATTTTACCAAGAGTAAACATCTGTTCAAGGCGTTTAAGTGCATTCATACTGGCCTCCTTCCTGTTTGACATTTTGGCCGGCCGCTGTCGGCCAAGTATATCGTGCAACCACAGATACCTGTGATGGCAAAAGAAGATAAATAAGATGGAAAGACGTTTTTTATAGATTGGTTAAATCGAAAATGGTGAATGAAGCATCGAATTCAGATGCAACCCAGCAAATTGAGGTATCCATCTAACTTAGGCCATATCCATTTGGATAATCAAAGCAGGTATGGTTGTCAACGTTAAAAAAATTGCGCCAAGATTGTAATAGCAATTTTAAGATTTAAAAACATCTCCACTGAGTTTACCAGATGATGATTTTGCGATTTTAGAATGATATAAATGTCTAGTTCACCACAAATAACTGCCGGACATTCTGTATCAGGCGTCTATTGCGTACAAGCGGCAGGTATTTTCCCACGTGATTTTTGCAAGTTCTTCAGGCTGCTCGTCGCGCACATCGGCCAGTTTCATTAGCACGCTTTTGACGAACGCCGGTTCGTTGCGGCGGGTGCGGTTTTTTTCAGGAGCCGGTGTCAGGTAGGGTGCGTCGGTCTCTATCAGTATACGCTCTGCCGGAATCCGGGTCACGAGGTTGCGCAGCTCAGCCCCCCGGGTTTTTATGGTCAAAATGCCGGTGATGCCGATGTACAGGCCGTGTTCTAGGTAGTGCTCGAGTTCAGCGAGGCTGCCGGTGAAACAGTGAACCACACCCATCATACCCGGACGGGTGTGTGCTTTTAGCAGTTCGAATAAACGCCCATTGCTGTCCCTTTCGTGAAAGATCAGTGGCAAGTCAAGATCCCGGGCAATCTCCAGTTGGCGGATAAACCATTTTTCCTGATCCGGCCGCGGCGAATACATTCGGTTAAAGTCAAGTCCGGTCTCACCCCAGGCGCGCACATTCGGATTTTGAGCCAGTTTCTGCAGCTTTTCTAATGTGTTTTCATTGCAGTCCTTGGCATCATGGGGGTGCACCCCGACCGATGCGTAGCACCCGGCGTGTGATTCGGCCAGTTCCACGGCCTTGCCGGAGTTGCCGTTATCAACTCCGACGATCATTATGCCGACAACGCCGGCCTTTTGGGCACGCTGGATGACTTCTTTGCGGTCCTTATCATATGAGCGGTCGTCCAGGTGGCAATGGCTGTCGAATATTTTCATATATAATCTCCGCTGAAGTGTTTTTGTCCAGTATGTTTTACCGGAACAATCAAACCGCTATGGCGTTTAACACGATAACTTGTTAATATCAACTATAGGTTGATTTGATAATGAGTATATGCTTATATCAATCCTTGCAAATTTCAAAGCAGGTATTATTCATAACTAACGGCTGCTCAGAAAATACACCTATTTAGAGATTGGGAGGAATATGATGTTCAATATTGTAAAACGTGAAGAAATGGCTGAAGGGACTGTTATTCTAAATGAAATTGAAGCACCCCGGATTGCCCGCAAAGCCAAGCCAGGACAGTTTGTGATTTTAAAGGCCAATGAAGCGGGCGAACGCGTCCCTTTGACGATGGCGGAAACCGACCCTGAAAAGGGGACGATCACCATTATCTATATGGTTGTGGGAAAGTCGACCGCTCTTTTTAAAACCCTGCAGGTCGGAGACGGTTATAATGATGTCATCGGCCCCCTGGGCAGGCCGACCGAAGTTGAAAAAGTCGGAAATGTCGTGTGTGTCGGCGGTGGAACCGGCATCGCCGTACTGCACCCGATTACAAGGGCGCTCAAAGAAATCGGCAACCACGTTACCACGATTCTCGGTGCGCGTAGCAAAGATCTGCTTATTCTGGAAGACAGGATGAAAATGGTTTCACACGAGCTTTTGATAACGACCGATGACGGATCCTATGGCCGCAAGGGATTTGTGACGGATGCCCTGAGAGATGTGCTGGACAAGGGCGACACCCAACTGGTGGTGGCTATCGGCCCGGTGCCGATGATGAAATTTTTGTCCAAATTGACTGACGAGTACGGAGTTAAAACTATCGTAAGCCTTAATCCGATTATGGTTGATGGAACCGGCATGTGCGGCGGATGCCGGGTGACAGTGGGCGGCCGAACCCGGTTTGCCTGTGTTGACGGCCCGGAGTTCGACGGCCACAAGGTCGACTACGACGAACTGATGCTGCGCCTTCAGGCTTACTGTGAGGATGAGCAGCGGTGCTATAGGGATTACTGCATGCTTAAACCGGATTATGCCCGCTAGGGATTTTTATCCGTTACAATTTTAATGTCGAATTTAAGGCAATAATTATCGATATTGTTTGTGTTTAAGTGGAGGAGAACATGGCTGAAAAAGCGGCGAAGAAGAAAAAAATTCCCCGAGTTTCGATGCCGGAGCAGGAACCCCAAGTAAGGGCCAGAAATTTCCAGGAGGTTCCCCTGGGACTAACGCCCGAAATGGCGATGGAAGAAGCGGGTCGATGCCTGCAATGTAAAAAGCCGGCCTGCATTCAGGGATGCCCGGTGGAAATCGATATCCCCGGTTTCATCCAATATATCAAAGACGGAGAATTTACCAAATCCATTCGAAAACTCTGGGAGAAAAACAGCCTGCCGGCGGTCTGCGGCCGAGTATGTCCCCAGGAAATACAGTGTGAAGGCGTATGCATCGTCGGCCGAAAAGACGAGCCGGTCGCCATCGGCCATCTGGAGCGGTTTGCGGCCGATTATGAAAGGGCCCACGGCAGCGGCGACCTGCCGCCTGTGGCCGCATCGACCGGCAAAAGAGTTGCCGTGGTGGGATCCGGACCCTCGGGGCTGACCGTTGCCGGTGATCTGATTGCCAAAGGACACGCTGTGACGGTGCTGGAGGCATTCCACAAACCGGGCGGCGTTCTTGTTTACGGAATTCCGGAATTCAGACTGCCGAAGGAGATTGTGGCTCAGGAGGTCAATTTTCTCGAACGCCTGGGCGTTAAAGTGGAATGTAACTCAGTGGTGGGAAGAACCGTATCCCTGGATGAGCTTTTAGGAGAAGAGGGGTATGATGCCGTTTACATCGGTGTAGGTGCCGGTCTCCCGCGCTTTATGAATATCCCGGGTGAAAACCTGATCGGCATTCTATCCGCCAACGAATACCTGACCCGGGCCAACCTGATGAAGGCCTATCTTTTCCCCGAAGTCGACACCCCGATTCCCAAGGCTAAAAACGTGGTCGTGCTGGGTGCCGGCAATGTCGCCATGGATTCCGCCCGAACCGCCATGCGCCTGGGTGCGGATAAAGTCCGCATCGTATACCGCCGATCACGGGAAGAGATGCCGGCCAGGATTGCCGAAATTCATCATGCCGAAGAGGAGGGCATCGAGTTCTTCCTGCTGACCAATCCGACCCGCTATCTGGGGAACGATCAGGGGCGTTTGACCGGCATGGAATGTCTGAAAATGGAACTGGGAGAACCGGACGATTCCGGCCGCCGCCGACCGATCCCAATCGAGGGCACCGAATTTCAGCTGGAGTGCGATCTGTGTGTCGTCGCCGTCGGCTCCGGGGCGAATCCGCTGCTGACCCAGTCGACTCCGGACATGCAACTGAACAAATGGGGATATATCGAAGCCGATCCGGAAAACGGCAAAACCACCAAAAAAGGGGTATGGGCCGGCGGTGACATCGTCACCGGAGCGGCCACCGTAATCCTGGCCATGGGTGCCGGACGCAAGGCGGCGGACTCGATCCACAAGTATCTGACCTGGGGCTGGTAATCTATTATAGTGGGAAGTATCCCATTCTCACGACTGGATTTATCTTCCGCGATATTCCAGCCGCCTATCCGTGAAATGAGTGTTCCATTTAATTAGGGCGGCGCACTATTCGAGGCGCCGCCCTAATAACATCTTTCCCAATTATCTAATTGAATCCCTCCTGTAATAATAGCGTTTTTCACAAACTGGTGATATACCTTAAAAGCTATCGATACGCTTGCCTGCGCAGATAGAATCGATGTTGACAAAAAAACCGGCGTTAGATATCTGGTTAACTCTGGGTCCGCTAAATTCATGCTTCAAGATATTGATATGTCGCTGAAGTCAATACACGATGCACCAATATTTATCCGTAAAACCTTGGTGGTAACTTGACTTCTTGCGCTCCGGAAAACCCTTGATAAGGCGAAGTAAATTGGCCCAAAGAACAGATATAGGCCCAAAAGATGCGCGTGTATATTTTCTGCCGGTAGATATGCGTGTGACGTTAAAATTCGGAGCCGAGACCGTTACATATGTCACTTGCACCAGAGTATGCCTGCGAGTGGAAGATCAATCCGGTCGATCCTCTGAAGGTTGGGGCGAGACGCCGCTTGGGGTCCAATGGGTTTGGCCGAGCGCTCTTTCTTTCGAAGAGCGGCATACGACTTTGAAAGAATTCATCCTAAAACTGGCATCAGCCTGGAAAGATTTTGATCAGATCGGGCATCCGTTGGAAATAGGCCACGCTTTTCAAGATCAGGTGCTTCCGCGGCTTCTTAAAGAATTCAACTCAAAGCGAAAACGCTCGGAACCGATGCCTTGGCTGGCGGCCCTAGTCTGCTGTTCCGCTTTCGATATCGCCCTTCATGACGCCTATGGACTCCTTCTCCAGAAGCCGGTATACCAGACCTACAATGCGCAATTTATGAATCGAGACCTGTCTTATTTTCTGGCACCTGCAGAGGGTAGCGCTCTCTCTTTTACCGGGAAATATCCCGAGGATTTTTTTGTCGAACCAGTGCCTGAGCAACTCGTGGCCTGGCATCTCGTTGGCGGACTGGACTGGCTTTTCTCTTCAGAATGGAAAGACACAGCCCCCGATGACGGATATCCAGTGCTGTTAACTGATTGGATCCAACGGGACGGATTGAAATGCCTGAAAATAAAATTGCGGGGCGATGATGTATCCTGGGATTATGACCGGCTCGTGCAGGTTGGCAAGATAGGCATCGATCATGGGGTGGACTGGCTAAGTGCCGATTTTAATTGCACCGTTACCGAACCGGCCTATGTCAACAATATCCTGGATCGGCTTATACAGGAATATCCGCGTATATGGGGCATGATTTTGTATGTAGAACAGCCGTTTCCCTATGATCTTGAGAAGCACCGGATAGATGTGCATAGTGTTTCCGCACGCAAGCCCTTGTTTATGGACGAGAGCGCCCATGACTGGCGGTTAATTCGGCTAGGTCGAATCCTGGGCTGGACCGGAGTTGCTTTAAAAACCTGCAAAACCCAGACCGGCGCTCTTTTAAGCCTCTGCTGGGCCAAAGCGCACGGGATGACGCTCATGGTGCAGGACCTGACCAATCCTATGCTGGCTCAGATTCCTCACCTGCTGCTAACTGCTCATGCAGGTACGATTATGGGGGTGGAAACTAATGCTATGCAATTCTATCCGGAGGCCTCTTTTGCTGAAGCAAAGGTTCACCCGGGGATATATCGCCGGAAGAAGGGCATGGTTGATCTATCAACGATAAAAGGACCGGGATTTGGGTATCGTATGGACGAAATAAATAGAAAGCTCCCTCCGGTCAGTTCTCAATAAAAGATGGTGTTATGAGTCACGAGCTGCGTGTTGCGAGTTTAAAAAGGAAACCATCCTTTTTAAGACCAGTAACCTGTAACGCGAAACACCCAACGGTCAGTTTGTGCCTTGGTGTCTTTGTGGCAATCTGTTCTCAGTTTAGGCGGATCCAAATCAGGATTAAATAGTAAAGGTTGAGATGAATAAATTAGGTGCGATCGTCAGAGATCACTATAGAAAGCTGCTGGCTATCCTCATGTTTCTTTTAATATGGCAGCTCGTCGTAATGATATTTGGTATTAAAGAGTTTATTCTGCCGTCTCCGATCACCACTTTCTCCTATCTTCTCATCCCGGAATTAGCCTCCCAGTATGATTGGTTTAAACATATTGGAACCACTCTGGTTGAAATATTACTAGGCTTTGCCGTAACCGCCATTGTGGGGATTCTGGTGGCGGTTGTGATGACCTGGTCACGTTTTTTCGGACAAATCATCAGACCGATCATCACGCTCTTCTACTCCTTGCCCAAAATTGCATTAGCCCCTCTTTTTCTGCTTTGGTTCGGATATGGCATAATTCCCAATGTCATGATCGCATTTCTGGTTGCTTTCTTTCCCATTGTTATCAATACGGCAGTTGGCTTAAACGCCGTTGACGAAGACTTGTTGGACCTGGTGCGCTATCTACACGCCAGCAAGTGGCAGATTTTAGTTAAAATACGGCTCCCGAATGCACTGCCTTTTATCTTTTCGGGTTTTAAAATCAGCGCCACGCTCTGTGTCGTCGGCGCCATAGTCGGAGAATTTATCGCTTCGTTTCAGGGGCTTGGTTTTGTACTGAAAAGCGCTCAGGGGCTCATGGACACACCGCCGATGTTTGCCAGTCTGATTCTCATTTCGGTACTGGGTTTATCACTTTTTGGATTTATATCTCTTTTAGAACAATGGGTCATGCCGTGGCAAAAAAGCAAAAAAAATCATTAATGAAAGAAATTTGATGGAAAAAATCTATGAAATTTTGAAGAGAAACTACCAGACACCACTTGTGATTCTGATTCTTCTTTTGATTTGGCAGTTCTCGGTCATGATTTTCAGTATTCGTGAGTTTATCCTGCCTTCACCTTTGTCAACGCTTGAACATATTTTTCTGACGTAGCCGGATGCCAATTACAATTGGCCGGTGCACATTCGCGCCACAATATATGAGGTGATCGTCAGCTTTTTGATTACCAGCTGTGTCGGAATTGCCATTGCTATCATCATGACCTGGTCGAAACTCATGAATGATTTGATGCTGCCGGTCTTTGTTTTTATTAATTCTCTTCCGACCATAGCGGTAGCACCTATTATAACTCTATGGTTCGGATACGGCCTCTTTACCAATGTTTTTATCGCGTTTCTTATATCCTTTTTCCCGGTTGTGATCAATGTGGCGGTCGGACTTAATGAGATAGATGAAGACCTGCTGGATTTGGTACGCTATCTTCATGCATCTAAATGGCAGATATTCATAAAAATTAGGATACCGAATTCACTTCCCTATCTATTTACGGGATTGAAGATCTGCTCAACCATGTGCGTGGTCGGTGCGATTGTTGGTGAGTTTATCGCTTCAGATCGGGGCTTGGGATACATCATTATTAACTCCCAGTTCACTATGGATACGCCGCCTATTTTTGGGTCGCTCATTATGATTTCGGTGATTGGCGTCGTTCTTGCTTGGCTGGTCTCTTATGTCGAAAAAATTTCGATGCCCTGGTATCAGTCTCAATCGCTTCAAGTTTAATCCAGGTGATGTGCCGGGGCTACTTATGTAACATCAATAGCAAAAGCTGTAAAAAGGATTTACAAGACAAGGATTCATTGTTCAGTGTCCACAAACTCAACTTGCGTTTCAAAACTTTGAAAGGAGGAAGTTATGAAAGGGAAACTGGTCGTATTTTTTATGATTTTGACGGTATTGACGGTAATGTCAGGAGTGAATGCAGCGGCCGTCGACAAGGTCGATTTTCAATTGAATTGGAAAATCTCCGGCGCCCATGCCGCCTATTTTGTTGCCTTGAAAAAGGGATGGTTTACAGAAGAAGGACTGGATGTGAATATTATTCTGGGACAGGGATCGGGCTACACGGTAAAAGTTCTAGATGCGGGCAAAGCCCATATCGGCATCGCCGATGCGCCGGTCCCTATCAAAGGAATTGCCCAGGGGGCGGATATCAAAATCGTCGGCATAATTTTTGATAAACATCCGAATAGTATGTTCTTCTGGAAGGACAGTGGCATCAAAAAGCCGCAAGACATTGCCGGAAGAACGGTCGCTGTTCCGGCCGCCGACGGCCACAAGGTGATGTGGCCGGCGTTCGCAAAACAGATCGGCGTAGATCCGGGCAGTGTAAAGTTTATCAATATTGAACCGGCAGCCAAGGTTGCTTCTCTGGCGACCAAAAAAGCGGATGCCGTTTTTGAGCTGTATACCGGCAAGCCTTTTATGGAAAAAGCGATTCCTGCGGAAAAACTCGGTAATTTTCTGTGGTCGGATTACGGATTCAATGCGTACGCGCATTCTCTAGTTGTTCGCAATGATGTCATTGCCAAAAATCCGGCCATGGTAAAGAAATTTTTGCGGGCTGCATACAGAGGATGGGATTTTACCGTCAAAGATCCCGAGGGGGCGATTGCAATCCTGTCTGAATATCACCCCATCAATCAAACCGATTTTGTTGCCAACCTGAAACTGATGCTGGAGTTCTTCAAAACCGACCGCTATCGTCAGCATGGTATCGGCTATATCGATCCCGGCAAAATGGCGGATACCATCAACATTGTGGATAAATATTTGGGCGTCAAGGTCAATTTTAAGCCGGAAGACGCTTACACTTCCGAGTTTTTACCAGATCCACCTTTTAAACTTCAGGACTAGAGTACTATAACTGAGATGTAAATGGGAGTTCGGGAGAAAATCCAATCTTCCACTCTCCCATTTACGGGGTCTTTATGAATTAAAGTGGATAAAATGGTAAACAAACAGTTTATAAAAAGAAAGAGCGACATGCGGCGCAAGCGCCTGCGCTGCGCGAGCGATACCGTGATCCGGTATCTGGTAGCCTGAATCTGGCATCAAACATCTAATAAAGAAAATCTTAGTTGATAGACCAACCCTGAATAATGGATGATTATTTCGACAACCATAAGTAACTAATGAGGATATCTTGTGGAAAAGGGAAAACCGCTGCTTTCAATCCGAAAATTAAGGAAAGTCTTCAAAACACGAGAAGGTGAAATAGAGGCGCTGGGGAATGTAAGTTTTAACGTACATCCCGACGAGTTTGTTTCCATCGTGGGGCCATCCGGCTGTGGGAAAACGACGGTGCTTAAAATTGTGGCCGGACTTATTACTAAAAGTTCGGGGGAGATTGAAGTAGATGAAAAGCAGTTTGATCCCACCAGAGAAGTCGGTTTCGTTTTTCAAACAGCTTCGCTTCTGCAGTGGCGCAAAGTTCTTGATAATGTACTGCTGCCGATTGAAATTCTAAAAAGCGATCGCGGTTCCATGGAAAAGAAGGCCAAGGAGCTGCTCGAGCTTGTCGGCCTGCGAGATTTTATGGACAGTTACCCCAATGAGCTTTCGGGCGGGATGCAGCAGAGGGTTTCGATAGCACGGGCCCTTATTCATGATCCCAAGCTTCTTCTCATGGATGAACCTTTCGGGGCGTTGGACGCGATCACCAGGGAACGCATGAATCTGGAACTTCTCCGTATCTGGACCGAGTCCCGAAAAACCGTTATTTTTGTGACCCATGATATCAATGAAGCCCTCTTTCTTTCAGATCGCGTTATCGTGCTTTCGGCCAGGCCTTCGGTAATGGTTCAGGCATTGGACATCCATCTTCCGAGACCCCGCACTTTGGAAGTCAGAGCTTTGACGGAGTTTGGCAATTACTTTTTACAAATATATAATTCGTTGGAACTAAAAGAATAATATCGGGCACAATGGTTACGGCATTGATTCCGCTCCATTAGGGTCGTTATTTAAATATAAATTCACCGCCCGCTACGCTCGAGACACAGAGAACGCAGAGATGTTTGTTTTTTTGCTTTCCGCTGAAACTCTGGAAAGCAAAAATCAGCATGTCCTTCGGACAACTCTATTAGCCGTTAATGAGCATGAATGGATAAGAATCCCAAATTTTAGTCAATACCAGATGGTATCTTCCATGATCATCCGCCAAAAGCGGTAGCATTTTTATGTTTTCCGGCGTCTCAGCGGATAACATATATATTCTTACCTTTGCGCTCTTTGCGCCTTTGCGGTGAATAATATTATATAGTAGAATTCTATTGTCCAATTATTTACTTACACATTAATAAGTCTAAAAGATAAAATATGACCAAAAAGATTACTATCACACATGTTGACTCTGAGTTTGAACGAGAACAGTTGATCAGACCATTCGGTTTTAAGGGTATTTATCAGAATGAATTCTGGGTAAGCGCTGCGCTGCTGGAAAGTTCGTCGGGCATACGACACGCCGGCATTATGACACAATGCCTTGCATGGAGCGATATCGATGCATTTCTTGCCCATACCGAAACGGCCGGCAATATGCTGTTGCACATGTCACTCGAATACGCCCTGCAAAAGATAAAAGGAATTAAGTTTACCACGCCGGTTGATTTGCAGGAAGCAATTCTGGATGATGTATTTGAATACGGAAAAAGAATTACCGGTAGAAATGATCTACGATTGACATTTTCCTTGAGTTCTATGGTAGCCCTCGACAATGCGGCCTGGAAAATTTATGCAGAAGAAAACAATGCCAAGAAATTTGATGAAATCATACCGGCTGAATATAAAGAGGCATTGTCTTTCAGGCACACCAAAGTTGCTGCGATTCCCCTTATGGCATACAACATTCCTCTTGAAGAAATTGAACAATCCATCAAGGACGGCTATTTTTTTATGAAGATAAAGATTGGCCGCCCCGGTACGCAGGAAGAGATGCTCGAAGGAGACATGCAGCGGATAGAGTCTATACACAAACTTATCGGCCACATGGAGACGCCTTATACGGATAATAGCAAGATCCCGTATTATTTTGACGCGAACGGAAGATATGAAAAGAAAGAGACGCTTGAAAAGCTGTTGGACCACGCCAAGAAAGTCGGCATGTTTGACCAGATCGCGCTGATTGAGGAACCATTTCCGGAGGAAGCGGATATTTATGTTGGAGATCTGGGTGCTCGGTTGGCCGCTGATGAAAGTGCGCATTGCGCAGAAGATGTTAAGAAAAGGATTGAAATGGGCTATGGCGCGATTGCGCTGAAATCCGGTGCCAAAACTTTTAGCATGACCCTAAAAATGGCGAGCGTTGCCCATGATCAAGGTATCCCCTGTTTTCTGGCAGATCTGACCTGCACTCCCACCATCGTTGACTGGAACAAGAATGTGGCGGCGCGTTTAGCCCCGATGCCGGGTTTAAAAGATATGGGCCTTTTGGAATCGAACGGGCATCAGAATTACAAATACTGGGATGACTTAGTCAGTTATCATCCACATCCCGATGGCTCATGGATAAACCAGAAAGACGGGGTCTATCATCTGGATAAGGATTTTTATGAAAAATCTGGCGGTGTATTGAAGTCCTCCGAACATTATTTGAAACTTTTCAATACTTGATCCGTGTCTGTGCAAGTGGTGTCAAACCTTGTGTGAATTAAAGCTGTAATCAGTTTTAAACATCAGTTTCAAACATCGGCAAATGGAATTTTGATATTTCCATATATTCACCATTCAAGATTTGACATCTTTTCCTTAGAGAAAGTACCTAATGGTATACTTCTTCATGACCCTAATAACCTTCTGGAAGGAACTGGAAAACGCTTTGGTCATGTTAAAATCAAAAATATTATTGAATCAAAGAGTCCTCATATCAGGCAGTTCATTAAAAAAATAATTGCTGAGAGAAAAAAAGTTGCTATGAAGCTTACAATTATTACTGGGGCATCGAGTGGGATTGGTGAGGCGGTTGCGCACCGCTTGGGTACCGATGGGCACAGAGTAGTTTTGGTCGCGCGGACTCGTTCCAAGCTTGAAGAAGTCGCTAATGAAATCGGTGAGAACGCTTTGATTGAAGCGTGCGATGCCAGCGATGGCAATGCTGTGATAGCAATGGCTGAGCGAGTGCTTCGGGACCATGGTGTTCCTGAAGTAATCGTTAATTCTGCCGGCGCAGGAGAGTGGAAATTTATCGAAGACACGCCCCCAGAAGAGGCGGTGACGATGATGAAAGCACCCTATTTTGCCGCTTTCAACATTACACACGCATTTATGCGTATTATGATCGAGCAGCGCAAAGGGGTAATCATTCACGTCGGATCTCCAGTATCCATTTTTACTTGGCCGTCCTGCACCGGCTATGCAGCAGCACGATGGGCCTTGCGAGGGCTGCATGAATCACTCTGCGATGATTTACGCGGCACAGGCGTCCGCAGCTGTCATGTGGTCTTCGGCAAGGTATCGAGCCCATATTTTGCCCATAATCCGAATACGGAAGAGAAGCTCCCTGGGATAGCCAAGACTGTGCCCACCATATCGACAGAAGAATGCGCGAAGGTTATAGCACGAGCATCTCAGCGACCACGGCGGCGTATCGTACACCCCTTTATGTTGCGGATGTACTGCTGGAGTTATGCGGTGTTTCCGTGGTTCACACGGTGGTTGTTACGATCGACGGGTACAAAGCGCCAGATTTAAGAATAGAAGCGTAAAAGGTGTCAAATCTTGAATTGTGAATTAACATTGTAATCAGTTTTAAACATCGGCAAATGGATTTTTGATATCTTCATATATTCACTATTCAAGATTTGACACCTTTTCTTTACTCAATCGTATGTCGGCATCAGCTTCCGACTTCGGTCTAAGAGCTAGGGGCTTCCCCCTTCGGGCTACGACCCCACAAGACGACGGGACAAGGCAGCTCAACATATCGAGGCATCGATTAAGTGGGATTTATTTCCATCCTGATAATGAAAGCAAGTTTTACTGTCAGTATTTATTTTTTGACGTGGGATTGAACATTTAGACCAATTCGGCCATAGATCACCGCTCTGCCCGGCGCTGGTTTTCTTCGTATAACTCTGAAACGATATCTAAGTTGGACTATTCCCGTTAGCCGTAGCTCAGGGAACCCTCCAAAAAGAAGTTTCGATGGCGTCGCGTCCCCGGCGCCTAGTCCCACCTTCCATAGCCCGTCCACTGTAACTGAAGTTGATCGAGTGGGTTATCGGATCGATATCTAACTTGTGGGCAAATCGCCAAACCCGAATTGTCTGACGGCTGGCACGGATGAGTGTGATGCGTTTTAGTATTTTCTTCTTCTGGTCTAAAAAGTTGGCTCGCACGTGAAAATTGTTGACCATGCTAAACGATCTAGACAAGTGGGGCGCAAGTTCGACTGAACCTTTCAATTCAAATGCATCCAAATGATTATTGTAGATAAAATCGACGATGATATTGACATCCTCCCAGCGCCCTTCGTGTGGACCCCCTTCCAGTAAATCGACATTGTCTACCTGGGTTGCAATAGCTCCCTCAGGGGGAACCTGATCTAGCTGACAGCTGGAACCCGCTGCTATTGAAAGGAATAATGCCAGGCTCAAAAGCCAGATTCGTCCAATAGTGGTTGATTTCATTTATCGTACCTCATGTTTCTACCGTATTTCATGTTACCATCCCCGTCAAGCAGCTTCCGTATCCAATCGGTCCAGAGAGATATAGTCAATAGTTGTGTATGAAGAAATTAGGCGGCAATCCGTTTTTCTTCGACACCATTGACAAATTTAACTCCTCTAATTACTTCTGCCAGGCGTTGCGGATGGTGAAGTCG
>Ga0126331_1000205_pt1 | contig 24335 bp, 18 predicted proteins | sample InaspJWI98metaG_FD_96379 | JGI IMG/M metagenome (GOLD analysis project Ga0126331, IMG submission 96379) | Marine gutless worms symbiont microbial communities from Oahu, Hawaii - Inanidrilus sp. 2 OAHU.JWI-98 metaG | ecosystem: Host-associated > Annelida > Digestive system > Unclassified | place... | reverse complement strand
GAAGCTGCCGCCTACGGCTTGGCAGGCATCTTCCACGAGCACCAGCTCCTTTTCTTGGCAGAGCGCTGCGATTTGATCGATGCGGGCCATGGCGCCACACATGTGCACGGGCAATATTGCCCGGGTCCGGGGGGTGATGGCCGCGGCGACTGCTTCGGGATCAAGGCACAAAGTTTCGTCGATATCGGCAAATACCGGGATGGCCCCGGCCGCCAGGACTGCCTCAATGGTGGCCACGAAGGTGAAGGGCGGTACGATGACTTCATCGCCGGCGCCGATGTTGCAGGCCGCCAGGGCAGTGCACAAGGCTGCTGTGCCGCTGGAACACAGATGACAATGACGAACCCCCAGCTTTTGGGCCAGCTCGTTTTCAAAGGTCTTGGCCTTCCAATGGTTATTGCGGGCCTGGTCAAACCCATAGCGCATCAGCACACCGGTATCCAACACATCCAGCACCTCCCGGCGCTCCTCGTCTCCGAATATCTCAAATCCAGGCATTGCCTTCTCCTTGGTTCGAATAGATGGTTTAGAAGCTATCTCAAAAAAGCCTTTTGGCCCAATCTCGGCGTTGGGCGATAAAGTCAAATCCTCGAAATACTGGAGTATTCTTCCGGTTCGAATGTAGCGCCCGCCTTGACCTTGAACCAAAATCCGTTTTTTGAGATAGTTTCTAGTCTGAAAGTCAGAGGGGCATATTTGCTACCCTTTTGTAAAACGCTACAGTCTAAATCACATCTGTTTAATTGTCTACCGTTTGTCTGCCTTTTATCATGAGATAGCCTCATGATACGCCCGTGCGGGATGCTTGCTCAAGACCACCCGCATCCGCGTCAATAAAGTATGCGTTGAAATAGCGCGTGATGGCCAGCCGGGCATAGTAGGCCGCCCGCAGGCCAATGTACTCTTCATGGGCCACCAGGACGGCCACGGCTATTTTGCCGGTACCGGCTTTCTCCTCCGCATAACCGACAAACCAATCATAGCGCGTATCGTGAGTTCGGTTGCTGATCGATCCGGACTTGCCGCCAATGGTCAGCCGGGAAAGAACCTTGTCGCGCCGGTACCCGCGAAACACTTTCCGGCACGTCCCCGAACGAATGGTGGCCGCCATCATCCGCTCCAGGGCGGCGGATGTATCCGGGGTAATGATGCGGTCGAGTTTCTTGGCCAAGTGGGAATACACGACCCGGCCTTGCGCGTCGGTCACGCGATCAATGACCGTCGGCTCAACCAGTTGCCCGGCGTTGGCAATGGTGGCTGCCATGAGCGCCCCGTGCAACGGGCTGATGGTGGTGCTGCGATTAAAGCCACAGGCCAGCTCTGCCCAGTGATAAGGATCGTCCGAAACCTCAAAGCGGCTGGGACCCAGGGGGAGTTCAAATTTGAAGAGTTGATTGAAACCGAATGCCCGGGAATACTTTTCCAGATTTTCCTTGCCGAGATGATGGGTCCCCAGTTTACCAAAGACCGGATTTACCGATTGGGCAAACGACTGCCTGAGCGTTATGCGATTGGTATACCGGTTCTTCTTTTCCAGCAGCTGCCGTTTATAGAGGGTATGTTTGGCCCCGTTAAAAAGAAATACGGTTTCGGGGCTGAAATCGAATGTATCAATGGCCGCCGCCGCGGTAACGATTTTGAACACACTGGCCGCGGGGATGCCGCTGTCCAGGCAGGTATTGAGCGCCGGATCAAGTTTGTCATACCCCACCATGGCTTTCACCCGTCCCGAGTCCGGGTCCAGCACAACCATGGCGATCTGCCGGGCGTGGGCCGTGTTCATCTTGCCGTACAGGTAATTTTGCAGATTTAGATCCAGGCTTGTATCGACGCACAGCTGCTGATCATCCGCGGTTATGTAAAAATAATCCTCCCGGCTGTTCATCAATTGGGCGGAGGCCAGCATGGGTTGTAGTTTTGATTTGTCCAGCATGCCGTGAGCTGGATCTGCTGTTGGCGAAGGTGCCACGATTTGTATGGGGGGGAGGGCGGTTTCTCCGAATCGGGCTCTTATGCCGGTTAGGCCGCCAGCCGCCACCCAGCCCGCCAGAGCGGTGAGGATCAGCAGGCATCCCGCGCGAAACAGGCGGCGGTGTCGTTTCCGGCTGGCCGTCGTCCGCTTAAGGGCCGCCTGGTAATCCCGCCAGCCAGAGCGATGGCTTATAGTGAGCGGGACACGTTGTTTTTTTCGGTGCATGAATCAGCTTAACAGTGTTCCCGGTTTGACGGCCTTTTCCGGGCCGATGAGAGCCAGACCATCGCCGCTGGCGACGGCCAGCAGCATACCGTTGGATACAACCCCCATAAGTTTGGCAGGCTTGAGATTGGCCACGATAACGATCTGTTTGCCAACCAGTTCATCCGGCTGATACCTGGCGGCGATACCGGCGACTATCGTGCGTTCCGTCCCCACGTCGAGTTCGAGCTTCAGCAGTTTGCGCGCTTTGGGAATAGCTTCGGCCCGGATAACCGTCGCCACCCGCAGATCGATTTTTGAGAAGGTCTCGAACGTGATTTCAGGTTTTATGTCCGCTAGGCCGCCGGCCTTTTGCACGGGGCCGGCGCTCGCCGATTTGCGTTTTTCAAGATCCACCCGCGGGAACAGGGTGACCGCTTTGGGCAGGCTGGTCCCCGGTGCCAGGCCGCCCCAGGTCCTCAATCCGTCCAGATTGAAGAAGGCCTGCTCGGGATCGAGGCCCAGGTGCTTTTGCATGGTCCGGGCCGTATCGGGCATGACGGGATACACCAGGCCCGAAATTACCCGCAGGCCCTCCAGAAAATAATAGAGGACCGCTTCAAGCTGCTTGCGGGTCGATTTTTTTTTGGCCAGGACCCAGGGGGCCGTAACGTCGATGTAACGGTTCATCTGGCTGATCAAATTCCAGACGGCCATCAAGCCCTTGTGAAAAGCAAATTCGTCCATGGCCTGCTCGTAAGCGGCGATGGCTTCGACGGCATCTTCCGGCAGGCCCAGGCCCAGTTCCGCTTCAGTGGCCGGATCAGCCGCAGGCACATGGCCCGCGCAGTATTTATGGGTCATGGCCACCACCCTGGAAAAGAGATTGCCGAGGTCATTGGCCAGGTCGGCATTGATGCGTTGCACCAGGGCATCTTCTGAAAAATTCGAGTCCAGCCCAAAGGCCATATCCCGCATCAGAAAGAAGCGGAAAGCATCCACGCCGTAAATGTTCTTCAATTCCAAAGGGTCGATGACATTGCCCAGGCTTTTGGACATCTTGCTTTGCTCCACGTTCCAGTATCCGTGGACATTGAGATGCCGGTAGGGCTGCATGCCGGCGGCCTTGAGCATGATCGGCCAGTAAATTCCATGGGGCTTTAAAATGTCTTTGGCGACAATGTGCTGCACATGCGGCCAGTATTTGGCATACGCTTCGCCATCCGGGTACCCCAGCGCGGAAGCATAGTTCAAGAGGGCGTCAAACCAGACATAGGTGACGTAATCTTTGTCAAAGGGCAGGGTGATGCCCCATTTCAACCTGGATTTCGGGCGCGAAATACAAAGGTCTTCCAGCGGTTCCTTCAAAAAGGCCAGAACTTCGTTGCGGTAGCGCTCCGGTCGGATGAAATCGGGATTGCGCTGAATGTGATCGATGAGCCAGCCCTGGTAATTGCTCATTCTGAAAAAGTAATTGGACTCGCGGATCTTTTTGGGCGCGGTTTCATGGTCGGGGCATTTGCCTGCGACCAGTTCTCTTTCCGTGTAAAACCGTTCGCAACCAAAACAGTAGAGGCCTTCATATTCGCTGAAATAGATGTCGCCGGCTGCGTGGATCTGCGTCAACACCTGTTCAACCACCGCTATGTGGGCTTTGTCGGTTGTGCGGATAAACTGACTGTAGTCGATATTGATTTCAGGCCACAGGTCCCTGAAAAGGGCACTGATCGCATCTACATAGTTCCGCGGGGAGGTGTTTTCCTTTTTAGCGGCCTCGACGATCTTGTCGCCGTGTTCATCCGTGCCGGTCAGAAAGTAGGTGTCGCAACCGCGCATGGCATGGTAGCGCGTGGCGACGTCCGCTACAATGGTGGTGTAGGCATGCCCCAGATGGGGGCGGGCGTTCACGTAATAAATGGGCGTCGTTATATAGAATGGTACGGACATTTATTTTCCCTTGGGCCTTTTTTTCTGCGGCCGCCGCTTGTCGGGCCGACGTTCATATTTATGGGCTGCAAGCTGTTGGGAAGAAAATTCAACCTCGCGGCCGTCTTGCAGGCGGATGGCCACGCGGTCGCGGATGGCATTGTGGCGGATCACCTTGCCCTTGCCTTCCGGGGTGGTAATTTTCTTGCCCAACTTCGGAAACTGCTTCTTCAAGTCTTTGTACGTAGCGAATTCAAACGTGAGACAGCACATCAGACGGCCGCATTGACCGGAAATTTTGGTGGGATTCAGGGACAGTCCCTGCTCCTTGGCCATGCGGATAGAAACAGGGCCGAACCGTTCCATGTATGCCGAGCAGCAGATTTCGCGGCCGCAGCGACCGATTCCGCCGCACATCTTGGCCTGGTTGCGAATTCCGACCTGGCGCATCTCAATCCGCGAGCCCAGATGCTTTACCAGCATCTTTACGAGTTGCCTGAAATCTATGCGGCCGTCGGAGGTGAAAAAGAAAGTCAGCTTGCTCGCGTCAAATGTGCTTTCGACCGCAAAGAGATTCATTTTCAAACTCAGTTCCGCAATACACTGCAGACAGTACGCATAGGCCTTTTTTTCGGTGGCGGCGTTTTTCTCCAACTGCCGGAAATCCTTCTCGCTTGCCAGCCGGTAGACCTTTTTCAACGGTTTCTTGGGGGGCGCATCTGCCTGTATCGGCGCCGGGGGGGCAACCACTGACCCAAAGCCCAGTCCGCGTTCGGTTTCCACAATGACATCATCGCCCTTGTTCAGCACAAAGGCACCGCTATCGAAGTCGTAAACTTTGCCAGCGGGTTTGAAGCGTATACCAACTACTTTTTTCATAATCTATGTCCGAGCCAGTTTCAGCAGCAGTGTTTCCAAGCAGAGCCGTATATTCGCGCTGCCCGTCAATCTTCTGGAAACTGTATCTAGTGCGTTTAGTTTTTTCAACAAAGATTCCGTGGTTTCTATCCGGGCGGCCTGTTGGGCCAGGGCCAGCATATCCCGGTTGATGAGTCGGTCCGGGGCCTGGTTGCAAACCAGTAAATCCCGGTACCAGGTTTTAAGGATTGCAATTGTATCCGCTAGCCGGTCCTTGCGGCCGGCCAGAATCTCCGCCAGGGCCAGCAAAATCCCGGGAGTTGCGCTTGTCAACGCCGCGGTCTGCTCGAGCAGCCAGCGGCGGTAGTGCAGCCAGTCGGCCGCTGCCAGGTGTTCGGCCCGGGCGAGGCTGCCGCCGGAAAGTCGGGCCGCCAGGGCGGCGTCAGCTGGAGAAATTTCCCGGCCGGCAACGAGTGCTTCGGCGATGACGGCCTGCGCCAGCGGCCTGAAACGGACATGCTGACAACGGGACACGATGGTTGGCATCAGATCCGACAATTCTCCGGTTGTGAGAATGAATAGCGTTTCAGCCGGGGGTTCCTCAAGGGCCTTGAGCAGGGCATTTCCCGCCGAAGGGTTCAGAGCATGCGCATCCTGCAAAATCACCACACGCGTTTTTGCCTCGAACGGTTTGAGCGCCAGCGTATCGAGCAGGTCCCTGATCTGCTTAACCTTGATGGTATCACCGGTGGGTTTTAGGTGCAGAATGTCAGGATGGTTGGCAGACTTGATTTTTTTGCAGGCGCGGCAGCGGCCACAGGCGGGCAGAGCGACTCTACCCGGTGGTGCGGGGGTATCGCCCGAATCGCCCCCGGGCTGGGCAGCACAGCAGTTGCAAGCCATGGCGAAGGTCGTCGCCGCGGCCATTTTTCCGGTACCCTCCAGACCCGAAAAAACCAGTGCATGCGGAATTGTGGCATTCCCCAGGAAGGCGTTCAATATGGTGAGCGCCTTTTCCTGGCCGATAATTAAATCAAATTCAGACACCGGATTTAGTAGTTTACCCGTTCCTTCAGCTCCTTGCCGGCTTTGAAAAAAGGGAGTTTTTTAGGACTGATGGTAACTTTTTGACCGGTCTTGGGGTTACGGCCGGTATAGCTTTTATAATCCTTTACGAAAAAGCTGCACAGTCCCCGGATTTCAACCCGCTCGCCTTTGGCCATGGCATCCGCCATGCTGTCGAAAAAAAGCTGAACAACCGTGGCAGCTTCAGATTTGGAAATGTTTGCTTCAGCTTTTAAGGCGGAGATAAGCTCCAATTTGTTCATTGATCCTCCTTACTGACATCTTCTATGGGCATGGGCCAACTTAGGCCGAATATAACATATGCCCCGCATGGGTGCCATGCCTGAATTATGACCAGCTCAATTTCCCCTGTTCGAAATACCGGCCGGGGCCCCCCGATCAGGGCCGTTGCCCGGTGACTCTGGTTGGGCTGCTTTTCTGCTGTGAGCCCGGCCAACCGATGGTCGGGGCGGCGGCGTTTATCTCCCGTCATCCCCGAAAGTGCCTTAAATATCCGTATCCTGGTAGAAAGTCAAGTGGTTATGCAATAATATTAACAAGAGCTTGCAGGGAGTGCGCGTACCGAATTAGTTCGCTTGCGGCAACGAAATAGGATGCCTATTTTCAGGTTTCAAGGTTCAAGGGTTCCGGGTTCAAAGGTTCAGAGGTTCAAGGGTTCCGGGTTCAAAGGTTCAGAGGTTCAAGGGTTCAGAGGTTCAAAGGTTCAGAGGTCCAAGGGTACAGAGGTTCCACGGTTCAAAGGTTTATAACCCTGAACCGGGAACCTTGAACGGGGAACCCTGAGCCTGCTTTTAAATCACACCCCTAACGGCGGCAGCAGTTCGATATCATCTTCATCCACCTCGACCGCGGCAAACTGCCCCAGGGCGTCAATGTTCACAACGATGCGCTTGCGGCCGCGGTAGCGGGAAAATGTGCCGGTAATCCCGGTGAAGGGACCGTGGATGACCACCACCCGGTCCCCTTTTTTCAGGCGGTTGCCGGTCGTGATATCCAGACCGGTGGCAACCATCAGGCGAAGCGATTCAATGGCTTCGTCCGGAACCGGCAAAGGGCCGGACCGGTTTCCGACAAATCTAACGATTCCGGCCGTTTTGACTATATCGAGCTGGTCGGCTGGATCCAGGTCTGTACGGACGAACACGTAACCGGGAAACAACGGAACCCGCAGCATAACCTTACGGTCCCGGCGCTTACTGCGTACCAGCACCTTCGGCAGGAAAACCTCTTTCGATTTTCGCTCCAGGCCTTCGTTGACTTTGTTTTCAAAGCGGCTGCGGGTATGCAGCACGTACCAGGCCGGGGTCAGTTTTGGATGTATCATATCCGGTTTGTCTGCTGGGTGAATTCTTTCAATAAGCTGTATATGCGCGCTTGTCGGGTTTGAAGATATCAAACCCGGAACCTTGCCCCTCTTATCTTGGCGTTGCGAAGGGGTTTTCAAGGATTTGGCCCTGAATATCGGTCCCGAGGCCTCCCAATCCCTCCAGATTGATCACAATGGCATAGCGCCGGTCATTGGCTGTGGTCAGATAACTCATATCAACCGACCAGCACTGCGATTTATATATCACACCCAATCCGGTGCCGATATCCCTTTCTTCGCGGATGTTGCGTTCATAGAGCATGTAGGCTTCGACCCGGGATGTAAGGTGGGCCCTGAGGTTGGTGAAGATCGATTCACTCTGGTAGCGTTCAAAACGATATTCCGTGTATAGGCGGCCATAGCGGTCATGCTTCAGATCAAGCCCGATGTTGTGGCTGGTGAAATGGTCTTCGTAGATGGACCATTCGGCATCGGCTTTCAGACCGATCCGCGAGGTCGGCTGGTAGTTGAGATCGGCAAATATGGGGCCGAAAGGTTCCGGATCCCCGTCACCGGCCAGGTTGAGGTCATACGTCTGGCCCACTTCAAAGCGCGCGAATTGATCGTAGTCGTACTCGGGCAAGGGCGCCTCTTCAGCTTGCCGGGTCCGGTTGGTTTTAACCCGCCGCGCGGTGAACTGGTTGTTGATTGAATAGGTGATCAGGTTCTGGGCCGCTATCCGGTCGGCCGCTTCAAAATAAGGCAGATCACTCTGGTCTTCACGGGGGGTATAATCGTACACAACCCGGGGGGTGGCCACATGGTTTATTTTGGTGGCCGCCGGTTCATCTCCTCCATACACCCGGACCAGCTGCGTGGAAGTATCCAGTTTCACATCGTAGATGTTGCGGAAATAGCCTTTGCTGTTCAGGTTGGTGCCCGCGGTCGTGTCCAGGTGCCAGGCAGTCACGTGGGTGCCCACCGAAGGCTCGAACGCAAGGTAGTTTTTCCAATTCAGTGGATAATAAACCCGCGGATGGATGTCGGCCCGGCTCCCTTTGGCTCCGGTCTGACGGTAGAAGTGGACAAACCCGCCGGTGGCATCAAAAAAGGTGGGTGTGGCCAGCAGGTTCTGTTTGGAAGCCGTATAGGTGATCCGCGGCAGGGTCTGCAGGGTGCTGTCGGCGACACCGCTTCTCCGGGTAACCACATCGTCATTCCAGAGGATATCCGCGGTCAAGCTGTATTTGCGGCCGGTCTTGTTGAAACTGATCTGGTTGGCCCGCACGGTTTCGTCGATCGGGTCCAGGCCCCGGCCAAAGCTTTTGGTGTAGTAGGTATCGGTGTCCTCAAAACCGGTATAACCGCCCCGGAACTCTTTGAGGTAATCCTGGTCGCTGACCACATCCAGGTCGATTTTGGCGGTAATCCCGTAGCTCAGCAGGTGGTCATGTTTCATCCGCAGCCAGTAGCGGTCGGTGTTTTCACGCGTCAGGTCGTCGTCGGGATAGCCCCATTTTTGATTCTCGGCGGTACCGTCGTCGATTTGATCATCGGTAAAGCCGTCGGCCATGGCGGTACCCTTGGAAGCCTCGTCGAGCACGTACCGGTATTCCGCGCCGATCTTCATGCCGCGATCGTTCATATAATGGGCATAAAAAGTCGCATCGGTCGGGTCGTTGATGGCCCAGAACAAGGGTTGAATGTATTCAAAGCCCTTGCGCTCGGAGATCCCGGTTTGGGGGGCCAGCAAACCGGTCTGCCTTTTGATCTTGGCCGGGAAGGCCAGATACGGGGTGTATAAAACAGGCAGCGATCGGGCCCACACGGCGGCATCGGTCACGTATCCATACCCCTCGATGGTGACCTCCAGTTTTTTACCGGTTATTTTCCAATCCGGATTATCGCCGTCACAGGAGGTAACCGCGGCGCCTTCGACGGTGTAGCTGTCCGGGCCGGTTTTCCGGATGCGGTCACCGGTAATGTAAAAATGGTTCGAATCGATAAAGAGGGTCCCCTGGTCGATAACGCCCTTGCGCGTATTCAGGTTCATGGCCACCCGGGACCCGGTCAGCACATCTTTGCCGGCCGTCAGTATCACGTGCCCTTCGGCGCGGATATCGCCGGTAGTTTGATTGAAGACAATCCGGTCGGCAGACAGGCGTTTGCCCTGCTTGGCGATAATCACATTCCCCGAGGCTATCAGGTCACCGGTTTTCTGATCCCGGGTGATCTTGTCAGCGGCAATATGCCAGGGTTGGGTGGGATCGTCCTCCAGCAGGGGGTCACTGGCGACCAGGAGGGTACAAGGGGGACCGGAAAGGCTGGCAAACAGGAGCATGAGCCCCCAAACGACCCACACGGTGACGCGGCGCGGGGTGCCTGAACGGGAGGCACCGTTGGCAGGGCCTGGTGACCGGGTTGGTTGCCATGCGAGGTTCATCAATGTCCGATCTTTCCGAGGAAGTTTTGCGAAATCAATCTGTTATGCCAGGTTCGAAACTGTCCGGATGACGCAATTTACAGGCAAACCACTTGAAAAATCAAGTTTTAGTTGGGAATCCGCCCTTTTAGGCGCTGGAAGCACCGGCGCCTGGCCTACCCATCTGAACACTTGTTCGTTATTTAAGACCTGTGCCTCGGGGGCTGGTTAGAGATAAACCGCTAGGCCAAAGTATTTGGGCCCAGGTTGTTTAGGCTATAGGCTGAAGACTATCATTAATAAACCGATTAATCGGTATTTTTTAACAAGTCTTATGATTGCTTTTACCAGTCGCAGCGTCCTTAACATGGGTTGTAAAAGGGGTTGCCCACAGTCTACATTCTATTAGCTTCAATCTGGCCGTGCCAGAGCAATTCCCTCATGGCGTAATCCAAAGACGGCCCTCTGGACCAGGAATTTTGACATGGAAAGCAGTTTACCTGAAAGGGGCGGGTTAAACTGCCTCTTTTAAAAAAGAACGAGTTGAGGTACTGAATATATCGCCATGCGAATCCTGATAACGAATGATGACGGTATCTTTGCGCCCGGCCTCTGGGCCCTCCAGCGGGCCTTTACCCCGGCGCATGAGGTAACGGTGGTGGCGCCCGACCGGGAGAGAAGCGCCATCGGCCACGGGATTACCCTGCACCAGCCCCTGCGGGCCGAAAAAGTCTTGATCGGTAATGGTTCGCGGGGTGTCGCGGTCAGCGGTACCCCTGCGGATTGTATCAAAATAGCCGTACTGGAGATCTTGGACCATAAACCGGACATGGTCATCGCCGGCATCAACCCCGGAGCCAACCTTGGTATTAATATTAATTATTCCGGAACGGTAGCTGCCGCCAAGGAGGCGTCTTTATACGGGATAACCGCCCTGGCCGTATCGGTACAAGGGCCCGGCAGCGACCATTTGGACGAGATGGCCCGGTTCGTAGAATCGTTTTCCAGACGGTTAGCAGCCACCGGATTGCCGTTCGGGACCTTTTTAAACCTGAATTTCCCGGATATGCCGGTTGCCCAGACCGCCGGCATTCGAATCTGCCGCCAGGGCATTGAAATGTTCCCTGAAAACATCGAAAAGCGGGTGGATCCCCGCAATCGCCCTTATTACTGGCAGGGGTGTGATACCCAGACATTCCATGACAATCCGGATTCGGACGGTTCCGCCGTGGCAGCCAATTATATTGCGGTGACACCTCTCAAGTGCGATTCTACCGATTATACGCAATTGGAATCGCTGGAAAAACTAATCGAATAGGAAGTGGCATGTTTATCACTCTCGAGGGAATCGAAGGCTCCGGTAAAACCAGCCAGGTTAAAAAAATGGCAGCCTTTCTGGAAGATGGCGGGCATTCGTACCTGCTGACCCGGGAACCGGGCGGCACCCGGCTCGGAAGCCGGATTCGCCAAGTGCTGCTGGATCCGGAGAGCAGCAACCTCGATCCAATAGCGGAACTGCTGCTTTACAATGCCGACCGGGTTCAACACGTACGCGAGGTAATTCAGCCGGCCCTGGCGGCCGGCAAGATCGTGATCTGTGACCGCTATGTAGATGCTACCAGGGCATACCAGGGGGTGGCGCGCCGCCTGGATGCCGACCTGGTCGAGACACTGCACCGGTTGCTGGTCGATGACCTTAATCCGGACCTGACCTTTTTACTTGACCTGCCCCCCGATCAAGGACTGCGGCGGGCCTGGGCGCAGATCGACAGTGGCGCGCGCAGTGACCACGAGACCCGTTTCGAGAAAGAGGCGCTGGCCTTTCATGCCCGTGTCCGGGAGGGGTACCTGCGTTTAGCAGGGAATGAACCGGACCGGTTTGTCATTATCGATGCGGCGGTCTCGCTGGAGGAAGTCTGGCAGCAACTGTTGAAAACTCTTAAAAAAACGTTTAAACAAGACGGATCGTGACGCTTAACGGCGCCACTGGCCCCAATCGAGGTGAACAATACGATGCAGGCGAACCAGACCGCGATCGGCTCGATTTTGGACCGGATAGGCAACACGCCGCTGGTTGAAATAAAACGGCTGAATCCCAATCCCAATGTGCGTATGCTGGCCAAATTGGAGTATTTCAATCCCGGCGGAAGTGTGAAAGATCGGGCTGCGCTGGCCATGATTGAAGCCGGCGAGAAATCGGGCGATTTGACCCATGCCAAGACGGTTATCGAAGCAACCAGCGGCAATACCGGCATTGGATTGGCGCTGGTTTGTTCCGTCAAAGGATATCGGCTGCTGCTGGCCATGTCGGAGCTGGTGAGCGTCGAAAGACAGAAAATTCTCAAGGGTCGGGGCGCAGAAATACTGTTGACCCCCGGGCACCTGGGGACGGACGGGGCCATCGAGGAAGTCTATAGCCGGGCTCTGGCTGAGCCGGATAAATATTTCATGGCCGACCAGTTCAATAATCCCGCCAACTGGCAGGCGCATTACAACGGTACCGGCCCCGAAATCTGGGAGCAGACCGGCGGGCAGGTGGATATGCTGGTGGCAACCCTGGGGACCGCCGGCACCCTCATGGGGCTTTCCCGGCGACTCAAGGAGTATAACCCGGATGTTACCATCGTAGGGGTGGAACCCTATCTGGGGCACCGGGTTCAAGGGCTTAAAAACATGAAGGAGGCCTACCGTCCGGAAATATTTGAGAAGGGCCGCCTTGATGAAAAGATCAATATAGACGATGAAGAAGCCTTTGAAATGACTCGGCGCCTGGCCCGCATCGAGGGCTTGTTCGTGGGGATGAGCAGCGGGGCCGCCATGGCCATAGCCTGTAAGAAGGCCCGGGAAATGGATGCAGGGACGCTCGTGGTCCTTATGCCGGACAATGGTGAGCGGTATTTGAGTACACCCCTTTTCGATGTCCATGAGAAGGTCGGCCTCAAGGTGTTCAACACGGTCACCCGGCAGAAAGAGCCGCTCGACACCCTGGAGCCGGGCAAGGTCTCCATCTATTCGTGCGGCCCCACCGCCCATGCCCGGATGCATCTGGGTGAATGCCGGCGCTATATTTTTTCCGATCTGTTGTGCCGCTATCTGCAATATCGCGGGTATGCCGTCAACCATGTGGTGAACATCACCGACCTGGATGACAAGACCATTGCGGGGGCTGACCAGGCCGGTGTCGCGCATGCCGATTTCACCGCTCGGAACATCACCGAATTCCAATCCGATCTCGATTTGCTGGGCATTCAGCCGGCCAACCATTACCCGCGGACAACTGAAAATATCGATGAAATGGTCGCCCTGGCCGAGAAACTTATCGAAAAGGGTTTCGCATACGAAAAACTGCGGTCCCTCTATTTTGACATTTCCAGATTCTCCCAATACGGGAAACTGTCCGGTGTCGATCTCAACAAGATCAAACTGGGAGCCACGGTAGACCTGGACGACTATGAGAAAGACAATCCTCGCGATTTTACCCTGCTGCGGCGATCGACCTTGGCAGAACTTAAAAAGGGCATCTTCACCAAGACCCGCTGGGGGAATATCCGCCCCGCCTGGCACATCCAATGCGCCGCCATGAGCATGAAATATCTCGGCGCATCCTTTGATCTGCACACCAGTGGGCGCGAGTTGATCTTCCCCCACCACGAGAATGAAATCGCCATTGCCGGGGCGGTAACCGGTAAACCGTTGGCGCGTTACTGGATGCACTGCGACACGGTGTCGGTGGACGGGAAAGCGGTGGACACCAGAGGTACCGGCCTGACCCTGCCCGATCTGATTTCCAGGGGATACACCGGTCGCCAGGTCCGGTGCTGGCTCTTGACCACCCACTACCGCAAACCGGTCACCTTCTCGGCGGACAAACTGGTCCAGGCTCAAAAGGCTCTGGAGCGCATCGATAAAACCATCCAGGGGTTGCTGCAGGCGCCCGCGGAAGCCGAGCCCTATCCCGAACTGGACCAGTTGCTGTACGACCTGAAAAACGGGTTCAGCGGGGCCATGGATGATGATCTGAATATTTCCAAAGCCATGGCGTGTATTTTCAGACATGTCAAGCAGATCAACGGGCTGCTCCAGCAAAGACGCCTCAACACGGCCTGTGCTGACCAGATCCTGGATACGTTTCGACAGTTGGACGGCGTACTCGGGTTGTTTGATTTCAACGATGCCGCTGCCGATGAGCAGGTGCGCCGACTGATTCAGCAGCGCGACAGGGCCCGCAGCGAACGTAATTGGGAAGAAGCCGACCGGTTGCGGGATCAGCTTGAAAAACTGGGTGTGGTCGTGATGGATTATAAAGCTTAATCGGTTTGAAACCTCCCCTCAGGCTCAATTTCTACGTTGGACAGAGGTTCTCAGTTCTCGACATATGACCCGATGTTCCTGTGGCTGAAACCCTCTGCTCGTCGTACCTTTAGCTTGATTGCAGATGTTAAAACCGCTTATTTGAAAAACAGGAAATTAAAAGATGAAACACATCCCCGTTTATTTCCCCATGACCTATCTGCCGGCTGCCGGTCTGAAAAGGCTGGCATCCTGTTTTGGCAGGACCCGGATGTATCGGCCTGCTGATACCCCTCTGCCGGAAGCCATGCAGGCGGCGGCCCACCTGGGCCGGCTGGAAATCGAGACGCCGGCTTTAAGCGAACCCGACAATCTGGATTCGCTTTTGGAGGCGCATTATGCCTGGGCGGCCGAAAACAAAGGTGTGGACCTGGCGGCCATTAAAGGCAGAAAGACCGGGGTACCCTTCTTCGGGGATACAACAGTTTCGGGTATTCGGCAGAATATCAGAGAGATGGACTTCCGGGGCGGATCGGCCGAAACACCCGACCCCCTGCTGGCAGCCCGGCTGTTCCTGGCCATGGCCCAGGAGTTGGACCGGCAGGACAATGACTTGGAGAAATCACTCGACGAGGTGCGGGCCAAAGAAGACAGCATGCTGGTCGATCTGCTGGGTGATGCGGAGCGTCACCGTGAAGTGGCGGCCGCCATGCAGGGCGCTCTGGAGGCTGATCCGGGAGCCTACATGACCGGCAGTCGGCTCAAGGCCTGGGGGCTGCTTGCCCGCGCGGGAAAAGGTCCCGGCAATCTGCTGGTCACGGACAGCCGGGCGGTACGCGACTATTTGGTTGAAAGATGCCCGGGTTTGCAGAAAACCGATCCGGAACTGGTACTGCCCCTGCCGCAATCCGGCGCAGCGGGACCGGCTGACTGGCAATCGCAGCTGATGCAATATCTGGCTGATCTGATGTCCAGCTCGGCTGTGGCAAGTCCCCCAGCGGAGATGCCTGCCGTAGAAACGGAAGGAGCGGTTGTCCATCTTTCCATCTATCGCCGGGCCGGGATGGACGCGACCGCCTTTTTTAAGAGCCTGGATGACACGGGGAGGGCGGATGCCGCCCCGGTCGGGGAGGACAATCTGGTGATCTGTCTGATCGTAACCGCCGGTGATCAGGAACAATAAAAATTTCAATTATTCAAGTTGGTTGGGAGTATATTCGGTGTTAAATTGTGCCCCCGGGAAGAAAAATAGATGCCAGGGGTTGACTCGCTGATTCAATTGGTATAAGGAAATTTCCCGACGATACAACACAAATGGTGAAAAGTTCACCAAATTTCAACATATTCTTAAAGGAGAGGTAATAATGGCTTTTAATGTGACCGTAGACCAAGATAAATGCGAAGGCTGCGAAGAGTGTGTAGATGTATGCCCCGTCGAAGTCTTTGAGATGGAAGACGAAAAGGCCGACCCTGTGAACGCCGACGAATGCCTGGGCTGCGAGAGCTGCATCGAAGTGTGTGAAACGGATGCCATCACCATTGAAGAAACCTAACATCTATAATGGTTTAAATTACCCCGGTACGCCTGATTCGGCGACCGGGGTTTTTTATTGGCGTTTGGTAAGTTGAACATCGCCAATACCAGTCCCCATCGGGTCCGCCACACTTGCGGAGCCCCGGCAACTCTGGTATACCCTCTACCCATGAAACAATACCTGATAGATGAACTAAGGCTTGAAGATTACGAAAAAATCAAGACCTACTTGGACGACAATACCAAAAAATCACCAGTGGAGGGACTTTACTGGATCCCGCTGGCACCGGAACACCTCGCCGCGACCCAAACAGCACACCCGGCGTGTGGACCGCACTATTTCGCCCTTGAGATTCAAGAAGACCGGGTTGCCTGTGAACTGCTGGTGCGGGCCGAGCAGATCATCCGCTGCAGCTGTATCGGGTATGCTACCCCGGCACAGCGCAACTGGCTGATTGATTATATAGATGCCATACTTGAAAAGCTGGACATCAGCGTTTAGCAGACACCTGTAAAAATGGATGCTATCCCCGGACCGGTGCCGGGCCTAAATTTTATTCAATAGTGTCGTCGCGGCAGTATCGGCTGATCTAGTATCACGGCAACAGGAATCGCGTTCATGTTGAAAATCATCCCCCTTGGCGGCCTGGGAGAAATCGGGCTGAACATGATGGTGTTCGAATACGGGGACACCATCTTCGTCATCGATGCCGGCCTGATGTTTCCGGAGGACTATATGCTCGGGATCGATTATGTCATCCCGGATATGAGTTATCTGCGCGAGAACCGTTCCAAAGTCATGGGGATCATTCTTACCCACGCCCATGAAGACCATATCGGTGCCTTGCCCTACCTCTTGAAAGTGGTGAATGCGCCGGTGTTTGCCACGCCTTTTACCATAGGTATGATCAAGCATAAGCTCGATCACTTCAGGCTCAAAACGGATGTTGCCCTGCATGCGATCCATGCCGGAGAAACCCTGAAACTGGGCGAGTTTGAACTCGAATTCATTCGGGTGAATCATAGCACGGTTGATGGTGTCGGCCTATCCATCCAAACACCCTACGGACAAATTGTCCATACCGGAGACTTTAAGATCAGCAACAATCCAATCGGCACAACGGGCACCGATGTCAACGCCTTTGCCCGGTGCGGCCAGGAGGGCGTATTGCTGCTGATGTCCGATTCCACCAATGTTGAGAAGGATGGGTATACCATCTCCGACCAGGATGTGGGCGATACCATTACGGGAATCGGTTCGACTGCCAGCGGCCGAATTATCGTCGCCCTGTTTGCATCCAGCATTCCGCGCATTCAGCAGGCCGTCAAAACCGCCCGGTTGACGGGCCGTAAAATTAGTTTCAACGGTAAAAGCGTGGAAACCAGCGTGGAGATCGCCCGCCGGCTGGGCTATCTTAAGATACCGGCGGATCTTGAAATCGACATCAGCCAGGTGCATGCATACCCGGACAATGAAATCCTTATTGTAACCACCGGCAGTCAGGGTGAACCGATGGCGGCGCTGTCGCGCATGGCTTCCGGCAATCACCAGCATATCAAGATTAAAAAAGAGGACACAGTCATCCTCTCTTCGAAATTCATTCCGGGTAACGAAAAAGCCATTACCGGGATCATCAACAACCTTTACCGTCGGGGCGCCGACGTTGTGTACGAAAAAATATCCGACATCCATGTCTCTGGTCATGCCTTCCGGGAAGAGCTGAAACTGATGATCAACCTGACCCGGCCCCAGTACTTTATCCCGATCCATGGGGAGTACCGCCACCTCATTCTCCACTCGCGGCTGGCGCAGGAGGTGGGGATCCCCGCCGACAAGATTGAGATTGTCGAAAATGGTCAAATCATCTGTGTCGACCAAAAGGGGGTGCGGGCCTACGGCGATGTAGCCATCGGTCGGGTGCTCGTGGATGGCAAAGGCGTCGGGGACGTAGGGCGGAGTGTCTTGAAAGAAAGACAGGTCCTGTCCGAAGATGGCCTGGTGGTTGTCAACATGGCAATTGATGAAGAGACCGGATTTATCATCTACGGGCCCAAATTGGCTTCGCGCGGGTTCGTGTTCGAGACCGAAACCGGACACTTGCTCGAAGACGCCAAGTGTGTAATTCTGGAAATCGTGGACGAGATCGGGCCGGAGACCACCCACCGGGTGGAAAAGATCCGGTCCAAGGTTCAAACTGCGCTGCGGAAATATTTTTCTTTCACCATCAAAAGGCGGCCGGTCATTTTGCCGTTTATCCTCGAAGTGTAGCTATGCGCAAAGAAATCATCGGACTGCTGCTGTTCTTCCTGGTCGTCTTTACCCTGATCAGTCTTTTAAGCTACAGTCCGCTCGATCCTTCCATCCACAACGCCGCGGTATCCGAGAATGTCCATAACCAGTTTGGTTATCTGGGGGCCCATCTGGCCGGTCTGCTCATCGGCCTTTTCGGTCTGGGGGCGTTCTGGACACCGCTATTGCTTTTACTGGTGAGCATTCACTTCTTCGGCAGTCATCCGCGCAAAATCATGGCCCTTACAATAGGCGGGGGGGTTATCCTGGTGATCACCACAGGGGCCCTGTTCAGCCTGGCCGCTTCGCCGGCCAATGACTACATGATCTTCGGCAGCACCTATTCATCGGGCGGCGTGATCGGCATTCCCCTCAAATCGCTCCTGGTAAGGTATTCCAATGTTACCGGGGCGGCCATCATCCTGGTCGTGCTCTGGACGGTCGGGTTGATCATGGCCACCGGGTTTTCCCTGGTGCGGTTCGGCAGCCGCTGCTGGATTGCCCTGAAGTATTTAGCTGATCGAATCCAGACATTCTGGATCAAGATCAAGGAACGCCGCAAAAAAGCAAAAAAGAGAGCGGCCGTCCAGAAAAAGCAGGCTGCCCGCAAGCCCAAGGAAGTTAAGATCAAGGCGCCGGCGCCCAAGCCGGTGGTGAAACCGGCCCCGGCACCCAAGCAGGAGATGTTCGATTTCATGCCCGGCGCCAAGGGTTTCAAGCTGCCGTCAATGAAATTCCTGGACGATCCGGCCCCCCGGCCGGATACGGTCGATGACGAAAACCTGAAGATGAAATCCCGCCTGCTGGAAAAGAAGCTGGATGATTTCGGTGTCAAGGGCAGGGTGGTGACGGTTTCGCCCGGTCCGGTCATTACCACCTTTGAGTATGAACCGGCCCCGGGAATCAAAATCAACAAAGTCGTCAACCTCTCCGACGATCTGGCTCTGGCACTGAGAGCCGCCAGCATCCGGATCGTGGCGCCGATCCCCGGCAAAGCGGTCATCGGCATTGAAATTCCCAATGCAATCCGGGAGCTGGTCCAGTTCAAGGAGGTGGTTGGCTCAACGGTTTTCGCCAAGAACAAGTCCAGTTTGCCGCTTTGCCTCGGCAAGGATATTGTGGGTAATCCGGTGGTCGAACAGTTGGAGAAGATGCCGCACCTGCTGATTGCCGGTGCCACTGGAACCGGCAAGAGCGTGGGGCTCAACACGATGATATGCAGCCTGCTGTACCGCTCGACCCCGGATGAGGTGAAGCTGATTATGGTCGATCCGAAACGGATCGAATTGTCGCTGTATGACGGTATACCCCATCTGATTACCCCCGTGGTCACGGACGCCAAAAAAGCCACCAATGCGCTTTTCTGGGCAGTCCGCGAAATGGAGCAACGCTACGAACTGCTTTCGGAAAACAAAGTCCGCAATATCGCGCAGTACAATAAAAAGGTGGCCCAGGGAAAGGTGACGACTGAAGGGGAAGAAGAACCGCCTGAAAAACTGCCCTATATTGTCATTATCATCGATGAACTGGCGGACATGATGATGGTCGCTTCCCGCGATGTGGAGGTTGCCCTGACCCGCCTGGCCCAGATGGCCCGGGCCGCGGGTATGCACCTGATTCTGGCTACCCAGCGCCCATCGGTAGATGTTTTGACCGGTATTATCAAAGCCAATTTCCCAGCCCGGCTGACCTACCAGGTTTCCTCGCGCACCGATTCGCGGACCGTCATCGACGCCAACGGGGCCGAGAATCTGCTGGGTGCCGGGGATATGCTGCTGCTGCCGCCCGGCACGGCCAGCCTGATGCGTGTCCACGGCGCTTTTATTTCCGAGGGTGAGCTTGGCCGCATCGTTGAATTTCTGCGGCAGCAAAAAGGCCCCGAGTATAACGACGAGATCCTCAAAACGCCGGTCAAGGAAACGGCCGACACAGACGATGAGGAATATGACGAGCGCTACGACGAAGCGGTGGCGATTGTTACCAAAACCCGTCAGGCTTCAATCTCAAAGGTCCAGCGCCATCTGCGCATCGGGTATAACCGGGCCGCCCGCATCATCGAAAAAATGGAGCAGGAAGGTATCGTGGGACCGGCGGACGGTGCTAAGCCACGGGAGGTGCTGGTGCGCAGCTACGACGACCTTTCTAAATAGAAGCCATTTCAAAAACGCCTTTTGGCCCAATCTCGGCGTTGGATAAAAAATCAAATCCTCGAAATACTCAAGTATTTAACACGATGGGCATTGGCTTCGCTGGCACCTCCGGTTTAATTTTATATCCGCCTTGATCTTGAACCAAAATGCATTTTTGAAATGGCTTCTAGCGGTTTTTAGAGCATAATCAATCGGACAAGCGTAGCATGCAGGATATTCAGAAAATAGTTGAACAGGCCAAAGGGTTTCTTGATCCGGCGGAAGGGCAACGGCTTTATGACGTTGCCCTGGAAGCGTCGCAGATGGGCCCTTGCCTGGAAATCGGAAGCTACTGCGGCAAGTCGGCCGTCTATCTGGGCAGCGCCTGCCGCAAAAACCAACAGGTACTTTACTCCATTGACCACCATCGCGGTTCGGAGGAACAACAGCCCGGGGAAGAATATTTCGATCCGGATCTTTTTGATGATCGGCAGGGACAAATCGACACCCTGCCGTTCCTGCGCCGGACACTTGCGCAGGCCAAACTTGAAGATACCGTTGTTCCGCTGGTCTGCTCTTCGCAAGTCGCGGCCAAATCCTGGGCAACACCCCTGGCCCTGATCTTCATTGACGGCGGCCACGCATTTGAAACCGTCTGGCAGGATTATACCTGCTGGTCCGGGCATCTCAAGGCCGGGGGATACCTGCTGATCCACGATATCTTCAAAGATCCCTCAAAAGGGGGGCAGGCCCCCTATGACGTTTACAAGCGGGCCCTGGCCGCGGATCTGTATACAGAGTTGGACATGACCGGTACCCTGGGTGTATTGCGCCGGCGGGCAGATGGAGATACCCGTGCAGCTTTTTAATGTTGTCGCGATTGCGGTTGCCCTGGCCATGGATGCGTTTGCGGTTTCCATCGCTACCGGGGTCTGCCTGAAAGAAGTGAATCGGCGGCAGGTTTTCCGGCTATCCTGGCATTTTGGACTGTTCCAGGCCCTGATGCCTGTAATCGGCTGGAGTGCCGGTGCGGCCGTACATGCCTATATGGCCGCATTCGGTCACTGGATAGCGTTCGCCTTACTGACCCTGATCGGCATCAACATGATCCGCGAAGCCTTCAAGCCCGAGGATTGTGATGTGGCGGTAAAAGATCCCACCCGGGGTTGGAGCCTGGTAATTTTATCCCTGGCCACCAGCATGGATGCCCTGGCCGTAGGCTTCAGCGTCTCCATGCTGGATATATCCATCTGGCTACCGGCGTTCATCATCGGTGTGGTGGCTTGCCTGTTTACCATCGTCGGGCTGCAGATCGGCAAGCGCATCGGGGCCTTGACGCCTCTGAGTTTCTACGCGGAGATGCTGGGAGGGATAGTTTTGCTCGGTATCGGGGTTAACGTGTTATTTCAGCACGGAGTTTTTACTTGAACGTATAAGCTTAATCCCGGGTATTAATTCCTTCCAGAATTAGGAATAACACCAAGTAGCAATGAAAAAATCAATTGTCGGCCCTAAGTCTTTAATTCATAGACACCAAGCAGTTTTTATTTGTTTGGTCCTTGTTGTCACAACATTTGCAGTTTACTATCCAGTTCTCGATTATGACTTTGTAAATTTTGATGATCCCCTATACCTCGAAGAAAATCGATTTGTCCGCCTGGGCCTGGCACCGGAAAGTATTATTTGGGCCTTTACTGACGGCATAGCGACAACCGGTTACTGGGCGCCGTTGACCCTACTTACGTTGTTATGGGACTCCCAGATTTATGGTATGCAAGCCGGTGGCTACCATCTTACCAATCTTTTGTTGCATTGCATCAATACCCTGCTGCTATTTGTCTTATTTCGTCGTATAACCGGGGCGATCTGGTCTAGCGCCCTGGTTGCAATGCTTTTCGCCATTCATCCGCTACACGTTGAATCCGTTGCCTGGGTTTCCGAGAGAAAAGATGTGTTAAGCACCCTGTTCTGGGTTCTGACCTTGTGGGCCTATGCCAAATATACAGAGGCCCCCGGAGCAGGCCGCTATATGATTGCGATCATTTTATTTATTCTCGGATTAACAGCAAAGCCGATGCTGGTAACCCTGCCTTTCATTTTACTGCTTCTGGATTACTGGCCGTTGGGGCGCTTTCCGGTCAGAGGGACGGCGAATAGGAAGATTTATCTGCGAAAGGCAACTGGACTTGTTCTAGAAAAATTACCCTTCATGATTATTGCCCTGGTTGCGGCGCTGGGTGCCTATTTAGGCCAACATGCGGCTGGCACGGTAACACCCCTGACTGGTATCGGCCTTGAGACCAGAATCAGCAATACCCTGATAGCTTATTCCGGGTACCTAAGAGATATGTTCTGGCCGGTAAATCTGGCTGTTCTGTACCCGCATCCCGGCGACCTGCCGGTATGGATGCCCTTGCTTGCGGCTGTACTTCTGTGTGGGGTAACTATTGTTGTTTTGCGCAGGATGGTCACTTGGCCATTTCTTTTTTTAGGTTGGTTCTGGTATTTGCTTACGCTAGCGCCTGTAAGCGGGATAGTGGTGATCGGGCCGCATGCCACAGCTGACCGTTACACCTATGTTCCTTTGATCGGCCTTTTTGTAATGATTGCCTGGGGCGTTCCTAAACTCATGGCCCGTTTTCCCGGTAAGAAAATATGGCTCGCCACATCATCATTAGTTGCTCTCTCGGCTCTAACGGTATTAACACATAAACAAATCCAACACTGGGAAAACAGCTTCACTCTTTTTACACATACCCTCGCAGTCACTTCAAACAATCCAATTGCTCACAATAACCTGGGGCTAGCCTTAGAAAAGAGAGGTAATACCAATGCTGCCATTGAGCACTACCGGGAGGCTCTCCGTATAAAACCGGATTATCTGATAGCCTACAATAACATAGGGAATGCCCTCCTAAAGCAGGGCAATATCGATGCTGCCATCAGACAATACCGGGAAGCCCTCTACCTAAAACCGGATTATGCCAAAGCCCATAACAACATAGGCAATGCTTTCCAGCACCAGGGTAATATCGACGATGCCATCAAGCACTACCGGAAAGCACTCCGTTTAAAACCGGATTATGAAGGCGCCCACAATAACCTTGGGCTAGCCTTGGAAAAGAGAGGTAATATCGACGAGGCCATGGGGCACTACCTGGAAGCTATCCATATAAACCCAGGCTCAGAGACGGCCCACAACAATACAGGCAATGCTCTCCTAAGGCAGGGTCTTATCGATGATGCTATCAAGCACTACCTGGCGGCGCTCCGTATAAAGCCGGATTATGAGGAAGCCCACAACGGCTTGGCCAGTGCCTTTTACCACCAAGGCGATCTCACTATGGCCATAAGGCATTTTCGGAAAGCCATCGAAATAAATCCAAACTATTCTATGGCTAAAAACAATCTTGAAATAGTTCTTATGCTCCAGAAGAATAGTCAATAGATCTTGAAAATAATGATAACGTCCACTTAGCCGATTTTTACTATCATTTAGTAAATTTCATAGGGCTGAAACCCAGGTAATATTTCCAACAAATGACATATACGCGCGCCGATACTGTACACTTGGTATTCTGCCGGAAAGCTCACGACAAACGCTCAAGAGTACGCATCTTAATCCAGCTTGCCTTTAGAATTGAATTGTATTAGGTATAAATATTTGTATCAAAATTAGAATGTTATTCACAAAAACAGACGGAGGTCCCTTTGAAAAAGCGTGTTTTGCACATTTCGGCCATCCTTTTGTTGGTTGTATTCCAATCTGCTTTTGCGCAATCTCCCCAAAGGGGGGTGTCGCTTGTGTCAAACGCCTCTGTTGAGGGCACCTGGGGCACCTACCATGCCCTGATTATCGGCATCAACAATTACGCCAAGTGGCCTCGACTGCAGACCGCCGTCAAGGATGCCACGGTCATCCGGGATACCCTCATTTCACGGTACGGCTTCCCCAAGAAAAACGTCATCCTGCGTACCGACCGCCAGGCCAGTCGCCAGCAGATCACCCGTGACTTGCGCTACCTGGCCCAATCCATGCGCCCAGAGGACAACCTGTTCGTCTATTATGCCGGCCACGGCCAGTTGGACGACTTCACCGGCGACGGGTACTGGGTGCCGGCCGAAGGCGCCCTGAAAGATCCCAGCACCTGGGTGGCCAACTCTTACATTAAGGCGTTGCTCAGTTCGGAAAAGTTGCAAGCCAAGAACGTGGTGGTGATTGCGGACTCGTGTTACAGCGGGTCGATGCTGCGCGGCGGCCCCTCGCTGATGTCCCTGGACGACCAGCGCTACAGGGAAAAGTTGGCCGAGAAGGCCG
>Ga0126331_1000204_pt1 | contig 24408 bp, 23 predicted proteins | sample InaspJWI98metaG_FD_96379 | JGI IMG/M metagenome (GOLD analysis project Ga0126331, IMG submission 96379) | Marine gutless worms symbiont microbial communities from Oahu, Hawaii - Inanidrilus sp. 2 OAHU.JWI-98 metaG | ecosystem: Host-associated > Annelida > Digestive system > Unclassified | place... | reverse complement strand
TTATCCTGGTTCATGGGTGGTGTATCCTTTCCTTTTTAGTGTGGCCGGTTGACTGCTGCTAACAATCTACCGGTGGATACACCGCCTTTTCCTTTAAACACAACTTTTAAATATAACTCGACAGCCGACGTAGCGGCTAAGTTAATGATAGATACCAGGCCGAAAATTAAGACGGTAACAGAAAGAACCGAAAGCCTGGCGTTGATATCTGAGATAGAGGATGTATTGACTGTCATTTTCATCACACCTGCTTTAAAGTTTATAATTATTTATAGACCGGCATATCCTTATTTTATAATCACGGGTTTTTCAAGTTCAAGTCTTGTCCGTGTGCGGTTTTGTTAAATAAGAAAAGATTTTAGGGAAATTACTATTGAAATATTCGAGGGCGTAACTATAGTTTTTACAGCTTATTACATGCATACGGACAGAAATGATGACATTGAACACTTGCATCGAAAGCAATGTCCTGCAAGAGCTGGTAAATCTGCTTAAGCTTGAGAAAATAGAGGAAAACATATTTCGCGGTCAGAGCCAGGATCTGGGTTACGGTAGCGTCTACGGCGGCCAGGTGCTGGGTCAGGCCCTGTCGGCTGCATCACAGACCGTACCATCGAGCCGCAGAACCCACAGCCTGCATGCCTATTTTCTCAGGATGGGCGATGCCACCCGGCCGATCGTATATGAAGTTGACTGCATCCGGGACGGCAGGAGTTTCACCACCCGAAGAGTGGTGGCTATCCAGACAGGGCGCGCAATTTTCAACATGTCCGCCTCCTTTCAAATAGACGAACCCGGCTTTGACCATCAGGACAGTGCACCGCAGGTGCCAGGCCCCGAAGGAATCGAATCGGAACTGGCGCTTGCCCGTAAAGTTGCGGATAAGATTCCCGCCGCAGTGCGGGATAAAATTTTATGCAAAAAACCTCTTGAAATCCGGCCGGTTAATCCGATCAACCCATTTGCCCCTGAGAAAAAAGATCCGATCCGGTATTCATGGTTCAGAGCAATCGATAAGATGCCGGATGATCCGGCTGTGCACCAGTATATGCTCGCGTATGCGTCTGATTACGGTCTGGTGATAACCTCCCTTTATCCCCATGGTCACAGTTACTGGGACCCGGATATGCAGGTAGCCAGTCTTGATCATGCCATGTGGTTTCACCGTGATTTTCGTATGGATGATTGGCTGTTGTATGTAGTGACCAGCCCCAATGCGTACAAAGCCAGGGGGCTGAATAATGGCAAGATATTCACCCGGGACGGTAAACTGGTTGCATCGGTAACCCAGGAAGGGCTCATCCGTTACCGTGCCATGAAAAAGTAACGGATTCGTGGCTGTTATTGATTCAATTAGCGCCCCGCCCCGCGAGGAAAAGGACGGATTCAATCAGTTCGGAGCTTCGCAATATGGAAAATACCAAATCCGATCAAAAGAAGGGAGCTTCCTCCCCTGAACCCGTGGTCGTCTGGGATCTGCCTACACGGCTGTTTCACTGGCTGCTCGTGCTGCTGGTCGTCATCTCATTTGTAACCGGGAAAATGGGCGGCAACGCAATGCAGTACCATGAGTGGAGCGGATTTGCGATCCTGGCCCTGCTCTTATTCCGCTTGGCGTGGGGAATCGTTGGAAGCAGTGAGTCACGCTTTAAGACGTTTGTAAAAGGCCCGGCGGCAGTTTGGCGGTATGCCGTAAAACTCGTGCATCGTGATTCGCCGCGCAGCCTGGGGCATAATCCGCTCGGCGGCTGGTCGATACTGGCCATGTTGCTGGCTTTGCTGGTTCAGGCCGGGACAGGATTGTTCGCCAACGATGACATCATCACCGAGGGCCCGCTCTATGAGTGGGTGAGTAAGGAGACCAGCGATTGGCTCACCCGAATTCACAAAGTAAACCAGGAAGTAATCATCCTGCTCGTCGCCGTGCACGTCTTTGCTGTTTTATTCTATTTATTCTTCAAACGCGAGAACTTGATTAAGCCGATGATCACCGGCGTCAAGTCATGGAGCGGCGCCGATGCTTTACCCGCCGGCGGCCGCACCTGGATAGCAGCGGTGATTGCCGGATTGGCCGCAGCTGCGGTTTATCTTCTGGTGCGTTAGAATAATAGTAAAGCCGAAAGGCGGCCGACCTTCCGGCTCTCTTCCGATCGTGAACTGCTGTCAGGAACGGAACGGCTTGTGGCACCCCCCGCAGGTTTTGCCCACCATTCCAAACTGGCTTTTGATGGCCTTCAAGTCGCCGCCTTTGGCGACCTCGGCCAGCTTTGCGGCCTGGGTTTGCGTATCGTGCGCGGCCGCCATAAATTTATCTTTATCCTTGAAGGCCGCAGACTTTAGCCGGGTGTCTCCTTTGTCGGATCCGGGAAACATGAACGCCTCCCAGGGTAGTGTACAGAAGGTTGCAACCAGCTTTGCATTGTCCAAAAATTGATCCCGGTCGAAAGGTTGTTTCCCCTTGACCACAGCGCCCATAAGTCCGAAATGCTGACCGATCAAGACCATAACCGCTTTGCGGTATCTAATGGCTTTTTCGGCACTGGAAAACTGAGCATAGGCTACTCCCAAAATGCCAACAACCAGTACAATACACAGTAGAATTTTCGACAATGTTTTCATAAGTCCTCTCCCTACATTTTTAGGTAGAATTATTTTTACCGCATACCATTATCCCATCACCCAATTTCCATTTGTTCTCCCCCGTGAAATGCACATCCGTTTCACAGGGGGCGGTATTCCAAAATTCCAATCGCACAACCTTGTCCTTAGATCCTGAGGCTCTCGACAGGCTGGGGCGACGCCCCTGATTTCAGCAAGTCCGCAACATCTCATGGTAAACATACGGGCTATAGCATGACAGCCACAGCCCGCATGGATTATCTTTGAAAGGGCAGCACTGGTGGGACCTCAAGCGCTTTTTTTTAAAAATTTAGGATCACGCATCGTCTTCAGAATCTCAATGCTGCTTTTCAGCCCCTTATTCAGTCGACACATATCGATAGCCATACCGGCAATCTGCGCCACCGCCTGAACGAAGTTGACATCATCCATGGTGAACTCCCAATGCTCGGCGGTGTAGACCCGCAATGCCCCAATAACTCGTCCATGCACCTGGATCGGTACCGACATGATCGAGGCGATGCCTTCCTTTTCCGCTTCATTAGGGTATTGCAGGCGCGGATCATCAGAAACATCGTAAATGGCCACCGGGCCCTCTTCCAGGGATTGGGTAATCGATTTGAGGGCACTGACGGGCCCTTTGTCAAGATATTCCTGGCTCAGCCCAAATGAGGCGGCCACTTGCAATTCACTGGTTTTGCGATCGATTAAAAACAGGGTACAACCTTTTACCTCTAAAGCGGTCTTTACGCTCTCCACGATCACTAGGACGACTTCCTCGGGATCCCGGATGGCGGAAATAGCCCCTGTAATCTGAAGAAGGGTTTCATAGTTTGCGAGTTTTTTTTGCATGACGACCTCCTTTCCAGGCGGATGTCACTTAAAACTCTCTGACATCCATGCCTCCAGAAAATCGGCACCTCAACACCAAATGCGGGTCACTTGGTTTATGAAACTCTGGCGATAAGTGAGGGGGTATCGCCTTAGCCCATATAGAAATGGTTGTCGCCGATTCGCAGTAAAATGTAAGACAGCTGAATCGATATAGCTGTTCGTTATTCAAGGTCGGCAGAATCAGGTTCGCCGCCAAACTGCATTCCCGCTTTTATCGATGGTTTTGTTCAGCGGTGCAAAGGATGGAATACGAAAAAGTATGGCCGGTACCGCAAATTATTCTTCGAAACCCAGATCCCTCAAAGAGCACTGAGCCGCTCTTTGAGGTGCCATATCGGCATTTTTAATTGTCCTTTTTGAAAAGCCGGCATCAAGGAAAAACTCCGAAGCTTGCATCCGAATAATATTCGGATTGTTTGGGAAAAGATGATATCAGGCACGAATGCGTGTTGTCAGTGGATTAACCGAATGCAAACGGTTTGAAACGGGAGGCAGTGCCTGCATCAGGTGGTGAATAAAGGATGTCTAACTTATATAGAAAACCTTTACTGAAAGTCAAACAAAAAAACTATCGCAGTTCAATGCCGATTTTGATTCCGGTATGCTATTTATTTGTCGATCAAACAGGGAAAATTGCAGCAGGCGCTGCTCGGTGCAAGTTGACCGGGTAAGGTTGTCTGTCATTTATAGGTATTCAGGTAATGCACCTTTCAGGAGCTTAAGCTTTTTTGAGCATCGAACGGCGGCCACGCGACTTGGCAACCGGTTTGGATTTGGCTGCTTTGGCCCCGGTTTTCTGCGGAGTGAGCTTGAGCAGTATCAGGCTGAACATGCCAAGCAGCGCAATAATTAGAATCAGGGCCATGATCAGCCCAAATTTCAAAAGATATTTTACCAGATTCTCATTGACCGAGTGTTTTATTTTCAGTTTTCCGTATTCGAGAGCGTAATCTTGAACATGATCGGGCGCATCCCTCTGTGCCAATCGAATGATCCGGTCCAGGTTGTCTATAAAATCTTTCTTTTGATAGTTATCGAGCCCGCTCATCCACTCCACAAAGGTTTCCCGATGGTCTTCGCCGAAATATTTTACCACCCTTTTGGGGAGCTTTATGTTAGGAACGGTCTTTTTGATCGTGACCAACGGGTCCAGTTTCAGCTCCAGCGAGCGCGCCACTTCAGCATAGGCAACATCTTTGTTGACGCCGAGTGAGTAATAGGTAAATCCGCCCAATCCAGCGAGCAAAACCAGAAGTCCGATGCAAACATAGGCGACGGTTTTTGTCACCGTTACGGCCCAGTCGCGTTCGGAACGGGCGGCCAGACCGGATACGATGTCCCCGGTTTTGTCTCTGGCTTTGTCTCTGGCTTTGGCCATCTGTTTTTTCAGCTTCTCAGTCTCAACCTTAGGCAGCGCAACTTTTATTTTTTTCCTGGCGGTATCTTTTTTGGCCCTTGCGCGAAAGGCTTCTATAACATTTTGGCTGACCGAGATTTTTTCGCCGCAGCCTTTGCAGGGAAATGAAAATCCATAATCAGGAATCTTCTCCTTTTTGAAATTATAGACCTTGTCGCACAGGGTGCATTCGACTTTCATTTCCCTTCTACCCCTTTGTTGTAATAATATTTCCGGCAAAACACTCCGGTGAGATGCCTGTCTGGCTTGCCATTTGTTATTTTAATTATATCAAATAATTAATGTGGTTACAACTACCCATCGGCAGCTTACAGGGTGAGGATTTTATAGTCACGGATGGATTATTTGAAGTAAAAAGGCTCTCTTATCGAAGCCGGTATTTTGAAAGAATCTGCGAGGTCAGCCTATTGGCCAGAAATGATTCAAAGTGGGTAACGTCTACATCCACGGCGGCCCGCACGGCAATATCCCCGAATTCCGGTTTCAACCAGCCGGGGATTCCTGCCAGCAGGTTTTGCACATCAACGCTCATCTCTTCCAGGCGACAGAAAGCGGGGTGTATCAAAATGCCCAGCGTGAGAGGATCGTGCATGTGGGCGCCGGGCAGCCGGCGCTCTTTTTCGCTCCACTCCACCCAGGGTGTCGCCCAGCGATACAGATGGCGATGAAAGGGGGTGCCTGCTTCCAGAAGCTGCTCCATATCCCGGCGGTATTGAAAAACACGGGTGGTGACATTGGCGGTAACCAGGGTCACCGGGATCCCCGAACGGAAAACCACCGCGGAAGCTTCCGGATCAAAGACCGTATTGAATCTGAGCGTCGTGCGCCAGATTTCATCCGGAATGTCCGGTGTGTGCCAGACAAACGGCAGATCTGCGTCCGATTCAAAACTGCCGCCCATGTGAACCACTTCTTTTACAAGGTCTGCCAGGTCAGGCGCCGTAAGCAGGGCCAATGCCAGATTGGTAAATGACCCCAGGCACACAACGGTAACTTCTCTGGGGTGCGATCGGATCGTATCGACCAGAAACTCATGGGCTTTCAGGGAAGATGGCAATCCTGCGGGATCCGGCGGAACCGGCAGCTCGTCCCAGTAAATCTTCTCTCTGCCGGCGGTTTTCTTTTCAAGATATCGAAAATGGGGTTCGCGATCCCGAAGAAAAGGTGCTTCACGCCCCCCGGCAACCGGCAAATGATGGACACCGGCAATTTCCAGCATACGAAGTGTGTTGACCGTGGATTGCCGGGTGCGGCAGTTGCCGGCGCAAGTTGTGCATCCCAGTAATTCCAACTCAGGGGACACCAGCGCCAATGCCAGGGCCAGGGCATCATCCGTATCCTGGACCGGGATCGTCAGCGCATTATCGATATCGAGAATGATCTTTTTAGGATTATTTTTTTGCATGGACAAATAATTGAAAATATTTGTATTTTAATCAATGGACCTGATCGCTTCCGAAGCTGTACGCTCACCAAATGCATCCTTCCGGGGGCGAAGTTCCTCATATCAAAGTTAAACTGCGCCGTGGAATCGTTATTGTCCCTGTCGGTTTGCGTATGTATCAAATCATAAATTAAGACCTCGGGTCGGTTTGTCACATTGCGAATCACAGCAAATTCAATGATATCAAACTCGTACAGTTGCTATTACCGTGCGCTTTTGTGCCTACTTTTGCTATGCCCAAATGATCTTAAAAAATCGTTTATTGCCAAATATGTCCTGTTTATAGTATCTTAGCTAGCGTCCATCCATAAATGGTCTTTTTTCTGCAATCTGAACCGTTTCATATCAGCCGATGATCATTAAAACATAACCTATGGGAGGCAGCCATGTTGGAAAAATTATTGCACAGGCTTGAAAAGGTTCATCGGGCGCAAACTCGAGAAGAATTGGAGGCCATTCACCGGTTTCGTTACACGATCTATGCCGAAGAACTCGGACGGGAAATCGGCGGTGTGGATCATGAAAACCGAATGGTTCGGGATGCCGAAGATGATAAAGACTACAGTATTCATCTTTATGTGGGCACCCTGGATGAAATCATGGGGGTGCTACGGATAAGGTTTTGGAAGCGTGGCGCCATTCCGGACTATGAGATGAAAGCCCTGTCGCTGCATTTGTTCCCAGATATCAACAAACTGGCGGTGGCCGAAATGGGACGGTTGATGGTCAAACGCACCATGCGCGGCTTCTTCATACTACCGTCTTTGGCCCTGGAAACTTACCAAATATTGGTGGGCGAAAAAAATGTTGATTTTGTTTTCCTGTACTGCCGCCCCGGCCTGGTTCGGCATTACCGCCGGTTAGGCGCCCGTCCTTATGTCGGTAACCTCGTTACCGCACCTGAGGGGATGGAAGTGCCGATGGTGGTCGTTCCGTTCGATGAAAAATATTTCAGGAAAATAGGCTCGCCCCTACGGCCGCTTGTGAAAAAATATTATGGTCCCGGAAAACGGATCCCCATCGATCTGGACAAGTATCAGCATCTGTTCGACGATGATCTACTGCCGGTGGAATTTGAAGCTGAGAAGGTTTGGGAGCAATTTGAGCAAGAATTTATTCAAGAACAGGGCAAAGCCACCGCCCTTTCATTTCTTAATACCCTTCCCCGTAAACATTTAAAAAAATTGACCGACAAAGGGTTTCTCATGCAGGTTGCGGCCGGAGCCCTCATTACTCGCGAAGAGCATGTCGAAAAGGAAATGTTTATTATCCTCGATGGTATTTTTGAGGTATTTATGCGCGAGCGTCGTGTGGGTATTCTTGAAAAAGGCGACCTTTTCGGCGAGGTGGCCTTTTTTCGAGCCAGCGGCAAACGCAGCGCCACCGTCAAAGCACTGACCAGCGGCCGCCTGCTGGTTCTGCGACGTAAATTTTTAAAAGAAATGGCCAAACGGGATCCGGACACTGCCTTTAATATCCTTTACAACCTGGGGAGCATGCTGTCAGAGCGGTTTGTGGCGATTCGCAGCTTAATAGCGTAGAAGCGGAGTTTTAAAAATGACCTACAAAGCTTTTGTGGCCCAGTACCTGTTTTTCTCGAATGAATTCTATTTTTTCTTCATCCTTTTAATTCTGAATGATCTTTTCTGTTTTGCACTCTTTGGCACGCTGAAATGGGTCTATCTGCGCTACAAAGGTGTTAGTCTTGAGGACCGTCGATCGATTTTCAGCAATCGCCAATCCGGATTTTCACTCCAGAATCTTCTGGAGCGCTATCCGGAACGCACCTTGCTGATTGCCGATGGCATGGCCCGCAAGGGCAAGCACATTTTGGTCAATATCGTCCGAATTATATTGCTGTCAGTGATTATAAAAAGCCCTTATTTGGCCACCCAATTACTGATTGCCCGGGGCCTTTTGGAGATCATTGCCTTATCCACGTCGCTAAAGGCCGATCGCGTTGCCGGACCGGGCGGTCTGTTTTATGGTGCGATGGCCCGCATTCGAGATGGAGCCCAGGCGCGTCACAATTATCTGGTATCCAGTATTGTAAGTTTCATCGGTTACATCTGGATTACCCATATGATTTTCGTTTATCAGTCGATGGGAGTATCCGGTGCGACGATCATCACTCTCGGACAGTTTATATATATTCCGCTGGCCATCGGCGATGCACTAGGTGAAATTATCGGCTCCCTGTGGGGCAAGCAAAACATAAGGGTCATCGGCATCGGAGAAATAAATAAGAAGTCAAAAATGGGTACCGGTGCCGTCTTTTTCGGATCACTGCTGCCCCTGGCGGTCATAGTGCTGCTCGGGATTTATCGTTGCTATGGGTGGGTCTTGTGGTGGTTGTAGCGGTGGTTTCTCCTGTTGTTGAGATTGTAGCACCGCGCAGTACCGACAATTTCTGTATTCCGGCCGTGAACTCGCTCATATGCTTGATATTTGCGAATTTCTGGCTTTAGAGCGGGCATAATAGATAGAATACCACAATCTGCCAGCGGCGGATAAATTTTAGGCGTTTAGGGTTCCACACAGACTTGAAAGGTTCACTATGAGCGAAGACATCAGAATCGGGATTATCGGCGGTAGCGGATTATATGAAATGGAGGCACTGACTGACATTTCCTGTGCTGCGTTGGACACTCCCTTTGGAACCCCATCGGATGAATATGTCGTCGGCTCTTTGGAAGGCATCCGGGTTGCTTTTTTGCCCCGGCACGGCCGGGGACATCGCCTGACCCCATCGGAACTCAATTACCGCGCAAATATCTACGGATTCAAGAAAATGGGTGTCGAGCACATTATATCCGTTACGGCGGTCGGTAGTTTGAAAGAAGGCATCCGTCCGCTGGATATCGTTATTCCAGATCAATTCTACGACCGCACCAAACAGCGGGTCAGCACCTTTTTCGGCAGCGGACTTGCGGCCCATATTGCCTTTGCAGATCCGGTATGTCCTGATCTTGCCGAACTTCTGTATAAAAATGGTGATCAGGCCCGTGCCGGTGTTCACAAGGGCGGCACCTTGCTGTGCATCGAAGGACCGGCCTTTTCCACCAAGGCTGAATCGAGAGTTTATCGCAGTTGGGGGATGGACATTATTGGCATGACCAGCCTCCAAGAAGCCAAGCTGGCCCGTGAAGCCGAAATATGTTACGCGGCCATGGCCATGGTCACCGATTACGACTGCTGGCACGAAGGGGAATCAGAAGTGACGGCGCAAAAGGTGGTCCAAAATCTGAAAATAAATATTTCCACCGCCAAAGAAATTATTCGGACGGTGGTGCCGAAAATTCCGGAAAAGCGGGCATGTCTACGTGCGCAGGCCCTGGAAAATGCAATTATGACGGGGTCGGCTGTCATACCGCCGGAAACCCGCCAAAAGCTTGAGCTGCTGGTGGGTAAATACTTAAAAGAATGATTGAAACTGCCCAATCCCAATAAAAAGGGCTTTTTACCGGGATTGGGGAATTTAGGGATTCAGGAATTTAGGAATTTGGGGATTAGTGGATTGCAAACTATGTCATTATAGTGTAATTTAGGCAAACAAAAGCATTTAGGTTTATCAAAGGCCGCGCTCCCATGGCGCGGCCTTTGATTATGCGGTGGCGTGTTATTGTTTTTATAATGTATGTTGCGTTTCACTACGGCTGGCGATCCCAGCGCTCAAGGTGGTCTTTGCGCATCTGGTCTTTCTCGGCCGGGCTGGCACCCCAGTTGCCTTTGTAAATGGATCCTTCCCAATCGCCATACAGTGGATTTGGGAACACAATAAACTTCTTACCCCACTCATTCTTGATTTTATCCACTTCTGCCGATCGGACGTCGATTGGCTTTTTGCGGAATACAGTGAGAAAATCATTCAGGTTATCTCCCAAAAGTAGGGCAATCTCATAATCTTTTGCCACGGTATCCCGGCGTGGCTGCTTATCGCTGGTTTTGACACGAAACAACAAATGCTTTCTGTCCACATAAGGGAAACCCAGCGCCTTTAATTTCTTTTCGGCACCTTCGACAAATGCCATTTTGGTATTGCTGACATAAAATGTTTCAACACCCTTTTCTTTGGCGTAGTTAAAAAATTCAACCGCACCCGGAACTGCCTTGGCCTTGCCGGCTGCAATCCACGGGCCCCAGGTCTTGGAAGAATATCCAAAATCCTGGCCAACTAGCCATGCCTGATAAGCTGAGTTGTCAGTAATGGTTTCATCCATATCGGTAATAACAGCCACCGGTTTAGACCCCGAGTAAGAAGCCAGAAAACTATCGAGATTCATCCGGGCCAGGTTATAGGACTGATAACATAGAGCACGGTATTCAGCCGACGTCTGGACCCAATTAACCGCCAAAACAGACTGCTCGTTCAGGTCTTGCGTGGTATAAGCAGGTCCTTTGGCCTGGATCTGACTGCCAACAGTGATTAAAGTCACCGCCACCATAACCATAATTATCAAGCTAAATTTCTGTCTGGTTCTTTTCATGGTGTCTCCTCCTTTTTTGAGTGTTTGTGGAAGATTCTAATACGAAGGTTCGTGTGTAATTCAGAATCGAAGATACCAACTTGAGTACTTGTTTTGATCGTAAACTGATTGGTGATGTTGCTGTGCTGCAATCAAATCACGCATAACCCGAAATTAATTAAATATCAATAAGATCTCGTGGATTTTCGGCTCATCAATTAAGAGTAGACATTATTTTTAACCTAAACTAAAGTGATAAGCCTATTTCGGGGACTTGCATCATCATCCAAAATGGCAGTCATAGCGTACAATTACGCTTCCACAAACCCTAACGTTCATCGCAGACATCCAGTGCCTAACGAAGGTACTTTTAGGGAAATAAGCTTCATGCCGGTCAATTTACTGAATCAGATTCGGTGCTCCTGCAAGGCGGTGACTGCAATGTCATCATATATTCAGATCAACACGGGCCAAATTCCCAACTATGCAGAATCGATTCCGATTCATGAGGCAATATCACCCGAGCACGATCCAAAGACCCATTACCTGAATCATGGCGAAGATACGGCGGCCTTCTTTCTGATTCTGGACACCATCAATTTCGGGTCCGGATATTTCCCCCATCTGGCCAAACAGCCCGGGATGTCCGGATACTTTACGGTCGCTTCATCTTTAAACGATTATTTTAAGCAGCATGGCCCAATGTCGGCAGAACAATTGAAGCGGCTCACTGTGGCGGAATGCACCACGATCTTCAAACAAAAGCCGCACAACCATCCAATTCAAGAACTGATGCAGCTGTTTGCCACTGCCTTGAACACGCTCGGAAATTACCTGATCGATCGATTTAACGCCAGTTTCACCAGCTTGATCGCTGCGGCCGAAAATTCTGCCGAACGGCTGGCCGCTCTATTAATCAAGATGCCATTTTTTAATGATGTACAAACATATGACGGACTGAAAATCCATTTTTACAAACGTGCTCAGCTGACAGCGGCGGATTTGTCCTTGGCGCTGGACGGTGAGGGCCTTGGTTTTTTTAAAGATTTATCAGGTCTAACCATATTTGCCGACAACCTCGTACCCCATGTATTGCGGATGGACGGAATTCTAGAGTATGATACAGACTTGGCCGCCCGCATCGACAATGAGCATTTGATACCCTCAGGATCGAAAGAAGAAATCGAAATCAGGGCCTGCGCCGTGCACGCCGTGGAACTGATCGCCGCAGAGCTTCATAAGAAAGGCCTTAAGGCGACATCCCAGGGACTGGATTACCTTCTGTGGAATCGCGGCCAGCAGCCCTGTTATAAAAAGACTAAGCCTCGGCATCGAACACGGACGGTTTACTATTAGTCGGTTTGCCGGTTGGCTCCCGCCATGGCGGGATTGGTTCATTGACCTGCCCGGCACCTTAACATTAATAATAGAGGCAAGGTCCCGATGGGCTGAGCCAACAATCTGTAATAACTGGCCGAGCAGTTGTCTGAATACTATGGTCGCGCCTGCGACACAAACTCTTCAACATGCAAAGCGGCGTAGCCGCGTTGAATAAAATCGTCACACGATTTTATTAGGGATTTAATGTTGATCAACAGAGTCATCCTAATCGTTGTTGACAGTGTCGGCGTGGGCCATCTGCCGGATGCGGATCGGTTTAATGATCGCGGCGCCAATACGTTGCTGCATATCTACGAGCAGCGTGGGATTTTGAATATTCCCCACCTTTGCTCACTGGGTATGGGAAATATTGCATCCGTCGGCTGCAATCCACGTGAAATCATCGGCTGTTACGGTAAAATGCGCGAACAATCGCGCAACAAGGATACCACGACCGGCCATTGGGAGATTGCGGGCCTTGTCGTCGAAGGCGCGTTTCCCACCTATCCCCGGGGTTTTCCCGCCGACATCATCACAGCGTTTGAAAAAAAGATAGGGAAACACGTTTTGGGAAACTACCCGATATCCGGGACGATCATTTTGGACGAACTGGGCGAAGAACACCTGAAATCCGGCAGCCCAATCGTTTATACATCCGCCGATTCCGTGTTTCAAATCGCGACCCATGAAGATGTTGTCCCGCTGGAAACACTATATGCGTACTGCCGAAAGGCCCGAAGCATTTTAACAGGCGATCACGCCGTCGGGCGTGTGATTGCCCGGCCCTTCCGGGGAACACCCGGTAGGTTTGAACGAATCAACGCCGCCCGCAAGGACTTTTCGGTAACACCGCCGGCTGAAACCCTGCTGGATCTTTTGAAACAGAATGGTTGTTTCACAGTTGGTGTCGGAAAAATCGGAGATCTTTTCGGGCACCGGGGACTGAGTGAAGAAATTCATACCAAAAACAACCAGGACGGGGTTGATCAAACACTGGATTGCATGGGAAAATATCGCCGGCAGCAAGGATTGATCTTCGTTAACCTGGTTGATTTTGACATGGTTTACGGCCACCGCCGCGATGTGGAAGGGTATGCCAAAGCGCTTGAAGTATTTGACCGAAGAATCCCGCAAATTCTAGCGGCAATGTCGGCCCAGGATTTGCTCATTATTACGGCGGATCACGGATGCGATCCCACATACAGCGCCCATACGGATCATACCCGTGAATATGTGCCGCTGCTGGTCTACGGCGAAAATATAAAAAAGAATGTAGATCTTGGAATCCGGGCAACGTTTGCCGACTGCGGCCAGAGCATTGCCGATATGCTGGTTGCGGGAAAACTAAACCATGGCCAAAGCTTTAAAAAGGATATCATGCATGCATGCTAAGGTCACACAGGCGGCAGCCGCATTAAGACCTCGCTTTCAAAAACCTCCAAAAATCGGCATCGTGCTGGGCAGCGGGCTCGGCCGACTGGTAGACGGGTTCCAAGATCCGATCCGGGTCAAGTATGAGGACATACCCCATTTTAAGGTATCTACCGTCGCCGGTCATAAGGGAGAAGTTGTTTGCGGCCGTCTTTCCGGTGTACGCCTCCTGGCGCTATCCGGAAGGGTCCATTACTACGAAGGCCATCCCATGCAAAAGATTGTTTTTCCGATCCGGGTCATGGCCGCATTGGGTGTTAAAATTGTTATCATTTCCAATGCCGCCGGCGCCGTTAATGAATCCTACCAGCCCGGAGATACGGTGGCCATCCGTGATCACATCAACCTGATGGGCGACAACCCGCTGAGAGGATCCGGCGACTTTGTGGACCTGACGGAAGCGTACAGCCGCGACTTGAGAATGCTGGCTAAAAAAGTAGCCGACCAGCAGGGTATAAATCTGCCGTCGGGCGTATACGCTGCGTTGAGCGGACCGGCATATGAAACCCCGGCCGAAATAAGGGCACTGCGCAGCATGGGCGCGGATATGGTGGGGATGTCTACCGTACCGGAAGTAATCACGGCCAACAGTTTGGGGCTCAAGGCGCTGGGGCTTTCCATGATCACGAACATGGCGGCTGGGGTGAGCGGATCGCCACTGTCACACGAAGGGGTCATCGCGATCACCAAATACGCGTCGCCCAAATTCACGGCATTGGTTACAGGCATCATCAAGCAATTAGACAGCTAAATGAATACATATGAACTAATAAAAAAGAAACGAGACGGGTCGGAGCTGTTCCGGGAGGAGATCGATTTTCTGGTGGCCGGATTCGTAGACGGCCGTATTCCGGACTACCAGATGGCGGCCTTTTTAATGGCCGTATATTTCAGAGGAATGAGCCCTGCAGAGTGCATCGATCTGACCAAGTCCATGGCTGAATCCGGTGCAGTGGTCGATTTGTCCCGGATTAATGGTTTCAAGGTGGATAAACACTCAACCGGCGGCGTCGGCGACACCACCACCTTGGTGCTGGCCCCTCTTGTGGCGGCCAGCGGCGGCATCGTGGCCAAGATGACGGGCCGAGAACTGGGCCATACCGGCGGCACGGCTGACAAGCTGGAGTCGATACCCGGGATGATGACTGCGCTGCCAAAAGAAAGATTCATTGAAATCGCCAACACCGTTCACGTCAGCCTTATCACCCAAACAGCCCGCCTGGCGCCGGCCGACAGGCAAATCTATGCCCTGCGCAACGTGACGGCAACTGTGGATTCCATCCCGCTGATCGCCGCCTCTATTATGAGCAAAAAACTGGCAGCCGGTGCCGACGGTATCGTCCTGGATGTCAAAACCGGTGTCGGAGCGTTCATGCAAAAATATGAATATGCTGTTGCGCTGGCGCAATTGATGGTAAAAATCGGAACCGGGGCAGGCAAAAAAGTGGTGGCCCTGATCACGGGCATGGAGCAGCCGTTGGGATACGCCGTTGGAAACGCCGTGGAAGTTAAGGAGGCCATTGACACCCTTTCCGGGACCGGCCCCACGGATCTGGTGGAACTGGTTCTGGAGTTGGGCAGCGATATGCTCGTCATGGCGGGGATTGCAGCATCGCGGTCGGCAGCCCGCAAAAAGCTGGCAACTAACCTGGCTGAAAAAAAAGGATTGAAAAAATTAGCAGAACTTATCCAGGCCCAGGGCGGCAATCCCCGGGTGATCGAAAATCCGGCGCTGCTGCCCCAGCCCAAGGTCAAAATCGAAGTTACATCCGGAAGATCGGGTTTTGTGAAAAAAATCGATGCGCTACAGATTGGGATCGCATCCAGGCTGCTTGGTGCAGGCAGAAAAACAAAGGATGACCCGGTCGATCTTTCAATCGGAATAGTTCTCAAAAGGAAAGTCGGCGATCGCGTGGAGAAGGGCGAACCGCTGGCGGTCTTTTATTCGGACGGCGACAGGACCAAAATTGTTCCGGCCAGAGAAAAATTTCTGAAGGCATATGCCATCGGAGAGCGGCAGGTAGCACCACCGCAGCTTTTCCATGCCCGGGTCTTCGGCGAAAGGATCGAAAAAATCAACGCATGATGACAGACCGCAGAAAACGATTCGAAGCGTGTCTGCAAGAATTCCCGCAGCAAGTCCGGGATATCCTGCAAACGATTTCCTATCAGGCCGGCAGGCTTTCCACCCGACAGTGCCGTGAGCTGATGGAGAAGATGGGTATCGACCAGCCGACGCTGATGATGCGGCTGCTTCCACTGGCGAAAACATATGCAATCGCACCGCTTTCCCGATTTCAAGTCGGGGCGGTAGCCATGGCCGGTGCCCGGAACAAACCCGACCAGATGGATCTTTACTTCGGGGCCAATATCGAATTTATGCACCAGGGCATGAGTCAAAGCATACATGCCGAACAGTCGGCCACGTTGAATTCCTGGCATAGCGGCGCACACGAAATTCACACCCTGGCCGTCTCCGAGCTGCCATGCGGGTACTGTCGTCAGTTTCTCAACGAGTTCGATAATAGTGCCGAAATTATTGTATACATCCCTTCCGGCAAAGATTGTGCTTTTCGAGCAACATCGGTGCCGGAACTGCTGCCCGACGCCTTCGGCCCTTCGGATCTGGGCCGCAGAACCGGCTTAATGTCGCCCAACACAGCCGACCGACGGCTCAAACTGAAAACCGATTCATACGATCGAACCGTTGCCGAGGCACTTTCGGCCGCCGCAAGCTCATATGCACCATATACGCAAAATTTCGCCGGCTGCGCCATTGAGACCAGAAGCGGCGAGGTTTACTGCGGCCGCAATGTGGAAAATGCCGCCTACAATCCAGGCCTGACACCGCTTCAATCCGCCATCTTGTGTAAGGCCACGGCCATGGTTGAGAAAACCACGGCCATTCATCGCGTGGTTTTGGTTGAAAGACCCACGGCCGTCCGTCAACACAAAGCAGTGCAACTGCTCCTTGGAACCTGGGCGCCCGGTATCGACCTCGAATATTATGAAGCAACACCATGATGAAAAACAGGAGGAATAATGACCAGCACAAAAACAGAATTCTCGATATCACCTGCCGAAATGGCCACTTATATCGACCACACGATTCTGAAACCAGAAGCCCCGGTTGAGGCGATCGATGCACTGTGCGATGAGGCCGCATCATACGGATTTAAAGCCGTCTGCGTCAACTCAGGCTGCATTGCCCATGTCGCCCAAAAGCTACAGGGGAGCGGTGTGGAAGTCTGTTCGGTTGTAGGCTTTCCGCTGGGAGCCATGCACACGCGCGCCAAAGCTTTTGAAGCCCAAACGGCGGTGGAGAATGGCGCTACGGAGCTGGACATGGTGCTGAGCATCGGTGCCCTGAAATCAGGTGACGCCGATGGCGCACAGGCGGATATTCAGGCGGTGCGACAAGCCGCCGGATCCGGCCCAATACTGAAGGTCATCATCGAAACCTGCCTGTTGACGGAAAAAGAAAAAATCCTGGCCTGCGAGATCTCCAAAGCTGCCGGTGCCGATTTTGTCAAAACCAGCACTGGATTTTCAGGCGGCGGTGCCACCGAAGAAGACATCGCCCTGATGCGCAAGACCGTCGGCCCGGAAATGGGGGTAAAAGCCAGCGGCGGGATCAAGGACTGGGATACGGCTTTGGCTATGATTAAAGCCGGTGCGAGTAGAATCGGTACAAGCTCCGGGGTGGTGATTGTTGGAAATGCTTCCGGTTAAACGTCTCAGAATTTCTACAAATTAATGAAAATATAGCTTATTTTTGATATCTGCGGTTTTGCCTCAACCATGGAATAATGGAATAGTGGAATGATGGAATAGTGGGTTTATTATAAGGACATTCTCCATTTTTAATTTTATCGCTCCGCCTTTGGCGGACCATTGACCCAACACATCAGTACCCCAAAAGCCATTTTTCCAATATTCCGTCATTCCAACATTCCAATTGGGGCGAAGCCCCTAACTTTAGATATCTATTTAATTTTCCCAGGAAAATGCCAACCTGAAGTATGCCAACTGCTTGGTTTGAGTAGCCGGCAATCTTGCCCATTTACCCAAATTCCAGTATAATAGTAACTGCATTTATCGAAAAATCGTAATTAACTCGATAAATTAAAATGCAGTGCATACAATTTGCGCAATTTAACCGTAAACCAGCCGGTTATTTTGCAGGGGGAGACCATGGGAAAATATATCGGTTATTTTTTATGTGTTCTTGTCATATTATTCGCTCTTGAATATTTCCAAGTTGTTGACATACCCGGTTTCGATATTCCTGATTTAACATCGAGCGGGGAACATATTAAACAAAAATCTGAAGATAATATGAAGCGCCGATTTGGAGATTAAAACGTTTGATCGGCCTTGACCGGGGTTTAATCAATCCGTTATCAAATTGCGGATAAAAAAAGAATATATCCACGCAGGACCTGGCTTCAAATGAGCCCCAAAAAATGCCTTTTCGAATCTGCCCTTTCAACGATTTTTGGCGTAATACAGTGTTGGGGGGATTGGAGATCCCCGTCATACGAGGCGGACGGGATGGATTCCAGCCACGGTTGAAATGATTTCGCTGCATTCAATCGTAAGTATTCGCTTGCCATCCCACACCGCGAATGATAAAAACCATCACGCCCCAATTCCAACCCACCATTTCTACGGACATTCACTGTCAATAGCCCCAGTTATAGCGATTTTCAAAATTTCGTTCCATCTGAGGCAAACTAAAGATTCAGGATTCAAATTACATACTATATTTTTGCTTTTATATAAGAAGAAAGAGCGACACGCGGCGCAAGCGCCTGCGCTGCGCGAGCGATACCGTGATCCGGTATCTGGTATCTTGGATCTGGCATCAAGCATCTATTAAAAAGAATCTAAGCTGATAGACCAACCCTGAATTATGGAACATTTTTTTGACGACCACTATAACTCCAGTCCAGTCCAATTGACCTGTTTTTCTATGGTTGAATAGATCGGCTATTTATCGTATATCAAACCGTCACTGATAACAATGCACCCATCTGCCCGGCACAAAACCGGAAAATCGAGTGCATCGCCATTTTAGGCGCTTAGTAACTTCATATTGACAATAAATCTTCAATCTTCAATTCCGGCATTTCCGGGTTTGGCTGAATCAGTCATACGATCAGAATTTGATTTTATCTTCAATGATTGGGAGGTGTAAAAATGGATCTTGGTATAAGCGGAAAAATCGCCATGGTAACGGCTGCAAGCCGGGGATTGGGACTGGGCTGTGCACAGCAGCTGGCAGCTGAACAGTGCCGGGTGGCGATCTGCTCCCGTGATGGGGCTGCGGCCAGACAAACCGCCGAAGAAATTGCTGCCCAAACCGGCGCAGAAGTCCTAGGTTTCGGTGCCGATGTAAGCAATGCCGAAGATATCAAGCGCCTGCTGGAGGACGTCAGGCAGGCGCTGGGGGATCCGGAAATTCTGGTGACCAATGCCGGCGGTCCGCCGCCGGGAACATTTGCCAGCACGGCCCTGGAGGATTATGAAAAGGCCCTCAACCTCAATCTGATGAGTGCCGTGCATCTGATTCATGGCGTCGTACCGGCAATGAAGGCCAAAAACTGGGGCCGTATTATCGCCATCACCTCGATCTCGGTCAAACAACCCATTGGCAACTTGTTGTTGTCGAACATGGCCCGGGCCGGGCTGACGGGTTTTTTGAAAACCATCGCAACGGAATTGGCACCGCTGGGGATAACCGTTAATGCCTTGCTGCCGGGTACACATAAAACATCTCGAGTCGATCAATTGGTGCAGGACGGCGCCACCCGGGAAGGAAAGCCGGCCGAGGAAGTATACCAGGCGATGATGGCTTCCATTCCCGCCAATACGATCGGTGATCCATCTGATTTCGGGGCGGCAGCTGCATTCTTAGCCAGTGCGCAGGCTCGATATATTACAGGCCACAGTTTGCTGGTTGATGGCGGAAAATACAGCGGTCTTCTTTAATCGAGGTTTTGGCTCAATCAGAATTATATTTTTAGCCACTTAATAACTTGCACGATAAAAAACCTCTTTGGGAAATCCCCAGATACAATCGGTGCTATATTGATAATACTGTCCGAGTTTGGTTGTCTTTCAATTAGCGGTCTTCGCAATACAACAAGAAAATTAGGAGCAGTAGCGCATGACTCATTTCAATAATCTTATGGAAATCTTTAAACTGCTCAACAAATCCAATTGTCGGGATTGTTACGAAAAGACCTGCATGGCCTTTGCAGCCGCAGTATTCCAGGGCAGAAAACAGCTCGCTGACTGCCCGCATCTTGAAAGCGATGTTTTAGAACGTTTTGGCGGACACACCGAAAATCAGAAAACCATTGAACAGAATCTGAACCCAGCCATGACGCAGCTGAAAAAAAAGATCGCCAACATCGATCTTGCTGTATCCGCGCAAAGATTGGGAGCTCGGTTTTCCGATGGTAAATTGACGATCAGTGTTCTGGGAAAGGACTTTGGTGTTGATCCGGAGGGCAACCTGTCATCCGACATACACATCCATGCTTGGGTAACGATACCGCTTCTGAGCTATATCATAAATAGCGCCGGTCGGCCTGTTGCCGGCCAGTGGGTTCCTTTCAGGGAACTGAAAAACGGAAAGTCGATGTATCGGCTTTTTGAGCAGAGATGCGAGAAGCCCTTGAAAAGAGTTGCCGATACCTATACGGATCTTTTCGAGGACATGATTCACTTATTCAATGGAAAACAGGTGGAAAAACATTACGCCGCGGATATTTCGCTGGTTTTGCACCCCCTGCCCAAGGTGCCGGTCCTGATTTGCTACTGGAAGCCGGAAGACGGTCTCGAATCCAGTCTCAATCTTTTTTTCGATTCAACCGCCGAAGACAATCTCAAAATCGATGCCATCTATGCCCTGGCCACCGGTCTGGCCAGGATGTTTGAAAAAATCGCTTTAAGGCATGGTCACTAATAAGTCAGGATTGGCATTTTCGAAATCATTCAGGGGGGCACAACTTAGAGTTTTACTGTCCAGATGACTATTTATTCACCGCAGAGTCGCTAAGGGCGCAGAGAGAATTTTCTATTTCATTTGCCGCTGAGACGCTGGCAAATGAAAACCATCATGCCTTCGGCAATGTTATTACATTATATTTATGCCCGTCAGGGCTTGAGTTTATTCCTTTTCGCGCTTGTTTACATCCCGCTGCTTTTTAGCGGGGCTCAGCGAAAAGGAATGAAAAAAGTTCTCTGCGACCTTTGCGGCTCGAATGAGCGTAGCGAATGGGCGGTGAACTTGACTCTCTGAATAAGTATGCATTTTCGGTTCCAGCGGATTTATTGACTAATATAGTCTTTCGATCGGCAAGAACATCCCGGCCCCGACGTTCGCATTCGGTCTTTTGATAAATCCATATTTTTCATAAAGACCTTCTACGTCTTTCTCAGCGAAAAGCCCTATAAATGAACATTTCCTTGCTTTTCTTTTAAGAAACGTCATTATTTCATCCAAGATCAGGCGCGAGTAGCCATACCCACGATATTCGGGTTTCACAATGATGTCCTGAACGTAAAAATATAAAACGCCATCTCCAACAATTCTTCCCAATCCGATTATTTCATTTTGCCGTTCTATACATATCGAAAACAAAGCTTTCTCGATAGATATGGCTGCGGCTTCCTTTTCAGGAACGCCCCAGCCGGCGAGCTCACGCAGGTAGGAATACTCTTCAACAGTAGGCGGTCGATAGGCTATTTTTACATCATCCATTGTTTTTATCATGGATACCAGCGCTGTAGGCCGTGAATCACCCCCAAGGACGTTAAAGTTTTGCATAAATAAAGAAGGTTCTCACGGGTGGAATTTTGACGGCGGTTTCATTCAATATTCTCTTGCGCAAAAATTTCCTCCTAACTTATACGGCAATCTCTATAAATGCAAATATTAATTCATCGAATATCCGATGCGATAATGCCAAACGGATCCCGGATACTTCGCAGCACGACTGAACCCAGCCCTGCCAATAGTTCATCCATGTTAAAAAGTTGTCGGCCTGCAATAACTTTACCGGCCCTTCAACCTGAACAAATTAAGATGCTTTCAAAACGATTGAAATATCTCAGCGGGATTAGCAATACTAATTGTATTTTGCCATATTATATTTACTTGCAAGTTTGATCCGGTCCTCATCCGGCAGTGATGTAATATATCTTTTCCAACCAGGGCACCAATTGGCGTGCCACCTCCATAAACGACCTAAAAGCGACTTTGGTTTGCTATCATATTTTGCTCTAAAGCCGCAGTTTTCGCAGTTGTGTTTTGCCATTTTTCCCTCCATTTTTGCTTAATGTTTACCGTTGTGAATTATTTACATTCTAATGAACTTATGCTCAACATAAAAAACCTTATGTACAAAATTATTGTTTTTCATATCCTTTATGACGGGAAGCACCTGGCAAACGCCTTCATTAATTTGGGTGAACCTTTAATTTTAATTTTACGGGTTAATAGAGCCTTTAATAGATTGGTTTCTTTGGTTAGAAATTTTATCCAGGTTTGGCTTTCTGCGGTTACGTGCAAATTTGGCTTTCCCACTAACCCGTTTTGCACTGTCAGTGATTTTTCTTTTATGGTTACCGTTCCTTCCAGTTGATCATCTCCGGTAAAGGTAAAATGGTAAACGGCATCAAGATCTTCGGATTGACCGGGCTGAAAAACGAGCGGCAGGCTTGTTAAAAAACTTTTTGCTGAAACGGGACGAATTCCATTGGAGACATTCTTGATCCTCTTTGCAGGAAAATTTGATTCAACGTGTTTCTCAGCATCAGACCCTTTTACAACGTAAACCGTCTCGGCCAGGTCCCGAAACTTTTTCACATTTTGATTCGTATAAGTTTTTCGGTCGTCTAAAAATTCGCCGATGGCTGCTTCTCCTGCCGGACAAACGGCCATACAGCGGTCGCAGCGGTTCTGGGCACCGATGGCAAGATGCTGCCACATGGAAACGGATTCACTATCGCTTACCCGGCTGCGGTATTCGGCGACATCTTTGCTTTCCACCACCTGTTCGACCCAGTTCTGGAAGCCCCCCATACGTTCGCGGTAGTTGTGGGTCAAGCAAGCCAGCATATCAAACTCGTCGGTTTTCTTTACCGCTCCTGTCGGGCACACTTTCAGACATAATCCGCATTTGATACAAGGGTTGAAGTTCAACGGTTGATCATACCGGTCACATTTGCCTGACAACAGTATTGATCCTAATATGATGGCAGCACCATACTTCGGATGAATAACAAGCCGGTTAAATCCCATGTGGCCGAGTCCGGCCTCTATTGCAAATCCCTTATCGTTTGTTAGCCAAATCTTACCCGGCCAGCGAGCGGCTTCTTGGGGAAAACCTGCCGGCATATTTAATGCTTTAACCCCTTTTTCCTGAAGCTTTATTACCAATCTTCTGCCGATATGGCTGGCATTGGCCCAGATCTGTTTGAATTCAAAATCGGTGACGGATTGGGCTAAGCTTCTAAGATGATTCTGATTGACACGAAAGACCAGTACCATGACACTTTGTGTGTCAGGCATGACATCAAGAAGGTCCTTTCGATATTGAGCCATGGAATCCCGGCTAAGATCGATGAGGCCGGCATCATCCGCGCCTGCTTCCAGTGCCATTTGCTTCAACCACGGCGACTCCAGAATAGTCGGCTGCATTGGTAAATCTATTTTATCTTCTTTGTACGCTCTAACTGTCGGATGATCTGCCATTTTCATAATATGTCTCCTCCATTGAATATTTTTAATCAAACATGGAAATCCTGGTCTTCTGGGCCCGGATTCTTTACCAATATACCGATCGGTATGTCTATATGCAAAAAAATTACACCCGCAACTCACCATTCACCAGGTGTATGATATGGTCGATATTTCGGCTTAAATGGATTGTATTACCGGTCGCCTTCGCCAGCATAATCCCGCCTTCTATCAATGAGACAAAAACGGATGCGAACTGCTCAGGTTTAGCGTTTGGGTTGACCTGCTTGTTTTTAATGCCGCTGTAAATAATCTGGGCGACGTTGGCCATCCAAATTTCAATAGCTTCAGCTACACGCTTTTTTAAAGGTGGATGAACATGATCGGAATCGATGGCGGCATTCAAGATGGGACATCCACCTTTCCTGGTAAATTCAGAGTACTCGTCCAGGTAAAAATTGGCAAATGCAATGAGTTTATCGCAAGCGTCTTCTTTCGAAAGAATCACCGTACGAATTTTTTTCTTAATCTCATCAAAATTATAATCAAAAGCGGCCAGGGCAATTTCGTTTTTATCCTTGAAATTACCGTAAATAGCACCTTTCGTCATCTTGATGGCCCGCGTCAGTTGAGACATGGTCGTGCCTGTATAGCCATGCATGTTAAAGATTGGCGCTGCTTTTTCGATAATAAAATTCCTGGTCTCTTCCGCCTTGTGCATTTTCATATCCTCTCATTAGCGGCACGAATTATACCAACCGGTATATTATGTCAAGGATTTTTATATCTTTTTAGATGGATTCGGAAATATATAAATGACGTATTATTATAGTACGTTGAGAATAAATGATATAGGAAAAGCACATTAATCATGATGAATATAGGAGTTATATTTAAAAGTTGTGTTTAAAGGAAAAGGCGGTGTATCCACCGGTAGATTGTTAGCAGCAGTCAACCGGCCACACTAAAAAGGAAAGGATACACCACCCATGAACCAGGATAA
>Ga0126331_1000200_pt1 | contig 24862 bp, 20 predicted proteins | sample InaspJWI98metaG_FD_96379 | JGI IMG/M metagenome (GOLD analysis project Ga0126331, IMG submission 96379) | Marine gutless worms symbiont microbial communities from Oahu, Hawaii - Inanidrilus sp. 2 OAHU.JWI-98 metaG | ecosystem: Host-associated > Annelida > Digestive system > Unclassified | place... | reverse complement strand
GCAGGATCAGTGCTGGCCATGCTCGCGTACCGTTACATGACCCATAGGTGGTTCGAATCAGACCAAAAACAAAAGGTCTCCTGAAAGGATCATGTTAGATACCATATCGATCTTTATAAAGAAGCAACGATCTAAGGTCCGGCTCATGCCAAAAGGGAAGTCTGATAGCGAAGGTCGGCATTATTTCCTCCTATATGAGCCAGTTTCTCACAACATCCCCCAACTGCTCTTCGAAATCCGCCCTGGTTCCGTGGGTCTTTACACAGCCCAGATCCAGAACATACACCGCATCCGCCACGGACATGGCGGAGCGCACGTCCTGATCCACCAGTAAAATCGTTCGTCCTTCGGCTTTCAGCGCCTGAAGCTCCTCGTAGATGCTCTGGGCAATGACCGGGGAGAGCCCGACCGAAGGTTCGTCGACCAGCAGCAGGCTCGGATTGCACAGAAGGGATTTAGCGATATCCAGAATCCGCTGAAGCCCGCCGGAAAGCGATCCGGCCAAAAGCTTGCGGCGATCTCTGAGGACTGGAAATCTTTCAAGAGCCCATTCAATCCGTTTGCGTACTCTTTGGCGGTCCCTTTGAAACACCCAGCATCCCAGCTCCAGATTTTCAATAACGGTCATCTGCGGAAACACGGCCCGATCCTGTGGAATGTAACTGATTCCACTTTTTATTATTGCATCGAGCTCGATACCTGTGATCTCTGTTTGATCCAGCCACACGCTTCCCCGCACGGGTTTAAGAATACCGCAGATAGACTTGAGCAGCGTCGATTTACCGGAACCGTTGGGACCGATAACGATAACGATCTTGCCCACTGGGACGGACAGGCTCAATCCTTTGAGAATGAACAAATCTCTCTGGTAGGCGGCGTACAGATCACGGACTTCAAGCTTCATAGTTGCCTCCCAGATAGGCGCTGACGACCCTCTCGTCGGCGCGGACCGCATCAGGGGTGCCCTGGGTGACCAAGGCCCCGTGATCCAGCACAACCAGCCGCTCGCAAATACGGAACACGGACGGCATTTCGTGACTTATCAGTATGATTGTTTTGCCGGAACTGTGCAGCGAGACCAGGTAGTCTTCCAGTTGACTTTTTAGTTCGGGGTGTACCCCGCCGAAAGGTTCGTCGAGAAGCAGAAATTGGGGATCGGTCATCATAATCATGCCGATTTCCAGCAACTTTTTTTGCCCGCCGGAAAGACGCCCTGCCGATGTATGCGCCAGATGCGCCATATTGATCTTTTCCAGTATTTCCTTGGCCCGGGCACCGATGGCCTTGCGTTCCAGCCGACCTTCCGTAAGAGCGGGAATACTCAAATTCTGCACTACGCTCAGGCGGTTGAAAACCTTGGATATCTGAAAGGTGCGTCCGATGCCGAGTCGGAAGATCATGTGAGGCCTGAGCTTGGTCATAACGGTCTTTCCAAACCGGATGGTACCAGCATCGGGGGTGTATATACCGGTGATACAATTTAAAAGTGTGGTCTTACCGGAACCGTTAGGGCCGATCAGCCCGACAAATTCACCCTTGTCAAAGGACACGGTTACATCCGCCAGTGCCCGGAGTCCACCGAAGTCTTTGACGATTCCTTCAATGTACAGCATCAGCCGGTCCTCTTTTTTGCCGCTGGCTGCATGCGATCCCAAAGCGCATTTGCCAGTTCGAACAATTTCGGTAGTATGCCTTCGGGCGTAAACCGAAGGGTAAAAAGAACCAATGCGCCGAATATGGCCAGGCGCCATTGCTCAAATGCCCGCAGATATTCGGTCAGCCCCTGGAGCGCCATCGCCCCCAGGGCCGCTCCCAGCAGAGATTCCAGACCCCCGAATACACTCATAGCGAGGATGAGGCCCATTTCGCTGATCAGGCTCATTCTGGGGCTGACAAGGCCCACCACGTGAGCATAGTAACCGCCGGCCAAACCGGCAAAAGCACTGGTCAGCACAAAGGCGTACAGGCGGTAGTAGACCGTGTTCACCCCGCGTGTGGCGGCACCGTCTTCATCCTCGCGCATGGCCTGGAGAAAAAGACCGATTCTGGAATTTAGAATCAGCGTCAGCGTCATAAGGGCGATGAACAGCAGTCCGAGACCGATGTAATAAAGCCATATTTTATCACCACTGAACAAAAGGGGTACTTTCAAACCATAAGAACCACGGGTCAACTCGAATTCGGCGGTGAGAAAAATACGAAAAATTTCCGAGAATCCCAGTGTCGTCAGGGCCAGGTAAGGTCCCCGCATCCTAAGCGTCAGGGCGCCTATCAGGAAACCGAAGACCGCCGCGACGCAGGCCCCGGAAAAGATGCCGACGGGTATCGGCGCTTGCAAGTGGATGACCAGGATGGCGGAGGTGTATGCCCCGACGGCCGCAAAGGCGGCGTGGGCAAAAGAAATGATTCCTACCTGTCCGGCGAGCATCGCCCACGAGCTCGACAAGATGGCATAGTAGAGACCGATGATGGCCACGTAAAGCCAGTAATCCTTGAAAATTACCGGGAACAGCAGCACCGCAGCCATAAACACAAAGATCGAGAACCGTTTCATGCCCGCCGTTCCTTTTCACCAAAAAGTCCTTGGGGACGAAACAGAAGTGTTAAAACCAGAAGGAGCAGTCCATATGCATCTTTATAGGCCAAGGCCCGGGTGGGATCCGGAAGCAATATCGAACCGAAGATTTCCACGAGTGCCAGGATATAGGCCCCCACGATAGTTCCCTTGATCGAACCCATTCCGCCCAGCACCACGATGACAAAGGCTTTTACGGCAAAGGGCACCCCCATTACCGGGTTGACCAGAAAAATCGGCCCCAGCAGGGCGCCGGCAATGCCGGTCAAGGCAATGCCGATGCCGAAGGCCATGGAGCGCATACGAGGTACGTTGATGCCCAGGATCGAAGCCGCACTCGGGTTTTGGGCCACCGCCCGCAATCCTTTTCCCAGATAGGTTCGGTACAGGAAAAAAAACAGCAGACAGATCACGATTACAGCGATAACCGCCCCGGTCAGGCGGTCACCCGCAATGATCAGGTCCCCAATCCGGACGCGTCCTTTAAAAATGGCGGGTGCCTGACGGTTGTAAGGCCCGAACAACGGCAGGGCCAGGTTCTGAAGGAAAATGCCGAGGGCGAAGGTAACCAGGATCACGTATTCGTCGTAGCGGGCGGTTTGGCGTTTATAGGCCGGCCTCAGAAATGCCCGCTCCAGAACGACGCCGAAAAAAAATATCACCGGCGCCGCAGCCATCAGGGCCACAATTAGCGGCAGTCCGAACAAGTGCACGATAAATGATGTTGCCAGCAAATAATACAGGTAGCCACCGACCATCAGGGATTCGCCGTGGGCGAAATTCACCAGTTTTAACACCCCGAATATCAAGGACAAACCCAGCGCCATCAGGGCATAGAGGGTGCCGATGACCAGTGCATTGGCGAATTGAGACAAAAACAGCATCCGCGACTCCAAAAACCGCCGCATCCCGCTAGCGAGAAAGGCAGTTAACCTGATTCAGCGTTCGCATGGCCCGTCCTGCAGAAGTCGGAGCGGGCCAGCGCACGAAAGGTCAAACAGTTCAAACTCTCCACCGCCCCACTTGTGATTGGGGCAGCAGAGATTTTTCAATGAATACAAAGCCGGGAAATTACTTTGACGGCTTGAGGAGACCTTTGACCGTGGCGTGTTGCTCAGGCCACAATATGGCCGCCTTGGAAGGATCCTGGTTCAGCTCGGTGTATTGTATGATAAACACCGGCACATCCAGCCACATGTGATAGGCCCAGTCAGGGTCTCTGTCCTTGGAAAACTTGATCGTCCCGCGGGTGCCTACCCAGTTGACCTTGTTTTCAAGGGCATCGATCATGGCCTTGCCATCGGTGGAATTTGACAGCTTCACAGCTTCGGCAATGAGCATTATCGAGTCATAGCCTTCCATTGCCACCGCATCCGGTTCCCGGTTTTGTTTGGCCATGAAGGCCGCTTTGAATTTTTCCGACGTGGCGGTTTTGGGCAGGCCTGGCAGACCGGCCGGATTGCTGAGCACATAAATACCGGCTTCACCCACTGTGTCCCAAAATCCGGGGTAGAGAGTGTCCATTCCGGCACCCAGCAGGGCGGTGTTTGCGGTCGGGGCGAAGCCGAGTTCATATGCCTGTTTGATCATGAGCAATTCCCCGGCCCCGGTGAATCCATCCACCAGGAAATCCACCGGCGGTGAGGCATTTTTAAGTTGAAGCAGTTGGGGAGTGAAATCCGTCAGGGTTCGTTCGGCCGAGAATGAGGTCACCTTCACATCGGCTTTGTCAAGGCTGCTTTTAAAAACTTGAATGACACCCAAACCCCAGTCTGAATTTTCTCCAATCACGGCGACATGCTTGAAGCCTTGCTCCTTGATCCACTTGGCGGCTTTGGAGTAAATCAGCGAATTGCTCACCGTCACCCGGAATACCTCGGGATATCCTTTGCCGGTGATGGCATCCGCCCAGGCCTCGGATATGATGAGCGGGATACCGTAGCGATGGGCGACTTCGATCTCTGCCATCGCAACGGAGCTGTGGCCTTCACCGCCGACGGCGATGACCTTATCCCTTGTAATCAGGCGCTCCATGACCGCGGTTCCCTTCTCGGGCAGACCGGCGGTGTCGCCGATGACCAGTTCGACTTTTTTACCCATCAGACCGCCGGCTTGATTGATCTCTTCGGCCGCGATTTTGGCGCCGTCCACGATTGCCTGCCCGGTTTCCACACCACCAGGAGGTGAAAGGGGCGCGACAACGCCGATTTTGATGACATCCGCCGTAAGGCCTGGATGAGCGAAACCCAAAAGGGTCAAGGCAACAACAATCGTTGTAGATACGACAAGTTTCATTTTTTCCTCCTCCTTCTTATTGATGGTTAAAATATGGCAGGGAAACGAACTTTTTTCTAAAGAAACAAGGCGCGCGGACCGCTCTTGTTTGTAAAAAATTTCTCTTTAAACGTTACCCTTGCCGTCCAATCAAAAATGGTGCACTAAACACGGCACCTGCCACTGCTGCATTATAAAAATAAGCAGCGCTTGAAGAACAGAAAAATTGAAGGGGCTATCTGCTCGAGGAATGTATTACGGCACAATTGTTCGTGCGCCGACACGGCAGTAAATCAGTTCATATAGGGTGAAATATGGATACGTGAGACCACATACCAGAAGCCTTCTTCGTTTGTCAATTGAAATACTATCAGCGCAGCATCTCATGTCGCTGTCGAAAAGCATAGTGTGGCATTCAGTGATTCTGACATGGCAAACTCCTTTGAGGAACACATGTTTATGCAGCTTACCCTTCCACGGCAGCCGATACCATTGCCTGGACATTTTCCAGTTTCGCATTTTCAGGGATGTCGCAGCCGGAGTGTAAAATGAATCCTCGCGGTCCGAGCTTGTTGACTAATTTTAGGCTGTACTCATAAACCTCTTCCGGGGTGCTATTAAAAAGCATTACGGCAGGAACATCACCCATAATACACGAGTGATTACCTAAAATTTCTTTTGCCCGTATGATATCCTTGTAACCATCGAACGCAAAAATCATCTTGCCGGCGGGAAGCGCTTTGAATCGCTCCAGCTCACGATCCCAGTTTCCGTCCAAGTGAAGAAGGGGGATAAGCTTATAGTCGATAACCTCGCTTATCAGGCGGATCAAATACGGCCACACAAAACGGCGCCAAATTTCCGGTGACAACAATTCCGGGGCGGTTCGCCAACCGCCCACCCAAACGGCGGGATAGCCTTCTTCCTTCGATTTGCGGCAGGCTTTGGCACCTTCATACCGGATAATTTCATTCATTACCAGCTCGATTTAATCCGGGATTTCCAATAGGTCTAAATAAAAATTGGCCATACCTCTTCCACCGCAAAGGTATTCGAAAGGGGGGGCAATCGTTCCAATTTTCAAGACCGGTACGTCGATTTTCTCCCATTCAGCGCGGACGTCCACTGCGGGCTGGTTCCATGGCAAATACTCGTGCGGAACGTCATTGAGTACTCTTTCTTGCAGAAAGGTCCGATAAAACTTTGGCCAACCTTTTTCCAAAATGGCGTCATAATCGTAGGTGGTGAGGAGCTCTTTTTCAACAACCTGGTACGGTACGTTATCCGGAAGATTCACCCCGGGAACCGCCACCTTGGACAACCAGCCCAAAGAAAGGTTGTAAGGTGAAAAACGGCCGTAGTTTATGGCGTCTGCTTCAGCCTTTTCAGCTACCAGATGCCAGGCCTGGATCATCACTTCGATTGATCGTTGGAGGTTGAGTAAAAATTCGGATTGCGGGGTATTTGTTACCCGAGCCGCAAAGGAAGCGTATTCGAGTACAACCGGCACACGGTCGGGTGCTTCCTCCAATGAAACCGCTTTTAATATACGGTTCATACGGTTATCCAATAGGGTCCGCTTATTCATAGTATCCTTTAAACCACCTTAAATGTTTTCGATAATTGTCTCGATCGCAGCTCCATGGGCTGATAGCCCATATCCGTTGAAATCTGGAGCGCGGCGCGCATTAGATGGCAGGCGGCGGTGTTCACCAAATCTGTTTCCAGGTCTTCGGCGTTCAGACAGACACTGATAGAACCAATGACCCCACCGGCTGCATTCAGCACCGTGCAACCAGGTCGGCCACCTGGATGGAGCCAAGTTCGTAATATGCGAATCCAATACAGTATTTACGGATTCCGGCATCCTTTATTGTTGAATCTTTATTGCGGTTGGTAATGAATGTCAAAAAAAATGCGGAAATGTTCGTGAAAAAAGTAAAGATTCCGGGTCCAGAGGACCAGGATCTCTCTGTTTGATTGAGTAGTACCTTTTTATTGGAAGGATCCTGTTATTTGAAACCCGGCCCAGTAGTATGGATGGGAATTATAGGTACCTTTCACCTTCAACTGGGCTGTGCGCAATGCGCTGCGTTTGTCGCTTTCTTTTAATGACCGGTAGAACTGCTGCATCAGGATGGAGGTGGCCTGGTCGTCAACCTTCCAAAGACTGGAGACGATGGAACTGACGCCGGCATAAAGAAAACCGCGTGTAAAACCGACAACGTCATCACCGTTGGCCACTTTCCCCAGTGCGGTTTCACAGGCCGAAAGCGTTACGAGATCCACCGGCAAATGCAGGTCATAAAGCTCTCCCACTGTCAGCGTACCGTCATTTTCATCATCGCCTGCCATCAACAGGCCGGATGACAAGGGTTTATCTGCGTCAAAGGTTCCATGGGTGGCAAAATGAACATAGCGGAACTGCTTCCCGAAGCGTTTCACAGCGGTTTCCGTGGCTCGGCCGCGGAGGAACAACTTGGATTTAGGTTGGTCTTTTGTAATGGTTATGGCCTCATATTGGGCACCAGGTAAATCATAGGTCGGATCACCCAGGTCAGGATTGCCAAAGGCAAGCAAATTGCCGGCGTGATCTTCAGGCGGATCTTTGAGGAACTTCATAACGCTGGCACTCGGTAATATCCGAATGTTGTAACGGTCTATCAGGAATACGTCCTTGTCACAGAGGGCGTTGAATGGCAAATAGTGAAGTTCTCCATGGGGAACGATGGTTAAATTTTTCGAGCCGATCATTTTCTTCAGCGGCTGGAATAATTTTTTATAAAGAACCTGCCCTTCCGCTTTGAATTGCCTGGAGTTGGGGAGCATTATTTTTTCTCTGAACTCTTCAACATTCTGTCTCAACCCGTTTACTTCCAGTTTAACGCCACGCACGCCTTTATGGTTGACGATGAAGACGAAGAGGGTGTCCCCGGCAGCAAAATATTCCACCAAGGTTTCATCCGCCGGCAGCAATTGTTGAATCTTGGCAACATCAAGAGCGGTTACAGTAACGAAAGACGCCAGTTCCGGGTCGGCATTGCGAATTTCATCTTTTAGTTTTATAACGATGGCACGTTGCTTGCTTGACTTTTCGGTACTGACGGTTTCGTCCTGCAGCTTGGCTTCGTATTCGGCTATGTCGAGCTTTGTGATAAGTTCGCTTGTATTCTGACGGTGCGCCTCGGTCTTCGCAAATCGTTCACGGGCGGCCAGCATGTCCACCAATGCACGGGCCTTTGCTCGCTCCACGTATTGAAAAGCCTCTTCGTATCGTTTATGCGCAAACAGCAGTCTTACCAAGCGGTCGTAGACATCCTGCTTGTTGCCGACAAATCCTATCTTGCTTGCCTCTGTATTTATCGAGGAACGTTGGCTTTCTATCACCTCTATCGCGTTAGTATACAGTGCTATTGCATGTTTATCGTCGTGCTCCGTCTCTGCTATGCGACCCCGGTCGAATAGCAGCATCCAGTAGATTTCACCATTGGCTGAGATTTGCGGCAATTCTAATAGTTGGTCGAAAGCTTTCTTAGCTGTTTCCACCTCTCCATTTTCCAATAATAATTTACCCAGCAGAAACTGTCGCGGCAACTCGGACCAGTATACCTTTAAGCCACCACCGACAAGAAAATCGAGAGTTAATAAAGGCATTAAAAAATCTTCTATTTCATCATCCCTGTTTCTGGCTCTTTTTATGGCCTCCAGTGACAATTGGTAATCGCCTAATGCCATATAAATCTTGGCAATGTTTATATATTTCTTCTTTTTTTGCGGTCCGACAGCAACGATGCCACTGCCTCTGACCCAACCTCCGGGATCTTTTATCTCTTCCAGCTTGTCGATGCATCTCTGAGCCTGCTGGTATTCTCCGTTTAGCGCATGCGCCACCCCCATCGCCCCCAGGGAAGGAATTAAATAAGCGACCATGTTGCCAGGATCCGGCAAACCCAAAAAATCAACCGTCGAAATGTTTTTCGAAAGTTCGTAGGCTATCCGGGTCTCATTGATCGCTTTTGGATAGTCTCCAAGATCTATGAAGGCTTCTGATCGAAACAGGCTCGGCCCTGGCCTGAAGTCGTATCCCACAAATTCATAGTCACCCTCATCGATTTTTTTATCCAAATATTCGAGGCAGGTAAACAGCTTCTTGTAGTTTTTTACATTGGCATAGGCCTCGCACAGAGAATAAAGATTCCATCCGCTCGCTGTTTCCGGGTTCTCTATTTTTTTTTCGAGGTATTTAACCATTTCACCCCATCGGGCTTCATCCTGTAGCTTAGCTTCCTTCGGCAAAATAGCCATTATTGTAGTGCCACAACCCGATAGGAATAAGAATACGAAAAAAATAAAAACAGGGGTGACGTATCTGAACATTCGTGTCGTTATCTTCTCCGCAACATGTGTAGAGATAAAGTTACTCATTTTTAGCCATTCGCCGATACCGTCCATTTTCTATTACCTCCGGTCCTTTTTCAGAACAAGGTTCGTGTTCGGAAATATTCACATTATATTATCGGATATATTTTCGATTTATTGATCAAGAATTGGATTTTTCCCTGTAATTGTTTTATTAGTACACATAACAGCTGATAAATAGGCTCTCCGTTGAGATTGACACGAATTTGGAGCGGCTCAGTTATCAAAAAGGTGTAATAATGCCTGACCGCAATTTTAAAAATCCGGTCTATCATTAAGTTTTTGATAAAATGGCGAGACAGATATATAAAGCAGTTACGGGGAGGGGTTGCCCTGATTCGGTGAAGGTAATGTAAATAAAGTCTATCTCGACGCGAAAACAACTCTAAAAAGGGGATTTCATGATTAAAGGATATGCAACCATCGATGGCACGGCCGATTATGCAACCCGTCATGCCCCTGTCTCTTATGTGCCTTTGGGCAGCACCGGGCTAATGGCCAGCCAGGCTGGTTTCGGCGGGTATAGGATCACCAGCGGGATGAACCAACACGCAGAAGCACTGACGGCAGCCATCCGTTCGGGAATCAATCTTATCGACACCAGCGCCAACTATGCCGATGGTGGATCGGAAACCTTGGTGGGACAGGTCCTGGAAGACTTGACGGCCAGAGGCGATGTGCAGCGCCGGCAGTTAATCGTGATCTCCAAGGTGGGATATCTCCAGGGGAAAAATTTGACCTTGAGCCGGCAGCGCAAAATCGAAGGACGGTCTTTTCAAGAACTTGTTGAGTACGACAAAAATTTGGAGCATTGCATTCACCCTGAGTTTATTGAGGATCAGCTCACCCGGAGCCTGAACCGGCTGAAAATGGAAACCCTGGACGGTTATCTTCTGCACAATCCCGAGTATTATTTGGGATGGGCCGTCAAGAACGGCTTGTCACTGGATAGTGCCCGGAATGAATACTACCGTCGCATCCGGGCGGCATTTGAACACCTGGAAACGGAGATCGAAAAAGGGCGCATCCGCTCTTACGGTATCAGTTCAAACACCTTCCCCAGCCCCGCCGACGATCCGGAGTTTACCTGTATTCAAACCGTATGGGAAATTGCAGAATCCGTTGCGGCCGATCATCATTTCGGCCTTGTCCAGATGCCCTTCAATCTTCTGGAGCCCGGGGCGATGCTGGAGGTCAACCAGCCCGGAGATCAAAGCGCTCTATCGTTAGCCGCGGAAAATGTTTTGGGTGTTCTAATCAACAGACCCCTGAATGCTTTTGCGGCCGGGCGGCTTCTCCGATTGGCCGATCTCCCGCGAACGGCGCGTATGGATACCAACATGGTTATTGAAAAAATCCGCCTACTTGCAAAATCTGAAACGCGGTTCTGGAAAAATATCCTTCCCAATCTGGACATTCCCCGGGGATTGAAGGTCCGGCTCAAGCAGCAAAACGAGGTGAGCGACAGCCTCAAGCATTACTGGAAAAATTTTGGATCCTACGAGAATTTTCGCCAAATGCGCAAGAATATGTTTTGGCCGCGTGTTCAGGGAGTATTCGAGTTTCTGACGTCCCACGCGAAAGAAAATGAGGAATTGGCACAGTGGCTGGCTTACCACCCGCTCCGCCTGGAGGAGGCCTTTGAGGCGGTGGGATCCATTTACGTAGAAGAAGCCGCCCGAATTTTGAAACTGATTCGTTACGCGGTTAATGATGCAGATCCGGACTGGAAAAAACAGGGCGCGCTCAGTCAAAAAGCGGTCCGCGCCCTTCGGTCGACGGCTGGCGTATCCGTGGTATTGGTTGGAATGCGGCAGAGCGCCTATGTTAAAGATGTTCTGGCAGAACTCAAAAGACCCATTGAGCAAAAAGACCGCCAGGGCAGCTGGGCAAGACTCATGCGCGAGATCCAGGACATTCTTAAGTGACACGATATCCTAATAAAGATAGGTCCTTATCCATTTCAATCAGTGCGGCGTCAATAGCCATAGTGTCACCATGCGTCCCGCTGCAACGGAAATTTCAAATTAAAAAAAATATAGCGTTTGCGTCAAGCCATCAACGTCGTGATGGTCCGGAATATGTCGTAAAACCACCGGTATCGGAACGTTATTATGACAAACGCTATAGAGCCATCAGACTTCATTTATTCAAAAGAAAAGCTAAATCAGATTTGCCCCCTTTCGTTCCCCATTCAACCGGGTTCTCATCCCCTAACTCGCTAAAAGATCTAACCCCAACAATCTTGCTCATTTACATCATATTTAGTATAATTTGCATATTTTCCCGCCTGATCACGCGCTGCAATATGGCCGCCAATCAATACTCTTCTTCAGATATCAAGGATGAAAATCATGAAATCGTCGAGCCGGACAATCCGCAATAGATTCACGGACATAATTTTTTTTGTGTTCTTGAATCTTATCGTCACCGGTTGCGCAACCACTATCGCTTTGGATGAGAATTTTAAACCAAAACCGATACCCAAGATCGATTATTCAGCGTTCCAACGAGATGCAAGGCCTGAAATAGTGGCGAATCTGGCCAGCATGGGTTATCAATGCATCGCTTACAGCCCGGATGGCCGCTTGATTGCTACGGCGGAGGTCGGTCTCATCCAACTGTGGAATCCGGACGGTAAATTGTTGAAGAACTTTCAGGTACAGAATTCAACGATTAACATAGCGTTCAGCCCGGATGGTCAGCGAATTGTATCCGCAGGCCTGGGCGGTTTGAGCCTAACGCGGATCGACGGCAGCCCGGTTTGGGAATACAAAGAAAAAGATACCCAAACCGTGGCATACAGCCCGGATGGCGGTCTGATCGCATCAGCCGGATGGGATAAAACCGTCAAGCTGTGGCGACCGGACGGTACACCGCTGGGCACTTTAGCCGGACACAAGTCCCGCGTGCAGTCGGTTGCGATAAGTCCCGACGGGGGGATCATCGCCTCAGGTTCGGACGATAAGACCATCAAATTGTGGAACGCCAAAGGCCAGTTGCTAAAAACGTTGCGTGGACATACCGGCGCCGTAACGATGGTAAAGTTCCGACCCGACGGCAAGCTTCTGGCATCCTGCTCGGACGATAAGACCGTCCGGCTGTGGAGCATCACGGGCCGCTTATTGAAAACACTCAGGGATAATGACCGTGGGGTCGGTGCCATTGACTTCAGTTCGGACGGAGAAATAATGGCCTCAGCCGGGCTTGGTGGTATCACACTGCGCAACAATGCCGGAAAGCTGATCCGCAAAACAGACGATTCCGCCAGGTGGATTGAATTTCATCCAGGCGGGAAACAAATCTGCACGCTAGGCTATGATGCCCTGTATCTGAGGGACTTGGAATTGCAAAAACTCGTGCGCTGGGATGTATCAGATGCTGAAAGCATCCGAAGCGTGGCCTTCAGCCCGAACGGTACAGTAATGGCATCCGGGCTGTTGGGCGGGCAGATCAAGCTTTGGGGAACAGACGGCACACGATATTCTACCGTAGACATCGGCCATACACCGTCGTGTATTGCCTTCCGCCGTGACGGTGCCCTGGTGGCGGTGGGGCCCAGTAAAGATATGAGTAAAAATAAGTATGCCATCACCATTGTAGATGCCAAAGGCCGTTTGCTGGCAGCGTCGGAGAACCTCCCAGGCGGTATCGGGGATATCGCGATGCTCCCGGACCGCAATCTGGTGGTTACAGGGTCATCTGATAAGACGGTCAAGCTGTGGCGCCTCGATGGCAGCCTGCAACAAAGCTTAACCGGTCACGCGGATGCCGTTACGGCTGTCGCCATAAACCCTGAAGCTTCTTTGATTGCCTCAGGATCGGCCGACCGGACCTTACGATTATGGAATTCAAACGGGAAGCTGATCCAAACGCTCCGCGGGCACACGGACCTGATTTTATCTGTGGCTGTCAGCCCGGAAGGCCGGTTGGTGGCTTCCGGCTCAACGGATAACACGATCAGGCTGTGGTCTGTTTCCGGCAGGATGCTTAAAAAAATTGATCTTGGCGTACCCGTGCGAAAGATCGTTTTTGCTCCGAACGGCAAATACCTGGCCGCCGGACTCGACGACAACACCATAATGCTGCTTAGTCCCGTAGGCAGGGTAATAAAAACCCTCAAAGGTCATCATAGTTTTATATACAATTTTTCTTTCAGCCCTGACGCCAAGTTCCTCATCTCCGGTTCGCTTGATACCACAACGCGCATCTGGGATATCCACCAGGGAGGCCATGTGGCCATCATATCCACCGGCAGGGAATGGATCATGTACACCCATGACGGATATTTTGCGGCATCTCGAAACGGCGGCTCATTTGTGACGGTGGTCAAAGGTTTGAAGGCGTTTGCTGTCGATCAGTTTGCCCTGACAAGAAACCGGCCGGACATCATTTTAGGAAGACTTGGATCGAAAAATGTGGAGTTAAGCGGCCACTACTACAGGTTGTACAAGAAAAGGCTTCAGCGCGCCGGCGTAAATGAACGCCGGCCGGGTGAAGATTTTCACATCCCGGAGGCAAAAATATTGAAAACACGGAGGGATGGGAAGTTCGTGGAGGTCGATTTTAAATTAAGCGACAGTAAATACAATCTGAAGCAATTCAATATTTATGTCAATGATGTTCCTATATTAGGCGCCTATGGCCAACAAATTTCGGGACGCTTGGTGCAAAAATCACACAGAATCGAACTGACCAGGGGTGTGAACAAGATCGAAATTGTTGCCGTTAACGCAGCGGGGACGGAATCGCATCGCGCCATTACGACGGCAGTCTATGATAAAGATGTTACACCCGATGTGTACTACATCGGCTTCGGGGTTTCCAAATACCGGGACAGGGATCTTGATCTGGGCTATGCCGACAAGGATGCCCGCGATCTGGCGAATCTCTTTGGTAAAATCAACGGCGAGTTTGTGTCTTTCCTCTGGACCGGCATCAGCGACGATGAAAAGTCGGCTATTGAGACTGAAAAGCTGGAGAAACTAATATATTCGACCGCAAGAGATGAGAATGTAATGAAATATTATAGTAGAAAAGAAAAACGGGAAATAATGGCGGAATCGGAAGGATTAAACCTCGTCCCAACCCGCGTATATGTGAAAACCTATTTGAATGACGCGGTCACGGTTGAAAACATAAAAAGGGCGAAAGCGTTTTTACGCGATGCGAAAGTGGATGATGTTTTTGTACTCTTCATCGCCGGCCACGGTGTTCACGACACGGACAGGGATCGTACCTACTATTATCTGACCCACGATACCGACTTGAAAAACCTGCCGAAAACCGCGGCCAACTTTGAACTCATCGAAGACCTTCTGCACGATATTGCACCGCGGCGCAAGCTTTTCTTGATGGATACGTGCGAGTCCGGCGTAATCGACGACGATCTGGAAAAGCAATACCTGGCAGTGGCAGGCAGCCAGGGAATTAAAGTACGCACCACGCGGGCCATTAGGGTAAAATTGGAAATAAATAAGCCTTCTAAAAGAAAAAATGGATTTTTTCCGGCCGACAGGAACCGTTTCATCTACAATGACCTGTCGCGAAGATCGGGAGCTATCGTATTTTCATCCTCCCGCGGCAATGAATTCTCCTACGAGAGCCAGAAGATCGGAAACGGATTTTTTACCGAGGCTATCATTCGGGCCCTCACCGATAAATCGGCCGACAGGGATGGTGACGATTTGGTCAACGTCGATGAACTGCGGGATTTTGTTTCCGAGATGGTGGCCGAACAAACCGGCGGCAACCAGCATCCTGTTGTTGATCGGGATAACATCTATCAGAAGTTTGGCTTCCCTTTTCTTAAATAATCCGTCCTGAATAGGTTATCTTCAGGCGGCTCGGACAAAGTTGCTATCTTAAGCACTGGCAGTGAACAAAACGCTTAATATAAATAATGAACTTCGAATTGAAATATGCCCCCAATAAAACTTTTAAAGTCGGCGTTTATGATTTACTGGGAGTCAATGTCGATGCGATCGTAAATCCCGCTAACTCGGGCCTTTCCCATGGTGGCGGGCTGGCGGCTGCAATTTCAAGTGAGGCCGGCCCCAAACTGGACGAGCAGTGCCGCACTGCCATCAGGAAGCTTGGGCGGCGTATTCCGGTAACTCAAAACGTTGTGACAACCGCCGGGCGACTGCCCTATAAAGGCGTTATCCATGCTGTGGGGCCGCGTCAGGGAGACGGCAGCGAACAGGGCAAGATAGAAAAAACCATTTTAAACTGTTTGAGGCGGGCCGAAGGGTGCAGTTGGCAATCACTGGCTTTTCCCGCGATCAGCACGGGGCTTTTCTTTGTCCCTAACTCGGTATGTGCCGAGGCATTCAAAAATGCAGTCCCGCAATATTGGGAAAAACATCCAGACTCGTCTCTCGAGACCATCTGGTTGTGTTTGACCGTCGACAGCTATCCGGAATTTAAAAAGATCTTTGAGATAGACCTACTCCGTTAGATTTCTCTTCAGCAAACCTGCCGAATAGCAGGTTTCAGTTTCTACCCTATTTTAATATAAGCAATCCAAAAATCCAGAACCTAACCGCCCTCCGGTGTCAATTGGTAAACTCTTTTTTCTGGGCCGGTTCCATGGGTTTGCCGTCCTGTCGTGAAGCAAAAGTTATTGAATCGATATCTAAATTTGCCTATATTATCGAGCAGCCTATTGCTGAGCGAGCCGTATCTAAAATGTTTTAACCGGATTTGGTCGGAATCGCGAGCGAATCAAAAAACGGATACAATTCTCTCGGCCAAGATTCACTGCAGCGACTCGACTGAGCTCGTCGAAGTCTTGCTGCAGGGTATGTCTAAATTTGTCCACTAAGTTTCGGCGTGATGCAAATTAATCGAACACCGCCGGCGCGGTGATTGCCGAAGCGTGTCAGACAACTAAGGAGCCTATCTGATGTCCTTGTCCGCATACGGCCTGATGCATATTCAGCAGGCCCTCGATATAACCAGCCAAAAACGCGAAGCGATGATCGCAGAGTCGGCCTACTATCGGGCTCTGAACCATGGATTCAGGACCGACCCGCTGCAGGACTGGCTGGAGGCCGAAACTGAAATCGATCAAATGCTGCAACAGCAATTTATCCAAAAATTTCAAGCCGAGGTAATGCAACGTATCCAAGAATTGGAAAAAGAACCCGAGCGCCATTTAAAAGACCTATTTAAAATGTACACCGACCTGCTCTGGATTCAGCAGGAGCCTTCAGGATCACAAGATCTCAACGAATTCGATATGATAAAAAAAGTCAAACAGTTCATTTGTCCGTTGCTCAGGCCGGTCTCAAATGACGCCCGTGAAATCGCCGAAGTCATTACACCGGCACTGGTCCCGTTATCGCTGACTGAAACCCTGCCGCTTCCTTTTCTACCCGTATTTTTTGCGGTCATGTCCATTATCGTCAGCCGATTTGGAATCGAGCGTTTCTGCAGCGACACCGTGAAATCTTAACCATACCGCCAATAACACTGCGATCAAATCTTTTCACCGCCCATGAACCTTGAATCTTATTTTTACCGCTGTTCCCGCGCCGATATCGATTCGATCAGTCCGGACCTGTATGCGCAGATCGCCGAGGGCATCAACCGGCTGCCCGGGAAAAAGACAAAGTCTGAAATCATTGACCATTTACTCTGGTGGCTGATTTTCAAACGCTGGCACTATGGGAGTGGGGACATCGTGCAGAAAGTTCATAACTTCCCGATAAGATCATCAACATCAGGCGTTTTACCCGAGGCGACAAACCGTGTCACACAGGAGTTGGCCACACCTAAATATGGGACAAATTTATCTTCTGAATCACGAATACGACAACACTGTCGCTGAAGCGGAAAAGGCTGTTCTCGCCCGGCCGAGCCGCAAAGCCTCTTATGCGACCAAGGCCAACATTTTACTCCACCTGGGATAACCCAAGGATGCCGTAGAACTCTCCCAGACAGCCATCCGCCATTCTCCCGTCTATCCGGCATTTTATCCTGCGGTGCTGGCGGCGGCCTATTACGGCTGCCGGAGGTATGAAGACGCGATCTCCGCAGCGCAGAGCGTGCTTAATTCCGATCGGAGAAATCTTGATGCCTTGCTCTACCTGGCGTGTTCCTATGTTAAATTGGACCGGCTGGTTGACGCCCGCCGCGCAGCCGAGGAAGCCCTTGGTGTAATGCCGGATTTCACGCTTGAATGGTTTCGCGCCACCCACCCCTATAAAGAAAGCGCCCTCCTTGATGAACTGGTGGGCGAGCTTCGTAAAGCGGGCCTTGCAAACCAAAACTGAGGGATTGTTGAGGCGTTGATGCAAAGGCATTGTTTTGCTTCTGGGCAACTCGCGGATTGAAATTGTCGCTGACTATCTTGCCTGCAAATATTGAATGGCCATTTTGGTTTTGGCTATACCGTTCAAAAGGGTAGCTGTTGCTCTTCGCTGTAATTTTATTTGCTGGAAGGAGTTATTTAGTTATTTAAGGATGTCCCGAACTTCATGCAATGATTTTAAGGGCCGGTATTCGTTAGAGAATATCCAAGGGTCTTTAAGTCGGCTAGATCGGCAGATTCAAATTGACCGGTGTCATGGGCCCGATAGCGACCGAGGGAACTTGGTTTCTTAGGAATATTAACAGCGAATTTCAATTTATCAGCGTTGGGTTTGATATTTAGAAAGGATATAATTCTTTGTATTTCTGATTTCGGCGATAAGCACAGCTTTTCAAAATTAACAACCAGAAATCTTTCATTGCCGAGTCTTTCGCCGAATTCAAGCACACGCTGGTTTGACTTGACCCAGTACTTTAATGACGCCGCGGGCTCTTCGGTTTTTAATTTTGGTAGGGCAACACCGAACATTGAACCCCAGTTATAAAGTTGTTGCTGATTTTTGCTGAAGGCCATATCCAGCCCGTGTCTTATGGTGTGAATATACTTGAGATTCTTAAAATAATCAGAAAGATGTTCAAGAAATATATGTGTATTAGGCTCCTTCCAGCCCCATCCGGCATTTTTAAACCGTATTTTTGGTTTCGCCGTAAGCATCTTCCAGGCTCGTTTAAACGGCCAGAGGCCACGGCCTTCACCTTTATAGTTATGCCCCAAAATGGATGTTTCAAACACGGCCTGAACTAAAAATTTCAGCTCGGATCGTGTCGGACGGGTTTTAGCGAACATCGAATTGGTGAATAGACTCAGGCCGGTGAAAATTTTATTTTTATCGTATTGGGCGAGGTGATACCACCTTGGCCGTTTGAAAAGTAATAAGAACCAAAGGTTATCTTTTGCGGCATCAATATCATGGCCGATGAAGAATCCCAACTGCTCTATGATCTCTGCCACCACTCGCGTTCCGCTCCCCCCTACGCCTCCAATAGCAACCGGACTGGACAGGTCATAATTCATTTAGCTTCCCATATACTCTGATAACTTTTCCACATGATTGCCGTGTCTTTGCTTCCGAAGCCCTGCACTTGAGATATCTCATTGATCAGCTCTACGCTACGGGCAAGCAGCGGCGGGGCATTATTATCTTTCGCCATTTGGACGGCAAGTTTGATGTCCTTTACCAGCAAGTCGACTGTAAATGTTGGTTCCGCGTAATTATCCTCGGCAACTCTTCCGCCCAATTCTTTAAAAAGATTGCTAACCGTCCCCGCCTGGCTGGCTGTAATTATTTCATACAACTGGCGCGGGGGAACGCCGGTTTTTTCGGCCATGGCCATCATTTCGGCTGTCATGGCGTTGATGGCGCCAAACATTAACTGATTCAAGAGCTTGATTTTATGACCTGTTCCTGAAGGACCGGCGTGAAATACCTTAGACGCAAAAAGTCGAAAAACAGACTGACAGCGATCAAGAAACTCCTCATTACCGCCGACCGGCAGGGCCCACTGTCCAATGGAAATCGGACGGCCAAGAACGGGTGCATCTAAATACCCGACGTTATATTTCTCGGCCTGTTTGGACATTTGCTCAGATGTTCCCGGGTCGTTGGTACTCATATCCGCAATGACTTGGCCGGGTTGAGATCCTGCAAGCAGGCCTTCGCTGGCGGTCACACAATCGATAACCTCAGCGGGACCGGGTAAAAACAGCAGGATGATATCAGATTGCCTGGCAACTTCGCCGGGCTTATCCGCCTTTTGGGCGCCAAGTTGCCTGGCCCGGTCGGCCGCCGCCGGCGCAACATCATAAACGGTCAGGGCATGACCAGCATCCAGGATTTTTACAGCTGCAGCCAGACCCATGACTCCAGTTCCGACAATTCCGATTTTGTCCATTATTTATCCTCTTCTGTTACAAAATGAGTTTAGCCCCCTCCAATGGGACATACTGACGCCACCCGCACTAGGCGTGGCGCATTATTAAAGTCTACGACACGACCCTCTGATAATGAGACTCGTATCCAGACAGTATTGCTGAACCTGACTGCCGTTGGTTTCGATCAGATCTAAAAGAATTTTAAATGCGATTTGGCCGATTTCATAGGCCGGCACTCTTACCGTCGTCAGCGGCGGATTGCAATAACCGGCAACTTCAATGTCGTCAAAACCTGCCAGTGAAATATCCTCCGGGACCCGAACACCCATATCACGTGCCGCTGCCAGTGCACCAAGAGCCAGCGTATCGCTGGCGGCAAGTACGGCTGTCGGTTTGACAGTCAAAGAAAGAAGCCTGCTCATGGCTTCCTTGCCATCCACAAGTGTAGGTTCTTTTTCGATCACCAATGAGGGATCAAATGCAAGGCCATGGTCTTTGAGAGCAGTTTTGAATCCTTCCAGTCGCTTTTTTACTCTTTCAACTTTGGTATACGGTCCGACGATAAGGCCAATTATTTTGTGTTTAAGGCTGATCAAATATTCGGTTATCTTGTAGGTTGCTTTGAAATTGTCAAACCCGACAAAGCTCAAATCCGAGTCATCCAGTTTGTCCCAAATGACCACGCAAGGCATACCGCCCTTGACTAATTCTTTGACTAGATCCTTTTGGCCGAATACAAATCCGGTCAGGATGATGCCGGCTAAACGTCTTTCTTTAAACTGTTGCAGGAGCCTGAGCTCCGATTCAATATCATATTTGCTGCTGCCGGTAATCAGTGAAAAATTGTTCTGCTGAGCAGTTTCCTGGATTGCGAATAAGGTCGTGGAAAATACCAGGCTTTTGGCAGTCGGGATAATCACGCCAATGATTGAAGAACGTTTTCGTGACAGATCTCCGGCCGTTGCATGATAGACATAATTTACTTTTTCCATTACACGGTTGATGCGTTCTCGGGTCTCTTTGCGAACCAGATGCGGAGAATGAATGGTTCTGGACACGGTGGCCAGCGAGACACCGGCCATTTTCGAGATTTCTTCCATCGTTATCTTGGCCATCGAATTCTCCGCCTTCCAATTGGGGCGAAGCCCCTAACTTGCGATCATAACTCTCAGAATATGGTATCACCGGTTTTCATATCAAATATATGCGCTGATTCCATCCGCGCTGTGAAGTCAACAACCTCACCCGTTTTTAGCCGGACATGGGGATCCAGTCGAGTGACAAAGGTGTCATTTTCATTGCGAATATGGACAAGTTTCTCGGATCCGGCGCTCTCGATTACTCTTATTAAGGCCGAGAAGCTGCTGTCAGGATCCGGACTTTGACAGCTGGCCGAATCCGTCAAATGTTCGGGGCGGATCCCTAAAATCACGTCCTGGTCAAGATATTTGCCGGCCAGCGGGGCAAATCGATCCGGGATTTTAAGACTGAAACTATCCGATGCAGCAAAAAAAGCGCCATTTTTTCGAACGACGGTGCAATCTACAAAGTTCATCGACGGTGACCCGATAAATCCTCCGACGAACTTATTAACGGGGTGATTATAAACGGTATCCGGTGTATCCACTTGCTGAATGATACCATCCTTCATGACAACAATTCGATTCCCCATGGTCATTGCCTCTAATTGATCATGGGTTACATAAATGATGGTTGTCTTAAGTCTCTGGTGAAGTTCCAGAAGCTCGGCCCGCATGGCAATACGGAGCTTGGCATCCAGGTTGGAAAGCGGTTCGTCGAATAAAAACACATGCGGATCCCGCACTATGGATCGACCCAGTGCCACGCGTTGCCGTTGACCACCGGATAACTGCGCCGGTTTTCGGTGCAACAGTTGGTCGATCCGAAGAAGATCGGCTGTTTGTCTGATGATGCGATTAATTTCGGCTTTGGGTACTTTGCGCATTCTCAGACTAAAACTCATATTGTCGTATACCGTCATCTGGGGATAGAGGGCATAATTCTGAAAAACCATGGATATATCGCGATCCCTGGGATGGAGGTCATTCACGAGCCGATCCCCGATATATATTTCACCGGCAGAAATCGCTTCCAAGCCCGCGATCAATCGAAGCGTGGTGCTCTTTCCGCAACCGGATGGTCCCACCAGAACGATAAATTCCCCATCTTCAATATTCAGCGAAAAATCCTCTACCGCAGTGGTCTTGCCAAAGATCTTATAGACATTCTTCAAAATAACTTCAGCCATTGGTCGACCTCAGGATGTGCTTAGGCCCTTAACGGGTTTATTCTGACAACATGCTGTAAGAGGCTGATGCTGTCAGGTGTTAGGTTTCAGCTTTCAGGCGCGCGTATGTAAATGGACCGCTACGCCTCCGGTGAAACACTCCGGGGTGCACAGAATTCTGGGGTTAGTGCCGACGATTTTTTTAGCTTGCTCAAAGGCCTCCTCAAATGTCGAAGTCGGAATAAACCCCATTCCCCGCGCATACCCGGGAGCTTTGGCCCCGGCAATATAAACCGCTGAAGTCCAGAGCAGTGGAGCGCTCCCCCCGCTGATCATCGACAACGCATGGAATGGATGATACGTGTAGTGATTCGAATATTGGTATCGGTACTCGTAGTGATTGACGATTTGCATCGCGGCGTCGGAACTGATAAATTCTTCTGCCGTGCAATATTTTTGAAGCGCGTGATAGGTTTCTTCGTAAGAAGGGAACCAATGAGAATTAAACCAGCCGTCACACAGGGCGGCGGCGATGATCACACCCCCTTCACGAAACGCGTGCCAGCAGCGCGACAGTTGCCCGCCGATGCCCAGACTCATCAAAATAGGGTTGGTCCCCATACCGGGACCATAGTGGAAATTACGCGGCAGCCCCATGATCAGTATATCGGCCGGTTCTGCCATTTCCAACTGGACATTTGTTCTTTGATCAGCCAGGAGCCAGGTTGCCTTCTCAACAGCCTGGAGTTCACCGGCCTTGACGTCCAGCACCTGCGATTTTTGACCCACTACTGCATCGACAGCAAAAAATTTCTTACCGATGGCTTTTTCCATGGCCTGGCCGATTGAGGTGAATTGTTTACGCATGTGCGAGGATGTCGATGCACCCTGCCAATCCAGGCGATGCATTGTATGGGGGACATGGTGCGAAGCAATGGACTGCCAGCCGGAAAGACCAGTGACGATCATTTTGTAACCGCCGCTGTATCCGCCGTATGGATTGCCCGCCACATGCCCGATGACGATCGGCAGATCAGCTTCGGCCATCAAGCGGTTGCACTGAACGACATTGCCCATTTCATCGGTGCCGAAATTACACAAATCGGCGGCCTCGACATCATGATTGATCAAGCGATCGGGCCAAAACTGATCAACAATCTCCTTTCCCAGATACCAGTACCACTCTTCCAATGTGTTTTTGCGGTGCAGCCCCATGCAACACAGCAGGGTGAAATTTTCCAGTTTCGTACCGCCTTTTAAGAGCTCTTTGACGATTAACGGTATAGCGACTCGCCGGTGACTTTTTGTTTGAACACCGCCCTTGACACGGTCAGGAAATCCGATGACCACCCGTTTATCCGGTCCGCCAAGTTCTCTCAAAGGAGCGAATCCCAGCGGATCTTCTAGCGCTGTCCTGGTTGCTTCAAAAGGATCGACTTCGGGGGGATCGGTATAAGTTTGACCATAGCGCACGACAACCGCCGTGTCTGGCAGTTCGATCGGCATATGCTTATCTCCGTAATCGAGTAATAAGTCTTGCATCGTCATTCCTTTCTTTTGATCATTTCTTTGAGCACATTGCCTTCGGCGTCCGCGGGCGTCGGCGTTCCCAGCAAATACGCCAGGGTGGGTGCCAAATCGATGACATTGATGGGATTTTTGCGTGCCATGTTGGGTATGTCGTTTCCGGCCAGAACAACAGCCGCATGCATCTCTTTTAATGAAGGCAGTGACAGGTGCACTCCGGTAAAATTTCGATGCAACTGGGCTGGTTCAAAATTTTCGGGATTCGGTATGTATCGCTCGGTGCCGTCGCGATATTTTACAGCTGCGGGGTAGATAAAGGGGTTGGCCATATACTGGGGTTTTAAGGCAAACAGTACATCACCGATGCGCTCATATCCCTGATTTTCAAAGACGCCCAGAGTTCCAGACTCTTGTTTGCGCATCGCCGTAGCAACAACATGGGCGCCGGTTACCGGGTCCCGTAAGGACAGCAGCACATCAATGATTTCTTCTTGGACTTTTTCGTAGTCCTCCGGATCAACAATTCCATCCGGATCACGGCCTTTAAGATTAACGAAAATATGGGCATGCCCGGGCTCCAGCGGAAAACATTTGGTTCGCGACCAATCGATATCCATCGCGCCGGTTTCAGTATTGAGGTCCAAGGCGAGCAATCCGGCTTTGGCCAGATGGTGTTTAATGTAAGGACTGCGCTCGAGACTGGAAAAACCGTGATCCGAAACCAGGCACACCAGCGTATTGGCCAAATCGACATGTTCCAGAATACGGCCGATTCGCTCGTCGACCTCAGAATAAACGCGGCGTATGTGAGCCATAATTTGGGGAGCTTCTTCCGAGTTGTAGTGACAGCTTTTCGGATCGATGCCGCCGTAAAGCACATGCTGGATATGGTCGATGGTTCCCACCCAGCTGAATGCCATGTCCCAATCGATCTTGTCTAGGCCGTAGCAGGTGGCTTTCTCCCACCAGTCATTTTGAGCGGTGAGTTGATCAAGGTAAAAATCGATATCAATCCAGCCGTCCATGTAGGCCCATGGATCATCAACTTCAATGTAAGGACCGGCCGCCGCATCGAGCTCTTGGGTTAATTCCGGTGGCAGGGTGATTTCTTCGGCCGTGTTAATAGCACTTTGATAAAGTTTAAAAGATTCGGGGCTCTCGAGTTTAACCAGATAAAAATAAAAGCGTCCTTTTTGGAATTGGCCTTTGGAATTGGTGAATGTTTCATCGATCCAGTCGCTTTTCTGGCCGGGGTTTAAGGCGGCCACTGATTCTGAGGCATCTTTGGAACGCGAAATCAAAACCTGGTCGTATCCGCCGCCCTGTGAATCAAGCAGCAGCAAATGATACTGCCGGCCCTTGGCATATGTCGGCGGAACTTCGATGGTGATCTCCAGCGGTGTATTTCTGTGCGCCGGAAGATTGGTCCAACCCGTTGCCGGTTGCGGCTGGACCTGGACGGATCGGCCCTGGATTTGATTACAGCGTTCCACACTGGTGGAAAAAATGGCTGACGAGGCAATATCCCATAAAGGCATATAGAAATAACGAAACGGCGGATTCAAAGACG
>Ga0126331_1000199_pt1 | contig 24925 bp, 18 predicted proteins | sample InaspJWI98metaG_FD_96379 | JGI IMG/M metagenome (GOLD analysis project Ga0126331, IMG submission 96379) | Marine gutless worms symbiont microbial communities from Oahu, Hawaii - Inanidrilus sp. 2 OAHU.JWI-98 metaG | ecosystem: Host-associated > Annelida > Digestive system > Unclassified | place... | reverse complement strand
GTCGAATTGAATGATTTTACACGGGCGTAAAAGATGGCAGCCATAGTGAGTGGCAATTTTAAGTCCCTTGTAGGTTTTTACAAGCGATTTTTTTATCTTCTCAATGCCGATACTTTGGCTGAATACCTGGAGAAGATGTTTTATTTCCAAGTCACCGTGCCATGTCAGCCCTTCTTTTTCAAGCAGCGCGTTGATTTCTTTTCTCAACGAGGTGTGGGCTGCCATGAGATGATTCACGTGCTTTTGCGTGCCGTAGCAACAATTGCAGAAAGTCATCATATTCAGGCCGTTTTTTTCCGCCAAAGCCAGATTCTTGGCGGAACACAGAACATAGGCCATGAAATTTGAGGTTTTGAGGGGATAGCCGCAGCAGCCTGTCTCCTGAATGTCGACCAATTGACCCCAAGGCGGTCTAAAACACCATTGGTCGAGGTTTCGTACTGCCTGAGCAGGACAGGTGTTGTGCAACAGCGCTGAACAGAGAATTTCATAACCGTATCTTACTCCCGAGAAGCGGGCAGTCGCCTGAAGCATAAATAAGCCAGATTTTTTATTTCATGGATCACGTCTGTAACCTGCACGCCTTGCGGACAGTAATCCTGGCACTGATAGCAGCCCAAACAATACCATAGCATGTTGGCTTTAAAAATCTGATCGACCAAACCTAATTTGGCTGTGTGGATAATTTGATGGGGCAGCAGGTTCAAATCCTTTACAGGGTCATCGAAATTTTGCACTATCGGACAGGCGTTCGAACAGGTGACACAGCCGTAGCATGACCAATATGATTTGCCTTGATACGAAAAGCTCAACAGTTTATTTAAGGATTTATCCGCGCGATTAAGATTCAGGCCGACATTTTTTGAATCATCGGCGCTGTGGCTTGCGGGCAGTTGACGGTCGTCGGTGAAAACTTTTCTGGCGACATGCACGGGTCTTTCATATTGGTGTTGCGTCAGTTCCTTTTGGTTTAACCCGCGGTAAAGGGAAAAAGGGGAGAGAACCAGCAACTCGGGATATCCTTTTTCAAGCAAAGCCTCCCGAACGGTAAACCACAAATCCTGCAAGTTGATGCCCACCGGGCAGGCAGCTGTGCATCGGGTGCAATTGGTGCACAAGAAAAGACCTTCTTGTATGTTTTTAAGATCCCGTGCACTCAGATTTTTTCCGCTTGCCAGCGCTTTTACCGCAGCTATTTTTTCCGATGGAAGAATATAGGCATTGGGAATTTGCTCGTATACAACACCGACTGAACAATGCGATGTACATATTCCACAATGCGTACAGGCATCCAACTCCATAATTTGGCGCGTTGCGATATTGGCCGGATCCGATGTCTGCCTGTCCATTACGGCATTGGCCAGCAATGTCAACGGACCGACTACAAGGTGAATCATCTTACTGAAAGGCAGATAGGCAAGACCCACAAAACAGGCCAGAAAATGAAGATACCATAGATATGTGGAAAGATCGGATCTATCCAGCTCCAAAGCAAACGGCGTAATGGCTTTTGCAGCGACGTAGCCCATAAAGGCCCACCGTGGATTGGAATGACACTCCGCACAGTTTGAGGCATGTATTTCCTCGCCCAGAGCTATTAGATTGTCGTCAAAAGGCGTTTGATGGTCCGGCAAAACGACGCCGAATTCTGTTACCCAGTAAATCTCCAGGGCTGTCAGTTCCTCTTCATCCAGGTCGGCATAGTCTTCCACCATGCTTTGAAACCAGCCGGCGGAAGAGATATTGATTCCTTCCAGAAATATTCCGGAAAACAAAATAACGGCGAATATCGTCAAAAGGAAGCGATCGGTGGCATCGGTAAAAAGACGCGGCGATTTTATAATAAAGCGACGAGCCACCACCCCGAAAATACCGATGATCACCAGGGCACCAAAAATATTTCGTAAAAAGAGGAAAGGATTGAGGGTGGAGTAGTAGTCGGTAAATAATTCGGCGGTAATCTGACTGTCCAGCGCATGCATCAAAAGCAGCAACGTAAACCCATAGAAAATACATATATGTGTCAACCAGCGCGAAAAGCTTTCCTTGAGGACCTTGCGCTGCAGCAGGATATCCAAAATAAGGACTTTGATCAATGTGAGGATCTTGGCACTGAACAAAACGCCGGCAATGCCTTTCGCAGCCCCGGTGATTCTACGGCGCGTCGGGATTTCGCCTGACCTGTTATCGAGGCTGTACCTGAACCAGGTTGATATTTTATAAAACAGCCCGAATACAAATATGGCGAGGGCGACGTATAGAATGAAATTATAAAACATCCTCGGCACCTCTGGGAAATAAGGATGAACCCGGCACCTTTTTTGCTTACCACAATGTGGCAACTAAAATCAACCCGGTTTTTCATTGTATTTTGCATTTTTAATCATCAATAGACTGCAACAAGATGCGATTCGAAAAACCCATATTTCAGGAAATTGCCTTTATTAGGGGATCTGAAGCAATGGTGGGAGGATTTTTATCCCTGGCAAAATTATGAATTCAGCCTGCAAGACTTAAAGGAAGGTACAACTGAAAGTGGATAACAGCATCCCGCAATGACGCGACCATTGATAAGGGTTTCCATCTTTTATTTAACGCGAGAATTCGCGCGATAAGTAGCAAAAACAGTTATTCAGAGCAAGTGCTCCGGATAAAAATCTTGCGGGTATGGAGATATATGCCACCAAATATATAACACATTGTGGCAATCAAAATAATTTCAAACCGAATCAGCAATCGAAAAATCAATTTTCATGACTCCCGTGTTCAACCTGCTCACGTGAATCTGAGCCTGTCACGAGTATGACCGGCCGCTCCTTTGAGCATCTCTCCAAAAAGACAGAGCTACTTCCTTTCCCCTGATGCGGACTGTAAACTTTGCAACGTGATTTCCCCGATAATATTCTCACCGATCCTGGCAATACCTGAAATTTCCCTGAAATTTTCTAACAATACACGGGTAGTAGAACGGGTGATTATCCGGGTGTGCAGGGGAATTTCGTGGATGAAAAAATCCGCGCTTTTAACTCCGACCAGAAATCCTTTGCTGACGACGGCGGCCGCACTTTTTTTGATTTGCGTGTACCCCCTATGCGCCAGGGCGGTTTGGGCCACGAGTTCAATCAGGACAATCGGATCTACCGAACCGTTTGCAAACAAGGGCCAATGTTCAGCAACCGTCGAGGCCGTCACCGCGGAATCTTGGTCCACCTCAAGAATCTCATCGATAAGCCGCAGGGGGCGGCGATGGGGAATGAGCTCATCGATTTCCACGTTGATCGTATTCATAACCCGGTACATCCTCTTTTTATATCTTCCTGTCAATCATTATCGCCCGGGCGTCATGGAGTCGTGGGTGAATATAGTCATAGCCATGCACCCAACCCGGATAAGTCGGAATTGAAGATTGAAAATAGAAGAATGAAGATTTATGGTATCGCTTGCGCCGCGTATTGCTTTGTCTTTTCTTTACGAATCGAACGTTCGACCCTGTCATTCGATCCTGAGGCTCTCGACAGGTAGTATTCCTAAAATATACAATTTGGCTAAGGAACTGGGCGCCCAAGGCTGCCATACGCTCAAGGATATGACCTTGACACCTATTCGGTCAGTTTGATATTTTTATACGTCAATATTCTTACTGATAATACACATAATACCCGAACCCGATGCATCATTGCTACCGCCGCGCCAATGAAGGGCTTGGGAGCAAAAGAAAAAAATTTGATACTTTAAAGGTTTATGGAAGCAGAAAGGGTCGTCATCACGGGTTTGGGAACCGTAAACGCCGTCGCCAAGGGCATGCCCCAATTCTACAGCGCCTTGAGGAAAGGCGAATGCGGCATCGGCCCGGTAACGGTTTTTGACACAACCGAGTTCAGGACCAAGACCGGCGGGGAGGCTAAAAATTTCAACCCGCAGGATATGATTCCCCGTGAGTTTTCTCTAAAGCGGATGTCGCGCTCGGACCTCATGGCCATGGCGGCGGCTTTGGAAGCTTTAAAAAACGCAGGGCTTCTGCCTGTGCCGGATGACGTGCGGGAGGACACGGGCGTAGTGATCGGGGGCGGGGCCGGGGGTATGCTGGAGGGCGAGGAGGCTTACAGGCATCACCTCAAAGGTGCGGGTAAAGGCGTCCGATTTTCCCGATTCGCATCGTTTTGCTGCGCCGCTTCAGCCGACCACGTTGCATCAAAGCTGGAGCTGATGGGCCCCAAAACCACATTCATGACTGCCTGTTCATCCGGAGCCACGGCCATCGGATACGCCCGGGATCTGATCCGCGGCGGGATGGCCAATATAATTATCGCCGGCGGTACCGAGCCTGTTTCCAGTACCACATACGCGGCCATCAACGCCTTGAAAGCGATCGATTTGCAGTATTGCAGGCCCTTCGACAAAAACCGTCAGGGTCTTTCCCTGGGAGAAGGTGCCGGTATCATGATCCTCGAGTCATTGAATCACGCCCGCAGCAGGGGTGCTCGAATTTATGGGGAAGTCCTTGGCTACGGGGTAAGCTGCGATGCCCACCATATGACAGCCCCGGACCCGGAGGCCTCCGGGGCCGTGCGCTGCATGCAGGCAGCCCTGCGGGATGCCGGCGTTCATCCCGAGTTGGTAGACTATGTCAACGCCCATGGCACCGCTACCCCTGCCAACGATCTGATGGAAACCAAAGGGATCAAGGAAGTCTTTGGCAAAAGGGCGTATGAAATCCCCGTGAGTTCCACCAAATCGATGACCGGCCACACGCTCGGTGCAGCCGGAGCCCTGGAAGCGGTAGCGACTGTTTTAGGGATTACCGAGCAATTCGCACCGCCCACGATCCACAGGCGCACGCCCGATCCCGAGTGTGATCTCGACTATGTCACCGAGGGTTATCGGGAAGTGGCGATCAACATCGCTCTGTCAAATTCCTTTGCTTTCGGCGGCAACAACACCTCCATTATCTTGGGTAGATTTACCGAAAAGGGTATCGTCAATGAGTAGGAAAGTGGTCGTAACCGGTGTCGGCATGGTCACACCTCTGGGAGCGGGCAAGGATACCTTCTATCGCAGACTCATCAGGGGAGAGGCCGGCATATTTCCCATCACCTCCTTTGATACATCCCGTTTTTCTTCTAAACTGGGGGCAGAGGTGTCCGACTTCGACCCCAAAGCGTTCGTCTCTTTGAAAAACTTGAGGAAGATGGACCGCCTTTCCCGCATGACGGCAGCTTCGGCGCGAATGGCTATCGAAGATGCCGGGGTGACCATAGGAACCGCCAACAGGGATCGGGTGGGGATCATCCTGGGGGTGACCTATGGCAGCACCGACATAGCGGCCCAGTTCGCCAAAGTCCTTTTTACCGATGGCCCGATGAGGGTCAATCCCATTTTAGTGCCGAACACGGTGATGAATGCCCCGGCCGGGCATACATCCATCGAACTCGGATTTCGGGGCATCAACTCCACGGTGAACCACCACGAGGCATCGGCCGAGACCGCTATTGCCTACGCTGCCGCTGAAATAAAACGGGGCAGTGCCGATGTCGTGCTTGCCGGAGGCGCCGATATCATTTCAGAATTCTTTTTTGAAATACTGACCAACTTCAGGGCGCTGTCCCCGGTTAACGGGGGACCGGAGGAAGCGCGCCCCTTTGACAGCATGCGCAACGGCCCAGTTGTGGGCGAGGGTGCGGGTATTTTATGCCTCGAGGCCATTGAACACGCCAGAGCCCGGGGCGCCGACACCTATTGTGAAATCGCTGGATGGGGGCTGAGCGCCGCTCCGTCCCCACTCAACGACTGGCCGTCAGATCCCAAGGGACCGGTTCTGGCCATTTCCAGAGCCCTGGCATCGGCGCAGACTACCCCCGGTGAAATCGATTATATCTCTGCGTCCGCCAACGGCGGAAGAAAACTGGACCGCCTGGAGGCAGAGGCCCTGTCTGCAGTGTTCGGTGGAGAAAAACAACGCCCGCTTATCTCTTCCATAAAAGGGGCCGTGGGTGAAAGCTTCTCCTCAGGCGGGATAAGGGCCGCGGCCATGGCCATGTCGATACGAGAGCAAGTCATTCCGCCGACTTTGGGTCTTAAGGACCCCGTAATATCCCTCCCGTTCGTCATGGATAAAAAGAAAAAAGCCCGGATCAATTGCGGGCTGGTCAACGGCTTTTCGTCCGGTGGCACATTTGCCGCCATAGCCATGCGTAAAATTGCCCCCAATGTTGCATAAACAACATGGAAAAGAAAAGGATAATTTCTATGAACCTGGGAGAGTGGACTTTCAAGCGCGCCCTGACTTATCCGCAACGCTGCTTTTTGAAAGAGGAAGATAAGCAATACGACAACCACCAGTTCAATCAACAGGTGAATAAAATGGCCCACGCCCTTATCGATCTGGATATAAAAAAGGGCGAGCGGGTCGCGACCCTGATGGTCAACTCCAGCGAGTTTCTGGAGATCTTCTTTGCATGCGCCAAAATCGGGGCGATTATCGTACCGGTCAACTTTAACCTGGCGATGCCGGAGCTTGAATATATTATCGATGACAGCGCCCCCCGCGTGCTTATCTATTCTTCTAACTTTGTTGAAAAAGTGGAACAGTTGAAAGCCGCCTGCAGCAAGATCGAACACACCCTCAAACACGGAGGCAGCGAACTGGCGGATGATCCTTCAATCGTCGAATTTGCCTCTTCGCTTCCGGTGAAAGAGCCGACTGCCGACGAGGAAGTCACCATCCAGGATCCCCTTTTGATTATGTATACTTCCGGGACTACCGGCAATCCCAAAGGGGCTGTGCTCTCTCACGAAAACTTTCTCTTCGGGGCGATACATTCGCTGATCAACTATGGTCTTAACGAAACCTGCAAGTCCCTGGTGATCGCCCCGCTCTTTCACATCGGAGCGCTGGCGGCCTCGGCCACACCCGTGATCTATGCCGGGGGATCGTTGGTCATCAAAAGTTTCGACAACCCCTCCGAGATCGTCGAACTTATCACCACCGAGAAGATAAACTACATGTTCGCGGTACCGGTGATGTTTGAGATGATGGCCAAAGCACCCAAGTGGGAAGAAGCTGATTTTTCCCACGTCCATTTCTTCATCGCCGGCGGCGCCCCCATGCCCGTTTCCCTGCTCCGCAAGTATCAGCAGGAAAAGAGCATAAGATTCGCCCAGGGCTACGCAATGACCGAGACCCTCCGCTTAATTTCTCTGGATCTGGCGGATGCCGACCGCAAGGCAGGCTCCGTGGGCAAAGAGGTATTTCACACGCTTTTGCGGATTGTGGACCACGACGGCCGGGATGTCCCGCCGGGTGAAATCGGGGAGATCATTGTCAAAGGACCGACCATCTTTTTGAAGTATTGGAACAAGCCCCAGGAGACTGAAGCGGCTTTTCGAGATGGGTGGTTTTACACCGGAGATCTGGGAAGACGGGATGAAGAGGGTTTTCTTTATATTGTCGGCCGAAAAACAGACTCGATTATAACCTCCGGTGAGAATATCTATGCCGCGGAGGTAGAACGGGTTATCGAGTCGATCCCGCAGGTGGCCGAGGCAGCTGTGGTAGGCTTGCCTGATCCCAAAAGGGGCGAGGTCGTTGCGGCATTTGTTTCACTCAAGGCAAAGGATGGTATCAGTGAAGACGGCCTGATCGAAGCCCTGCAGGCAAAGATCGCCTACTTCAAGATCCCCAAAAAGGTTTTCTTCATAAAAGAGTTGCCTCGGAACAGTGCCGGCAAAATATTAAAGCAGAAGCTCAAGGCCGGACTTCATCCTTGACGCCTCCCGCAGAACGGGAACACACGTCTGGTTTTATATTTTTCGGTGTTCGCATTGGATCTGAAGCCCTCCGGCTTTTGCAACGCTCGGGTGACCAACTGTGCCAATACGGATTAATGAGGATTGTGATGTCAGAAGAAAAGCTCAAAGAAGCTGTCAGGAATTTTGCTGTCAACCGGGGTGTGGATCTCATCGGATTTGTTTCAACCCGGCATTTGGAAGAGGTCACACCGACAAGGTATAAACCGTCCCGTCTGTGGCCTGAAGCCAAAACCGCCGTATCCATAGGCAAACACCTTCTTCTCGGAGCTGTTGCGGTCGGCACGGGTGACATGGTGCAAAGTGCCCGCTGGGTTGCCTGGCGCACGAACGAACTGCTCAATCGACGCGCCATGGAGATCGGCCATTTTCTGGAGCAAAAGGGAGCCAAGGCCCTGCCTCTTGCCAGTGGGACAATGGTTGACCCGGATTGGACCAACCTGGGTATTTTCGGCGATCTCTCCCACCGTCATGTCGCGGCCGAGGCCGGCCTGGGAACCATCGGTGTTCCAACCTATATCGTAACGCCCCGGTTCGGACCGCGGGTTTATTTCAACACCATTCTGACCGATGCCGAGCTCGAACCTGATCCTCGTCCCGACTTCGATCCCTGCTGTCAGGACTGTGATGAATGTATCCGCGCCTGTCCCAATGATGCCATTGTCAGGGGCAGAAGGACGATTAAAAAGGGTTTGTGCATCCCTCTGGCCATGCCGCATGGTGTTGTGCCTCTGCAAAATTACATTCAAAGTATTCTCGAAGCCGGCGACCCTGAAGAGCAAAAAAAACGGATTGAGGATTTCGATTTTCCCCGCCTTCACCGGGCCCTGGTGCAGGGTGTGGGGACCATAGCCGGATGTTTTCATTGTCTGGCAGCCTGTCCCGTGGGCCGGAAAAGTAGTTAATAGAGAAGAAATCTGTTATAATCTAGGCGCGCTTGAACAATTTAAATTTCAAATCCAAATAAACCGGGATTGAAAATTGAAGATTGAAGAATTGTGGATTTCGCTGGGCGCCGTCCTTAAATATTCAAAATCCAACCGTCACAAGATATGGAAATAGCCTAATAATCCGCCTAGGAGGATTTTCACTAAATGCTAGAAAATTTAAATATAGTATCTAAAAGGCGATCGCGACCCAAAAAGATGCACCCATTCCAGACAGACGACCAGACCCGCGAAATCATCATCGATGATCGCGATGTAAGCCTCGAAGAGCTGATCGCCGTGGCCTTCGAGGGTTGCCGCGTTCGGCTCTCTTCGGACCAGGCCTGGACTGACAAGCTGCAGCGGTGCCGGGCGACGCTCGAGAATTCACTGTCTGCCGGGCAGAGCGTTTATGGGGTCACCACAGGCGTGGGCAGTGACTCATGCAGGACCATCGATTCGGAGCACTGTCAGGAATTCGCCTACCAGATCATCCGGCAGCACGGCATAGGCCTGGGGGAGGCTTTTTCAGAGCAGGAGGGGCGCGCCATTGTCTTTGCCCGGCTGGTGAGCCTGGCCAAGGGCTATTCCGCGGTGCGCCTGTCTCTTCTCGAGGCCCTGTGCAGGCTGCTCAATTGCGGCGTAATTCCGGTGATTCCATCGCTTGGTTCAGTGGGTGCTTCAGGCGATCTGACACCGCTGTCATATCTGGCAGCAGTGCTGATAGGCGAGCGCGAGGTGTACTATGGCGGCAAGGTGCTGGCGGCCGACGAGGCCCTGCAGCGCGCCGGGCTGAATATACACCAATTCGTGCCCAAGGAGTCTCTGGCGATTATGAACGGAACGGCGGTGATGACCGCCATCGGTGCCATCACGGTGGAGCGCTTCAGGCGTACGCTCTCGGCCTGCGAGCGGGCCTGTGCTCTGGCGGTCGAGGTCCTGTTCGGCCGTTCGCAGGCTTTTCATCCGACAGCCCATCGGCTCAAGCACCACCCCGGCCAGATCGCGGCCGCCGCTGCCATCAGATCCGCTCTCGAAGGCAGTCGCCTGATCGACAGCGGCAAGGAGGACAGCCGCATCATTCAGGATCCTTACTCGATTCGCTGCGCACCGCATGTGCTGGGCGCGGCGCGCGACGCCCAGGTATGGGCCGGCCAGCTGCTGCAGCGTGAACTCAACAGTGTCAACGACAACCCGATCGTAGATCCGCAGCAGTGTGAGATGATCTTTGCGGGCAACTTTTATGGCGGCCACGTGGCTTTGGCGATGGATCTGCTCAAGACCGCCGCCGCATCAGTGGCAGATCTTCTCGATCGGCAATATGCACTGCTGGTCGACTCCCGCTTCAACGTCGGCCTGCCCGAGACGCTGGTTGCCTACCAGGGGTGCGGTCTTAAAGCCCTGCAGCTCACGAGCAGCGCGCTGGCCGCACGGGCGGCGCAACGCTCGGCTCCGGACACGGTTCTCTCCCGATCCACAGAAGCCCACAACCAGGACAAAGTGAGCATGGGCCTTAACGCGGCCCTCAACGCGGCCGAAGTCATTACGCTGGTCCAGCAAGTTCTGGCCACCGAGTTGATCGCCCTGTCCAACGCCGCCACTCTCCGTGACCAAGAGTTGCTCTCACCCGGATCAAAGCAGCTTCTGGCCAAGATCCGGTCCATCTCACCCGTCCTGGAGTTTGACCGTCGGCTGGAACAGGATCTGCAGGGGCTGACCCGGGCCATAAATCAGGGATTGGATTCTGCCGAGACCGGGTAAAACCAACCCGGATAAACCGGAATTGAAGATTTATGACATCGCTCGCGCAGCGCAAGCGCTTGCGTCGCGTGTCGCTCTGTCTTTTCTGTCTGAATCGATCGTTCGACCCAGTCCTTTGATCCTGAGGCTCTCGAAGGGAGGCTCTCGATGGGTAGTATTCCTAAAATATTCAATCCGGCAATGGCATAAATCATGTGCACTCATAGTGAATTTTTCCGGAAAAATTATCGTCAAAGAAAAATCAGGTTAGTCAAAAAGTCGACGATGACCGCATTTTGAAAAGCGTTTTGCAGCTCCCTTCGAATCTCCTCAAATCAACTTTCACCCGTCTGTCTCAGTTATAAGTTCTCGATTTTAAACCGCTGCTAACTTGAACTTTGAACGCTCTTGGAAAAACCGGAAATTTGGCACAAAATTTGCTTTTATCTCAGGAAGTCATTCCGCAATGAAATTCTTTAAAATTATTTTTTTAAATGACCTACGCCTTATGAAATCCATAAAAAAGAAGTGAATACTACGGCTGAATTAGCCGAAATATTGGACCAGGCTGTAAAAACCATGGATGCGCGCGAAGGAAAATAATTGACCTTTACACTTGCAGACGAAGAGTACGGCATCGGTATCCTGAAGATCAAGGAGATCATCTTTGAACAAACAACTACCAAAGACAAAAAGGTAAAAGGAGATACTAAAAATGTTTAAGAATATGAAGCTTTCAATGAAGCTGTCTGGAGGGTTTGGACTGGTCCTGATTGCGCTGATCATCGTCGGTGTGATCGGTTTTGTAAGGATTGCCGAGGTTCAGACAGTGGTTGCGGATTTATCAGAGACGCACATACCGCTGCTGGATGTTGTTTCCACAATAGATGTGTCGGCAACTGAACAGGAACTCGCCGTTACCCAGTACGCACTACACAAGGATGATAAGTTTCTGCCCAGGATCGAAAAGATGGATCGACTGGTCGATGCAAAATTTGAAGAAGCCAAGGTATTGGTGAAGGGTGACCAGGAGCTGGTGGACGAGGGATGGTTCGATCCGATCAATAAAATGGCAGTCCAACACGATATCTTTGTTAATGCCTGCAATGCGCTAATAAACGCCATCAAAGCCGACAAGCCTTTTGAGGAGTGGGACCTGCTGGCGGATGAGGTCGCAAGGCAGTCCGCTGCGCTTATGGTCCACATTGACGGGTTCCTTGAGCTAAATGGCAAAGAGGGTAAGGACATAGCGACTTTGGCTGCAAGAACCGCGCAGTACGGACGCCTGAATATAGGCATTATCGGTATCCTGGCTGTCGCTGCGGGTGTTTTGCTGGCCTTTTCTATCACTCGAGGCATCACTAGACCCATCAACCGCATCATCGGAGGCCTGACCGAAGGCGCCGATCAGGTGGCTTCGGCCTCCGGACAGGTATCCGAATCCAGCCAGTCTTTGGCCGAAGGCTCATCGGAGCAAGCTGCCTCCATCGAGGAGACCTCTTCTTCTTTGGAAGAGATGTCTTCTATGACCAAACAAAATGCTGATAACGCGAACCAGGCAAATAATTTGATGAAAGAAGCCAATCAGGTTGTTGGCCAGGCCAATCAATCCATGACAGATCTGACCGATTCCATGGAGCAAATCTCCAAGGCCAGCGGTGAGACCTCCAAGATTATCAAAACCATCGATGAGATCGCCTTTCAGACCAATTTGCTGGCATTGAATGCAGCGGTGGAAGCTGCGCGGGCCGGAGAGGCCGGTGCCGGATTTGCAGTGGTAGCCGATGAGGTCAGAAATCTGGCGATGCGCGCAGCCGAGGCCGCCAAGAACACCGCCGCGCTGATAGAGGGCACGGTGAAAAAAATCAAAGACGGCTCCGAGCTGGTTTCCCGCACCAACGAAGCTTTCACCCAGGTGGCAGATAGTTCTTCCAAAGTGGGTGACCTAGTGGCGGAAATCACGGCGGCTTCACAAGAGCAAGCCCAGGGCATCGAGCAGGTCAACACGGTCGTGACCGAAATGGACAAGGTGACCCAGCAAAATGCCGCCAACGCCGAGGAATCGGCATCTGCTTCTGAAGAGATGAACGCTCAGGCCCAGCAGATGAAGGCGGCGGTAAATGATCTGGTGGCGCTGATCGAAGGCAGAGACAACGGTACTGACACCGGTCATTCACCCGTGGCGATCAGCCACCCGAAATTAATGACGGCGTCGGCCAAAACAGCCAAACCTGAAAGACTGACTGTCCATCAAACCCGTGAAGTCAGCCCGGACCAAGTCATTCCGTTTGATAATGATGAATTCAAGAACTTTTAAGAACGCTTGCTGAACCATTTGTGGAGCAACCAAACGGAAATAAACATGAATTGAATTTTTCAGGGTTAATCAAAAAAGTCGATTATGTAAATGCTTGGCCGGTGTCTTTATCGAATAAATGCACGCGGTTCATATCCACCACAATTTCCATTTGCATGTGCGGTCTGGCGGTGGTTTGCGGATCGGCACAGGCGGTCAGCTGCTCCGTGCCGGCCGAAGCCAGCAAAATGACCTGGGGGCCGATGGGTTCAACGACCTCGATGTCGATCTTAAGTGTTTCACCTCCCGCAAACGGTTCTTTTAACGCCTTGTCATAAAAGTGCTCCGGCCGGATTCCCAATATTAAATCTCGATTCTTTCCCTTGCCAAAACGTTCCTGCAATCCATCGGGGATGCATAACTGAAAATTCGCGCTCCTGACAAAAAGCCTTCCGTTTTCCTCTGATAATTGAACATCGAAAAAATTCATGGCCGGGCTGCCGATAAATCCGGCCACGAAAAGATTTTCTGGATTATTGTATACCTCCATGGGATCACCCATTTGCATGATTTGCCCGTTGTGCATGACCACGATACGATCGGCCAGGGTCATGGCTTCGACCTGGTCGTGGGTGACGTAGATAACCGTTGTTTCCAGCCGGTCATGCAGCCGGGCGAGCTCTCCCCGCACTTGAATCCGGAGTTTGGCATCCAGGTTGCTCAAGGGCTCATCGAATAGAAAAAGCTGGGGTTTGCGCACAATTGCGCGACCCATGGCAACCCGCTGGCGCTGACCCCCGGAAAGCTCTTTGGGTTTTCGTTTTAAAAGCTCCTGGATGCCCAGCAATTCGGCAACCTCTTTGACGCGGCGATCGATTTCCGGCTTGGGGTATTTGCGTTGTTTCAACCCGAATGCCAGGTTTTTGAATACCGACATATGCGGATAGAGGGCATAGTTCTGGAAAACCATGGCGATATCGCGATCCTTGGGCGGTACATTGTTGACCTTGCGTTCCCCGATATAAATATCACCCTCGGTTGCTTCCTCCAGGCCGGCAATCATACGCAAGATTGTAGTTTTACCGCAGCCCGAAGGACCCACCAGCACAACAAACTCTTTGTCGGCCGCCGTCAGACTGACCCGGTCGACCGCCGTATTCAAACCAAATTTTTTCGTGACTTCCGACAGTCGAATCTGTGCCAATGCATTCTCCTTTTAGTCCATTATAAACCCGCCGTTTACATCCAGGATCTCTCCGGTGATAAAATCGGCTTTGGGCGAGGCAAGGAACACAACGGCTGCGGCCACATCTTCCGGTTTGCCCAGCCGTTTGAGTGGAATGGCTTCGACAATGGCCTTGCGTTTTTCATCAGACCATTCGGCGGTCATTTCGGTTTCAATGGCATGGGGGGCCACCGCGTTGACATTGATGCCGTAGGCCGCCAGCTGCCGCGCCAGGGTTTTGGTCAGACCGTCTATGGCGGCCTTCGAAGGTGCGTAACCCGGTGCGGAGGTAATATCCCCCGTCTTGGCAGCCACCGAGGAAACATTGACTATCTTGCCGGCTCCCCGGCGCTTCATGATATCGACCACGGCCCTGCAGCAGTTAAAGGTTCCTTTCAAGTTTACTTGAATGACCCGATCCCAGTCCTGCTCGGTCACGGTTTCAATGCTCCCTCTGCATATGATACCGGCGTTGTTGACCAGGATATCCAGCCGCTGAAACGCTTTTTCAACCCGGCGGATCATTTCGGTTACCCGGTCGGATAAACCCACGTCGGCCCGTATGGCCAGACAGGGCGCCTCGGGGGTAGAAATCTCCTGAGCCACCTTTTCCAATGCCTCTTGCGGGCAAACATCATTAATCACCACACAGGCCTTTTCCTTGGCAAAAGCCTCGGCGATGGCCCGGCCAATTCCCCTGGCCGCGCCGGTTACCAGAGCAACCCGACCTTCAAATGACATGATTCCCTCCATTAGTACTAACTTGTTTCGTAGGCATTCGCAGGTTACAATTATGCAGTACAGGATTTTTTAAAAGATAAACGTCGAACATCGAACGTTCAACTTTGAACATCGAATAATGATGTCGCTCCGCTCGTCGATTTAATTTCAATTGTTCTCAAAAATCCGATATCAAACAGTGCTTCGATTCACAATTACGATTACGTATGCTTGGATAGAGAATTACTAATATTGCTCACTCGGCTCGGCTGCTTTCGACAGGCTCAAGCCCTGAGCTTGCCGCAGGGAGCTCGTCGCAGGCAGCACTAAGTCCTGAGTGAATAAATACGGTATCGTATTTATGAATCGATGGACTTAGTCGCCGGTTTCGCACCCATCACTCTTTTACCGCTCCTGCTGTCAGCCCTTGAACCAGTAGCTTCTGCAAGAAGATGTAGAGCAAAATAGCCGGCATCCCCCCCACCAAGGAGCCGGCCATCAACATGGGCCATATGATCCGGAACTCTCCCACCGTGCGGGCGATACCCAGGGTTACCGTAATCATGGCTTCGCTGCTGGTCAGGCACAGAGCCCATAGCAGGTCCCCCCAGGCCAGCAGAAAAGCAAAAAGAATCGTGGCCACCATACCGGGAGCGATGACCGGTAAGATTATTTTAAAAAATACACCCAAGCGCGAGCAGCCGTCAACCATGGCGGATTGATCCAGCTCCTCCGGCACCTTGTCGATAAATCCTTTCATCATCCAGGTAGAAAATGGAAGACAAATGGTCAAGAACGCTATAATCAAACCGGTGCGGGTATCGTATAAACCGGCCGCGCTCAGAATTTTGAAATAGGGGCCGACCAGCAGTACGCCGGGCAACATCTGAGTTGCCAAAAAGAACCCGATAAGGAAACGCCGGCCTTTGAAGAAAAACCTCGAGAAGCCGTACCCGGCCAGGGCTCCGAAAAAGGTCGACAGCACGGCCGTGGCCAGCGATATGATGGTGCTGTTGATGAAATAAATGCCGAAATTTTTACGGATCCAGATGCCGATGAAGCTGTCGACAGTGGGCTTGATCGGAATCCAGCTGGGGGGAATCCGAAAGGCTTCTGACTCGGTCTTCAATGAGGTGGATAGCATCCAGACAAAGGGCAGCAGGCAATAGACACAAACCATCAGCAGAAACACCCATATGATGGTTTTGGTGATAATATCCTTTTGGACTGCCGTTGTTGCTTTCATTAATCCTACTCTTCCTGGCTGATCATCCATATATACGGTAGGCTGACGAGTAGTAATACGGCAGTCATCACCACTGAGATTGCCGATGCATACTCGAAGCGGAAAAACTGGAAATACTGTTTGTAGGTATACGTGGAGAGCACTTCGGTTAAAACCCCGGGACCACCCTGGGTCATGGACTGAATAAGACCGAAGCGCCGGACCTCCCAGACGATATCCAGCGCCAGGGCCACGACGATCATTTTCTTGAGCCCCGGAAGCGTGATGTGAATAAATTGTTGAATTCCGGGGGCGCCGTCAATGGCTGCCGCTTCGTAAAGGTGTTTTGGAATCGATTGCAGTCCGGCCAGCAGAATGAGCATTACAAAGGGAAAACCGCGCCAGAGGTTGACGAGGACAACACTGATCATTGCCAGCCTTGGATCGGACAGCCATTCTACCGGGTTTTCGATCAACCCGATATTCAGCAGCAAATCATTTAACGCGCCGTATACCGGGTCGTACATCCATTTCCAGATAATACCGGCGACCACGTCCGGTACCACCCAGGGCAGCAGGGCAATCACTCGGAACAACGGTTTGGCCGGCAGGGCGCTGTTGAGCACCATGGCCACCGCCAACCCGAGCACCATATGGCTGGCCACGCTGAAAAATACGAAAACCGCCGTATTCCAGAATGTGGTTTTGAAAAAAGGGTCTTTTAACAGATTGGCATAGTTGGCGAAGGTGTAGGCCGCGTCGCCGGCCTTTTCGGTTTCAAAGCTATACAAAATGCTCGTCAGAGCCGGCCATCCCAAAACCAGTACCAGGAGGAAAACCCCAGGCAGCACAAATACCATCCACATGTGACGGTCTTTTATCCACATGATTTTTTCCGTTGACCGAAAGTCGCAAATCCCGCTGCAGTATGGAGCAGTGAAGTGCTATCGTGGCCGATGCTTCGGGGATGCCGTTGGCGTATGAAATGACCCATTAAACAAGTTTAGGCGGCAATCGGTAAACCGCCGCAAACTTTGTTCTCCGCATCGTTCAACCCGATATCGAAATCACGCCACTGCTCCACTGCTCCTTTATCCGCTTAAAGATGAAGCTTTTCTTGGATCGTATGAAAGCTCCCGGTGCAATAGTCAAACTTATCTGGCCAGTATTGCATTGATCCTTGTATGCGCTTCGGCCAGTGCTTCATCAGGATCTTTCATACCCACGATGGCTTCCTGCAGAGAAGTGGTGAAGGTATCCATGATTTCGGGCCATTGTTTGATCTGAGGCTCCACCTTGCCATAGGGCAGCTGAGATGCCAGAACACTGGCGAATTTGTCGTTCAGGATTTCCGGAGCCACACCGCTGACGTCCTTGCGTGACGAGGTGACCCGGTTGTCCTTAAACCATTTCAGCTCTATTTCTTTGCTGGTGATAAATTTAAGCAATTCCCAGGCTTCGGCCGGGTGCTTGGTGTTGGGGCTCATCACCCAGGAACTGAGCCAGATGGCGGTGGCCTGTTTGCGCTGTACCGGTGCCGGCGCACATTTTAAGACCTCGAAAGCGTTCAGATCAGGATTGATTTTGTTGACAATAGGCGGGGTCCAGCCGGAACCCATAATCATGGCCACTTTTTTCTGGGCCATTTGTGTGCGGACTTCCTGGGGATTCATGGCTGTCAATCCAGGCGGAACGACTTTGTATTTGGTGTAAAGCTCGACAAAGAATCGAAATGCTTCTTTGGCTTCGGGGCTGTCCAGGGCGGAGTGTTTCATATCCGGCGTCAGGTAATCACCGCCGAAGCTCCAGAGAAACGGACCGAACCTCAATGAAAAACCCGGGCTTTTGGCACCGACCGTGCCGAATCCCCACTGGTCCACCTTACCGTCGCCGTTGGTGTCCCGGGTCATTTTTTTGGCATAATCGAGGAATTGATCGAAGGTTTTGGGCGGATTGTCGATATCGAGTCCAGCAACCTTGAATATATTCGTATTGTAGAACAGAACCATGGTCATGTAATCACCGGGCATAGCGTGCACCTTGCCGTCGTGCTTCATCAGTTGAAGCGGCAGGGGGTACCAGGCATCCAGAAAACCGGGGCCTTCTTTTTCTATGAACGGGGTCAGATCCTTGGCGTAGCCTTTGCTGAAGAACATGGGAAGAGAAAAAGCATGAACATGAAACACATCCGGCGCCCTGCCGGCGGCAGACTCGACGGTGTATTTGGTTTCTTTTTCTCGATAGGAGACAGGCTCCAGGACCACCTTTATGTTGGGGTGACGCTTGTGGAATATCTCCATGGCTTCATTGATCGATTTGTTCCAGACATCTTCGGTCAGATGCCAATCCGAGAACCTCAAAGTGACCTGAGCCGCCATGGCAGAATTAAATGTAAAAAGGAATAAAAGCGTGATTGTCAAAATACCGATCAAAACTGTCTTTTTCATATCCTGCTCCTCCTTTTGTTGCCATATGACGATTGATAGTTTTTACAACCGATGTTTTTTTCTTTGTATCACCTCCTTCGGGTATCCGGGGCTTTGAGCCCCGGGCGGCATAATAGAATGGTCGGGAATACAGCCTTAACAGCAATCGAGTAAATATTACCAAAGGCGGCTTGCAGATACAGGACTATAACCCGGATCCGACCATTCAATGAATCGTTATTCGATGGACGGTTTTAACTGAGCATGTGATCAACAACGCAGGGATAGATATTCCGTTAATCAGGTTCAGCTGGGTGGAAATCGCTCAAATTCGACCAGGAAAACTGCTATATTCAATATGTTGTTTTTGGTATCGGTGTCAACTGTTTTAGCGCTGCGTCGATCAACCTTTGTTAAATATATCATGGAATATCAGTATATTATCAAGATTTTTCATCTCATCTGCCGGTACCGTTCGATTGACATGCATTTGGCGGAATTGATATTGTAACATTATTGCAAGTTGGCAGGTGCGAACTTACGGAGGCGACAATATCGCTGTGAATGAAGAGTATCTTTTGTCTGTCCCTTTTCTTCACACTGGCCTACTGTGCGACAGCACCCCCTTATAAGTCCAATCCGAATCTGAAAGAAACCTTCAAAGTGAGCATCTCCTGTTTCTTCTGCAGCCTGATATTGTATATCCATTTCGATCAAACCTGTTGGCGGATGATTTATGGCTGAAATTTATTGCCTCTGATGAGTGAATCCAGAGCACTGCCCACGATATATGAGCCGATCACGATAAATACCGGCAAAACTGTCTTCAATATACTCGCTGAAATACCCATGCGAACCATTAACCAGAAAACCCCGCCCATTACAGCAGGAATCATCAGTGCCAGAGCAACCTTTTTAGAAAATATAGCTCGAATCATAACTTTGAATCCTTAAACGTAAAAACCTGTAATCATCAGTAGATACCAACCTCTACCCTATGACAAGAGTCGGTTTATCAATCCATCTTCAACTATCCCGATATATCGGTTCAATCCATGCGAACTTAAGATTTTAAAATAAATTCATCCGTTGCAATGAAGCTTAACCATAAGCTGCACATATGGCGGATAAACCGAAAAAACAGTAACAAATGTAAGCTTTTGCAGCCACTTTTCAAGGGAAACCTGAAAATGACTACACTCGGCCGGCTGGACGTTCTGCCGGTTCCTGAATATCGGATCAGGATATACCGTCGCTGGTTAGTGGTATTGGGTGCGTGATGACAGGTTAGGTAGGACATCCATAAATAGATGGATATTGGACAGAAGGTTAAGGGCGACAGGTGCGGGTATTGCGCCATTTATTGGTTATTGTTCCTAAAATTCCTTTGATGTAATTGACGGAAAACTGAATTATGTCGAAGCTATCAGAAGGAGCTCTCGTTTTTGACCTGAAATGAAGACATGTTTTAACAAAATATTAAAGCCAAAATTTTTCCATCCTCCTAGTATTTGTGATTTGCGAATACAATTATATGAAAAGAAATCTTTTTTAAGAGCGTAGAAAAGATTCTGAATTATGTATAGATCTTAGATGCAGGCCAATCTTTGGAGAGGTCGCATAAACATTAGTGATTGATTCTCAATATCGAAGGCAGGATTGATTGTCAGCGTTGATTTTTTTCAAAGATGGAAAAAATGTCAGTAAATTTTCGTTTTGCCCAACGGCTTGGCTGCAGGTGGATTATTATCTGATGGCTTTGGAACGATTATTCAAAATTGAAAAGCACTGAGTAAATCCAAGGCGAATTGACAAATCGCTAAACCGCATCATTTTTAGTAACAGCAAAAGAAAGCGGAACATGTCCGGCGGAAGGATAGGCGTTTGTCTCGAAAGTGAAAACCGACCCATTTCGACCTATCTCCGCAATAACGCGGCTGAAGAAAAGGGTAGGTGGAAATAATCTATTGCAGGTTACGGAATGATTTAGCATAAAATAAAAACACATGTCGGCCGACCGTCACCGACCATATATTTCAGACGTGGTTTTCTATATTGTCCATAAAGCTTAAGCTATATTTATTGAAATCCCATCATGCTTGCGAGGGATTTATCTAACAAATATTTTCGCCACCTAGACACCAAGACAATAAGTTAGATAATTATAAACATTTATTTTTTGTGTCTTTGTGTCTTCGTGGTTGTTCTTTCCGGTTTATCCGGGTGGGGAGTTTAAAATGGTTAAAGAGCTCACAGATGAAGAACTGGAAGTATACTCCCGGCAGGTTGTTTTAGCCGACATCGGCTATGACGGACAGCTGAAACTGCGCAATGCCAAAGTCTGTCTTATCGGTGTGGGCGGTTTGGGTACACCGGTTGCTTTAAAACTGGCCGGCATGGGCATCGGATATTTGAGAATTGTTGACCGAGATGTTGTCTCCCGTTCGGATCTACATCGACAGTTCCTGTATGATGCCGAATCTATCGGGTTACCCAAAGTTGAAGTTGCCCAGCAGAAATTAAACCGTTTGAATCCCGATGTTAAACTGGATCCGATCCCCGAGTCGCTCAATTCAATCAACGCCGAAGAACTCATCAGCGGCATGGACCTGGTGATCGATGGCCTGGATAGACCCGAACCGCGTTATATTGTGAACCGGACCTGCAACCGGCTGAAAGTCCCCTACATATTTGGGGCCGCCATCGAAGCTTTCGGCAATGTGTCCACACTACTGCCCGGCCAAACCTTTTGTTTGGAGTGCTTTATGCCCGGGATCAAAGATGAAGACCTGCCGGTTTGCGGCGTCGTCGGTGTTCACCCTTCGGTCCTGGGAATTGTCTCATCTATTCAAGTTTTTGAAGCCGTCAGGGTGCTGACAGGTCAGGAGCCGAAGCTGTTTAACAAACTGCTTTACGTTGATCTGAGAGAATTTGAATTTAATGTCCTGGATATACGGGCTATAGAATCGTGCAGGGTATGCGGCACCCGGCCATCCGGCCCACCCGAGGAAGTCAGGGACAAACTATTCGAAGAGACCTGCGCCCGGGATGGCCGGAGGAATTTTGTCCTATCGCCGACTGAAAGAATAGAATTAAATCTGAATAAGCTGAACGGAATCCTAAAGGATAAAGGATTTAAAGTGAAAAACTCCGGTCGCTTCGGCATTAGCTTTGAACCCTCACAAGAGCTGAATAGCTGCATGCTAAAAAGCGGGATCATGATTACCCAAACGCCTCCCGAAACTGCAGAAGATAAAAAAGAAGCAATCTTTGATACTTACAGATCATTGATAATTGAAGGATTGGGCTTTCCAACGAGTATATTACCGGAGGTTAAAGCGGACCCCGGCGTCTAAAGACTCGGATTTCGATTCACTTAACTCCTTAACTCTTTTTAATAATATTAAGCCATCTTGCAGTTTAATATTCCTCTCCGATCATCCGCTTGACTCAGCTAAGATTAGCGTGTCATCCTAAGGAGCCACCGTGGTAGACAATTCTGGCAAACGTAAGCTGGCTGCAATTTTGAGCGCCGATGCCAAAGATTACAGCCGTCTAATGGATGATGATGAAGAAGCAACAGTCCATACACTGACGAATTATCGCGAAGTCATATTCGACCTGGTTCATCGGCACCACGGCCGGGTGGTCGACTCGCCCGGCGACAACCTGCTGGCTGAATTTTCCAGCGTGGTGGATGCCATGCGCTGCGCCTGGGACGTTCAGCAGGAGCTTTCGATCCGGAATGCGGAGCTTGACGAAAACCGCCGGATGCACTTTCGCATCGGCATCAACCTGGGTGATGTGATTGAAGAAAAAGGCAGGCTGTACGGTGACGGGGTGAATGTGGCAGCACGCCTGGAGGGTCTGGCAGAGCCCGGCGGAATCCATATTTCCGGCAGTGCCTACGATCAGGTGAAAAACAAGCTGCCCTATCGATTCGAATATACAGGGGAGCAGCAGGTCAAAAATATACGAGATCCCGTAAGGGCTTACCGGGTGGTGATGGAATCCCGGGATTCAGCCAGCGGCTTTCGGTTAAAGCCGAAAGAACGAGGAGGATCCCTGCGGGCCAGCCGGCTCCTCATATTCGCAGCCGGCATCGTGGCCTTGGCTGTCGGATTGTATTTCTGGGTGGATATGCACGTTCGATCTTTATCCGACAAGCCGCCTGCGGATGGCGCCAGCCGCCAAATGTACCAAAAACCCTCCATCGCCGTTTTGCCATTCAAGAACCTGAGTGACGATCCCCAGCAGGCGTATTTCAGTGACGGGATTACCAATGACATCATTACAGAATTGTCGAAATTCAGGGAATTGATCGTTATTGCCAGCAATACGGTGTTCACCTACAAAGGCCAACCGGTGAAGGTAAAGCAAGTGGGCCGGGAGCTGGATGTAAGGTATGTCTTGGAAGGCAGCACGCAAAAGTCTGCCGAAAGGGTCCGCATCAACGCCCAGCTCGTCGATGCGGACACGGAGCAGCATCTCTGGGCGCAGCGCTATGACAGGGAGCTGAAAGACATTTTTTCCGTTCAGGACGACATTGTCCATACGATCACCGGCACCCTGGCGGTCAAGGTCGATGACGCGGAACGCAAACGGATTACGCGCAAGGATATGGCCAACCTGGTCGCTTACGACTATGTGCTGCGCGGACGCGAGTATATTTCCCGCACAACCCGGTCTTCGAACGCCAAGGCCCGTCAAATGTTTCAAAAGGCCATCGAGCTGGATTCTAACTATGTCACCGCCTATGTCTACCTCGGCTGGACTTACATCAACGCCACAGCATACGGTTGGACCGAATTTATAGGCCCTGCCATCCAGCGGGCGAACGACCTGGCTCAAAAGGCGCTGAGTATCGAAGAGTCGGCAGCCGCCCATGCTTTGCTGGGAAACGTCTATCGTATTCGTCAACAGTTCGACCTTGCTGCAAGCGAGCTGGATAAAGCCATCGCGCTAAATCCCAACGATGCGGAAAGCCACGCCAACCGTGGCATACAGTTGAATTATCTGGGTCAAACAGATGAAGCCATTCAAGCCATTCAAACCGCTCAACGCTTCGATCCGAACATGTTACCGCGCCATTTCATGCACCTCGGTCTCGCATATTACTTAAAAGGCCGGTATGCTGATTCGATCAGAATACTGGAACACAGTATAGGGAGATATCCACGTGAGGTGTTTCTTCACATCGCACTGGCGGCGGCCTATGCCCAGGCAGGGCGTTCTGAAGACGCCGGCCGAGAGGCCCAAACCGTGATGAAACTCCACCCGTTTTTCGAAATCAACTCGTACAGGCCAGTATTTAAAAAATCGTTTCATCGTGAAGCCATCGTGGAAGGACTCCGAAAGGCTGGTCTGAAATGACATCGGAAAGGAGACAGCAATGAAAGCCAATGAAGCCGCGCTTACAATCCGGCGCAAGTTCGAACGAACATCAGCCGAGCTTGTAAAAAAGTTTGAGAATCTCCCGACCGGCAATGTTTGCGATGCCCAGGGACGAACCGGTGCTCTGGATTATCGAATTAAGCCCCTAAGTGATAAAACGCATTTTTGCGGTACGGCTCTCACAGTTAACGCCGGTCCGGGCGACAATCTGGCGTCCTGGGCGGCGCTTGAATTCGCAAAACCGGGAGATGTCATCGTTATCTCAACCGGCGAACATCTGGGCTGTTCGGCAGTGGGCGATTTGTATGTGGGCATGGCCAAAAATGCCGGCGTGGCAGCCATCGTCACCGACGGGTTGGTGCGCGATGTACCCGGTATCAATTCGGTCGGCATACCGGTCTTTGCCCGCGGCAGTTCGCCTAATTCGCCGTGGAAAAATGGCCCCGGCCGGGTGGGCCTGCCGATTGCGATCGGCGGGATTACTATCAATGCCGGTGATGTGGTTGTCGGTGATCAGGACGGTGTGGTCATCGTGGTACGTGAAGCAGCAGCGGAGGTGGCCGAAGCAATGGCAGCGGTGCTGGCCAAGGAAGAAAAAACGGCGACGGGGGTCAGGGCCGGGCTCACCGTACCGGGCTGGCTGCAGGAAGCGTATCAGGCCAAGGGCGTAAATTTTCTGGACTAGGAGAAATATATGCCGACGCACAAAGTGTTTTATTTCAGCTATGCGCCGGAGAATGTTTACGAGATCATCCGTGAGCAAGTTTCGGCCGGTTTTGAACTGGTAACCCTCGATGAAGATTCGGATGCCGAACGCAAACGAAAGATTGCCGATTGCGAGGTGGTGATCGTCGCCGCCAAACCGATAACCCGCCAAATTTTAGAAGCGGCTGCCTCATTGAAACTGTTGCACCACCAGGGCGTTGGTTACCAGGACACGGTGGATGTGGACGTGCTGAAGGAAAGAAATATCGCCCTGGCCCTGACACCGGCCGGCACCACCACCGGTGTGGCCGAACACGCGATCCTGCTGGCCCTTGCCGTCTGCAAGCGTCTGCCCTTTGCCGACAGTGAGCTTCGCAAGGGCCGCTGGCACGTCAACAGCCTGCGTCCCTTTTCATTTGAATTGCACGGTCGCCGGGTGGGATATGTCGGCATGGGCCGCAT